>JGI24159J19872_10012270_pt1 | contig 11187 bp, 11 predicted proteins | sample Ectturendosymbi4_FD_19872 | JGI IMG/M metagenome (IMG submission 19872)
TTTTTTTTGAAATGGTCGATTGTGTGTCGTCTTTGTGGAGACTAGTCACTTGGATACCGAAACTTGAATGATCGCAAAAAGAAGAAAGCAGAGGCCGGTCAGGTGATCCCTCGAAAGCTTACAGCAAAACCAGAGCTTTTCAAATGTCAACTTCTTCTTCTTGCGTATGGAGGTTTCCTCCGAGTTGCATGCTTTGTTTGTTGCGGAAAGGCGCGCACAATCACAACACATGAATCACAGCAGACGAAGCATAGTGAAGCGCTGGCATGCGGACACGATGCAGCAGCGTGATACAGCACGTAATTGCACAAAGCGCAGTCGCAATTTTTGGGCCACCGCGGGCGGTAGCAGCATCGGCCCATGAGCTGAGTGCTACGTTCCTTGCTCAAGGGAACAACCGGCGAGTGGGATCGAACTCCTGCCTCGCAAATTTGTGAGGCCAGCTCTTCCGAAAGAGCTAACCGGCCACTTAAAAAAATGTCAACAAGATATGTTTTTGAATCCAGCCACTCTCAGACCATCGGCCACACAGGAGGTGCATTAAAGAAGAAAAATACCGTAGATTTATCAGCTGTCCAAAAACTGAAGGCTAGGAAGACTCCACGTTGTGACGGAATCCGACCTCAAGTGATCAACGTCTTCAGAAAAGCCGGGCTTCATTGGCTGACTCGTATGTGTCAATTGACATGGTCTTTTGGAAGGGCACCGAAAGTTTGGCAAACTGTGGTGATCAGTGCCTAAATAAGATGCAATGAAATAACTGACACAAAGCTGTAGGGTATTCGGTCCGGTTTTCATCCTAGCCTTAGGACGAAAACCGCACTGGATATCTTCCGACTTTAGTTCAGTTATCACCCAAATTTTCACTCTCCATAAACCCTGGGAGTATACCCAAGATATCTACGCATGTCTTGTCGACCTTGAGAAAGAACATGACCGGGTCCCTGGATAAAGGCTTTGGAGAGTTTTACGGGACTACGGTGTCGATATCCGCCTGCTACTCAAATTATATTCCTGCTCAGAAGATTGTGTCCGTGTCGGCGTGGATGTCTGAATTCCAACAAAGTGTGTGCTGTCACCACTCCTCTTCATTGTCTATATCAGGGGTTCCCAACCTGGGGTACATTTTCCTATCCAAAGGGGTATATTTAAGGTCAGCAATAGAAGAGAAAAATACATTTGCATATTTATTTCAAAATATATATATGTATCTCAGTAATGATTACTGTATTTTCAAAAATCATTTATATGTGTATTGTTAAATATATCTTCTTGATAAAATATTTTGTCATACGAGATTTTAGGGGTACATATTCATCTGTTGAACTACTGAAGGGTGCATGCTCACCTGTCGAAGTGTTGAAGGGGTACATGGTAAACAAAAGGTTGGGAACCCCTGGTCTATATGAATCGGACAGTCACAGCTGAGTCGACGAGGGTGTCACTGTTGGAAACTGCAGGATTGCTTTTTGCGAACGATTTGGTACTGCTTGTATCCACAGGACAGTCTACAACATCCACTTGATCGGCTTTCAACTGCCTGCCGCCAAAGCGGGAATGAAAAGTAGCAATAAAAATATTGAGGTGTATCATACCTCTCCAGAACCCCAAGCCAGTGTGTTCGCGATGCAAGTGGCAATGCATTGCAGCAGGTCGAGAAGTCCAGGTACGTTAGGATGGTACTCACAAGTGACGGAAGGCAGAACATAGAGATTGATACAGGAATCTCTAAAGCAAGTGGAGTTCTGAATGAGCTTCATTGCTATGGGAGTTTTTGAACACTGCAAAGCTGTCAGTATTTAAACCGGTATCTGTTTCGATCCTGACCTGTGGTCATACACCTTGGGGAATCACGAAGAGAGCGATATCTCAAGAGTACAAGCGGCAAAGATGGGATTTTTGTGACGAATTCACAACGTGGTGCTTCGCGACAAATGGTGCCGCATGCCGCTGTAAAATTCGTAAAACACTGAATATCGAACCACATCTCCGAATCGAAATATCCCAGAATGTGCCAGGAGACATCACCGAGGCAAGTCCTGCTGGTTACAACCACGGGAACGTGGTCCAGAGGTCGACCGAGAACCAGGTGGTGTCCAGAGATCGACCGAGAACCACGTCTCCGACCTTGCTTGGCTCCGTCGTGGTGCGGAGCCAGCAGGAATATTAGAAATTGCTGAAAACCGTGAAGTATTCCGAGATCCTCCATAGAGGAAAAATGGGTGTGAAAATGAGTGAAGAAAATTGTTAGTTTACTGAGGTGCTGTGTTCAAACCTGTCATGGTCTTCATAGGTACAACGAGAGATGCAACGGATGGCAGAAAGGTTGTTAAACTTGAGTATGAGTACTATGAAGAAATGGCTCATAAAGAAGCTAAAAAGATATGCGTTGAAATACGAGAGAAGTGGGACGAAGTGAAAAACATTGTCATCCATCACCGACTTGGGTTGGTATCTTTGCTGCATTGTTTGATTGGTGTAAAAACATTCGAAGAGCAGTTGGAGTCATGAAATAAATATTTAGCTAATCTTATATCAAATTGTTCCTAAAACAATTATTGTTTCATTTCTGTTGGTGTCCATCTGTCTTACAATTGACGCGCCAGATTATCACGATCAATGTTTCCTCTAAGAAAATTTTGCACTGAGCAAATTTTTGTTTTAGTGAACGCGAATATTTTAAGGCTGAGTTAGCAGAGTTTAAACGTATTACCAGGGTTTTTTTAAGGTGTTTTAGGAGTCCGATTCAAGTCCCTAGAATTGAAAATCGGGTCCCTAGAATCAATGGAAATCGGGTCCCTAGAATCAGAGAAATCAGGTCCCTACAAGTTAATATCGCGTACCTAACATTTTCCTTAAAAAAAACGTGGTATTACAGACTGAATAATTGGAATAAGTATAAAATCTTACCAAATACGAACAAAGTACACATTTAATACAAATAGCTTCTAACAGGACAGGGCTATGCGATATGCTCAAAAACGTTCTGCTTCTGCTCAAAAATGTTAATGATATTTTGCTGTTACTTTTGGAGTGTTGCAAGTGCAGTGCGCAAGAATGAGATTTCGCTGCGCAGTTGGTCTGGTTGTACTGCGCATAGTTGCGCACCTCGGAGGGAACTTTGATCACGATGTATCAGACTTACGAATGAGGTGCACATGTGAGTTAAAGCGTTTCGGGCCTTGTAGATAAACTGAACAGAGCACCGCTAAAGCAGGTAGTCCGCATCTCACAATGAAAATAACGGCCAAAGCAATAGATGTAAACGATATTTTCGGAGATGTTTGGGTAACTGCTGCTACAGTCATCAGAACAGTAGCCAATCGCTAATGCACTGATGATGGTTACCGAAACGTCTGCAAAAATGTCGTTTACATCTGTTGCTTTGGCCGTTATTTTCATTTATTTGGCTATTTAGCAGTTCTCATTTCCGTGTAATCCACACCTGTTTTGAGTACGTGACCGTCGATGCAAACAAGCACTTCATGGTTGCATGAAATGGTAACTGATTTTGCTGCTAGTTACGCGCCCAACCAATCATGGCGGTATTTCGAAGGCAGTCCACCCGCACCTAACCTGATAAATGTTTTGGCAATGTATGATTGTTCCTCCTGTCATTTTCCGGTTGTTTGTCATGATCACATGTTTGGCACAATCGAAAACAGGGTTTCAAACGAAAGTTCTTTGAATGGGGCCATGTTATGATTTAAATCGGTATGCCTGACTTGACGCCTTAGTGCTGGTGTCGCAAAAAGATAGCGAACGGCCATTTGCTTTGCTGCAATATGGCAGTGAGTCTGAACAATTCAGTTTCATTTCCGAAAGAAATCCAAAATTACTTGCTGGTATTCCTAAATATGACCGGGTCCTTTGTCTTTGCGCTTCCCGCAGCAATTCGCGAAAAAAATCGCAAAAAATGGAGATGGTTCTTTTATTGATAACGAAAAACTTTCTCGTGGGGATGACAAAGCCACGGGTCCTTTTTTGAAGATCTGTACTCTGTAGTGAATAACAAGAAAAGGCTTTCGTCTGTACCCTACGATTCGAGATAAAACTTGCGGATATGCTGATCGTTGTTAATCTTGTTTTTTGCTCATTAAACTTTTGTCTGCTGTCACTTACGCCACTGTTTTTACGAAGGCATGAAACAACATTTTGGTTTGATTCTTTTTTTGTCGTGCAGTTTTAAGTTTCGTCTTATAGCTGCGTGTTTTCAGTCAAGGACTGTTGTTTTTATGCAAGTCGCATGAAAAAGCATATTATTGGCTTTGGCTTTGTGTGAAAAGTTGCCAGTCACTTGTTGACACTTCTGGAAAGATTTACGAAGCTCTATTAGATGTTGAGCCACAGATAAAAAATTTTCCACCGTTCTTGAGAAAGTCTTCCAGCCATGTTGGGCAAAATCACTTTTTGTTTGGTTCGGTCGGTGGTTAACGCATTCAGCCTCAGGACAAAAGCGATAACGCCAGTGTAGACCAGGAATTACTTGCCTTCCTTTTTGTCTTGTTTTTGAATGGAAGTTTTTCGTGGAAAACCTTGAAAAACAGTAAAAAAAGAAAAGGCGTGACGTGCATTGTTACAAAGAAGAATGTTTTTGCCCCACTTCTGGTTTCGTGTTGTTTTTTAGTTTTTATTTCGCGTTTTTGTATCTCAGTCCTTAATTGTTGCCAGTAACGACTCTGCACCAGAGATGAACATGGATTTGGATTTAAATCCTGCGGATTTTTGTTTTTATGGTGGATTTGGATTTAATAATTTCTGCTTTACCGGATTTGGATTTGGTGATTTCGTTTTGAACTTCTTCGCAACATTCAGTTCTGTTTCGGGACTGCTTATGATATTTGTTAAGTTTGGTTCAACAGAGATTCTCGCGTCCGTCGAGATTGTTCATCGTGTCGGTTTACATTTGAGCCTTGACCAGTGATACAAGCCTGCTCTCTTATGTGTCGTGTCATCAAAGTTGTAGAATTCGTGTAGCTTTCATTGATCCAATGATCCAATCCCTTTTCTTGACTCATTATTGTTAGTGTAGTACAGTGATACCTACTACCCAGCAACAAGATTTCGCACAGCTCATCATTCTTTACATGTGTAGCCTAGTGCTAATGAGTCGCTTCTGCTGTATGCTGTACCTCTTAATCTTTATGGTGTGGTATCTTAATCATACACTCCAAAACTGAGCTTCTCGTAACACTTACTGCTAAAAGTGAACAACTTGAAGTCTTTGAAACATCAACTATTATTGTGTTGTGAGCCTAAAGTAGAGCACGAGTAAACTCGAATTAGTTTACAAGCTATTTTTTGTTTGTGAATCTTCGATCTGGAATACATATACGTAGTGACTATTTCACCGTAAAATGGTTACGCAATCGCGATTTTCCCACTACGGTAACCGTGAAAATGGTACCGAAGTGTGAGAATGTAACTACGGTAGCCGGACGATCTTCGTTACATACAGCCTGATAACAGTGATAAGACTTTGGAATTCAACAGGATTTGGATTTTTAAACTGTCAATTTTCGGAATGAATTGGATTTTAAAATGAAATTGTTGGATCGGATTTGGATTTGAAAAAAAACATAACCGTTTAGTTCTGCTCCACACCTTCTGGTTGCTTATCTGCGACCAGACGCGCCGCCAAGTGTCGATAATAGAGGTCAAGATTACTGCGGGGAGGGGGGGCTGGACCACTATTGGCCAAAAGTCATAAAGCACTCAGTCATTTTGAGCCAGTAAGTGTAGAGGGCGGGCCCCTTATCGTGCGCACTGACGATGACCCGTGATCCCTGCAGCTGATTTTTTTTCGGTCATGGACCGAAATATTTTTCAAATTACCGAAAAAAATTAAGTCATTTCAGTCAGAATGTCTGAAAATAAAGGCTCAAAAACACTGTTACGGCGAGTTTTAATACAGTTGTGAGGCAAATGACCGAAATGTTTTGGTGACCAATTTGTCGAGGAAAAATGACCGAAATATCTCAGCGAAAAAGCAACCCACCCCTGCGGTGTTTACTAACATTCATCACTAATTCTTTCAGATCAGTGCCCGTCACCGAGTCGAGCATCATCATCGCGGTGTCTTCGCCACGTCGGGCCGACGCCATGGCCGCCACCAAGTACTGCATTGACCGTTTGAAGGCCAGGGTGCCCATCTGGAAGAAAGAGGTCTTCGAAGATGGTATGTCGGATTGGATGGAGAACAAGGAGTGTGCGTGGAGAGCCGGAAGCGGAAATCACGTAAACTTCTCGGGAAGCGGGTGACCGCGAAAAACGGCAAACGTTCAAAAAACGTCACGTTTCAATTGTGCCTGTTCTCATAGATGTGGCTGAAAAGCTGCCTTTGCGTTACTTTTTTTCTTTTTCGCAAGACTTGTCGCAATTTTCACAGTAAGCCGAAATTACGAAGTGGTGGCATTGCCCCTTTTCCCTGAACAGCAGTTCAAAGTTTCCCTGAACAGCAGTTCAAAGTTTCCCTGAACAGCAGTCGCGCGACTGCAGTTAAGCTACGTGTGCGGTGGAGAGGGCTGCAGTACTACTGCACTCTTCGTGCCCATCTGATAAGTTTAAGAAGTACGCTTACGCTCTGATCAGTCGTCCGTCCTCGTGTGTTGCAACCATGTCAGGCTATCGATGGCCAGGATCATCTACAAGCATGCGTGTTCTCGGGGCCGCAACGTTTGTCATTCGACAAGACCAGGGGCTCCAAACTGCGGGTCAAATCCGGCCCGCGAAGCGATTTCATCCGGCCGCAAAGACACATTGTCAATAATGAAAAAAGTGTATGTTTACGAAAAATGTGAACATTTCCCGAAGCAATCACATTGCCTAAGATGTCGGGGTCCCTGGACTGCTTTTTTGTAGCTTTTATGGCCCTTGAACAAAAAAGTTTGGAGACCCCTAGGCTAGACTTACACTGGGTGTTACATGGCCGGCGAAAAGAACTTACCGTCGTTAATCGGCAGCGGTTTAAACTATACGTTGCCGATTTTATATCGAAACACGTTAAAACTTTCCTCACAATGCGACAAGACAAAAGGTCTTGTAAAAAACACCAGTGTTTCATGGCATGGCGCCCGCCGGAGACGAGGATGACGTTTCAGCGCAATCATCATAGCAAGTAGATCTCGTTTAGGTCGTTTTTCTTAAAAGGTGTTCAGATGTTAACTATTGTTGAGTAGTTTTTTTAGCGATTACGAGGTACTTTGCAATGGATGAAGTTATGTCAGCGGAGTACTACAAGACGTTGCTTTTCTATGCGAGAGCGCCCCTGATCTTACGTTTTAAATTGTATGGGAGTTGTGCTTGACGTAAAGATATAACTGAAAGTGGTCTGTTTTGTGATCATCATCGTATTCAAGCGTTGCCAAAAGACAACGCAAAACTCGCCATGGAAAAAAGCGGGTGCCGGATTTGTAGCCAAGCTTAGATAATCTCCTGACAAACTACCCGTTTTCTAAACACCGCGATCGGCGTGGTTATGCATTGCTGTGAGGTTTTTCACTGATAAACTGCTTAATGAAAACGTGCAGCTATAATGAACGCACACCAATGTCGAATGTCGAGTTGATTTAGATTTTCTGTTTTTTTGCGATGCGGTGGTTCCCCGAGCACGCCCAGTTCTATGACCACGTGACGCGTAGTTTGGTCGATTTTTTGCCACGAAATTCTGTCGTTCATCCGATAAAACGATGCGAAATGAAAAAACTGCTGCTGGACGAGGTTCGAAACTCAATCGGTGAACGGAAGTGACGAGCGCGAGGAAGTATCACTGTTCAGGGTCCACTCGCTTCCTGGGCGCTCCAAACGGCAGAAGTAACGGCCTGGGGTGGATATTAGAATTTAGGGCCCGAGGCAAAGTTTCGGTTTGCCCGAGGCAAAGTTTCGGGGCACCGCAACATCGCCATTGCGAAAGGCAGATGTGGAACTTCTGGGTGGATGAAAGAAGTAAATTAGTTCACGGTCTCAATTAAATGAACTAAATTCAAAACACCGCAAAACCGAAGTGCGCAACTCTCAAAACTGGCCCCAGGGCATCGCTGGAAAAGTGGGTGTCCGTGGCGACCGCCTCGTTCGCCTCCCCTACTATCCACCCCTAGCCACGTTCGCGTGTGTTGGCATTCCCGTAAGTTCACGCCGATTTTCCGCTGATTTCCACCGCCGTTTCGCTTGTGCGTCGTTGAAATTTTGCTTTTAAGCAATCTGAGTACATGAATTCGTTGTTGTTGCCAATTACTGTAATTTCGCCCGATATTCACCCTTGCTATTTTCGCTTTATTTTTTCGGGCCCTCGCCGTGTTGATCGTGAGCCCGCAGACCGATGCTTCGCTTGCTGTGTTTTTCGACGACGTAGGCGCCTTGCAAAGAATGAAATGCACCATGGGTTGTGACGAACGTGCCTGTCTGAGTGTCTTCCTGCGGGAAATTTTATAAGGTTTGACCTTGCGTTGTGACGGTTTTATCGCCCGAAACCCGCGATAAACGTCTCCATAAGCATGGAAACACTGGCCGCAAGATATTTTGAAAGATCGCAACAATTTTATCTGAACACCGAGATGGTCGCAAAGCGAGGTTTTGGTGTATTTTGATGATGGTGGCGGCAATAAAGCGAGTTTCCTACTGCATTTTGTGAGGCCATTGGAAAGGTTTAAAGAGACCGTTCATTTCGATCTCTCTAAACACCTTTAAAAAAAACGCTGGCCAGCAGACAGCGGTAAACAAAGATCGGTAATAGGAATGCGGGCATCGTCGTCGTCCTTGACGCGCTGATGAGAGGCTTGATTGCCGATCGTCGTGTTTGCGACACGACAGGTGCAGCAGCCAAGCTGCTCGAGAGAAAAAGCTACCCGGTGCGTCGTGGCTCGTCGCGCGAGCGTACGAACCGTTCCGACTGCTTTGTTTTTCGCTGACACATTTCGGTCATTTGTGCGAAGTAGCTTAAAGGCAGCTGTGATATTTTGGGATATTTTTTTGTAACTGAAAAAGGCATTGTGACCGAATTGACTTAAATTTTTTTCGGTCATTTCAAAGAGAATTTGGTCGATCATAAAAAAACAGGGTTCTGAATGGCTTCCACACTTACGGGTCAGGTCGTGCGTGACCAGCGAACCGGTGCGGTAATTGTTTGGAGGTTGATATTGGACACCTGATCTTTGCAGACGACCAAATAGCTTTTTTCGTTTATACAAGCAGCGTGTGGGGCACTATTGTTCCAATGACGCGTACAGAGAAGTGTTGTTGGGCTTTCGGAAAGTATCTTAAGTTTCAAATCCACTCATTTCGCCGCTAAATTGTAGAACCCTTAGACGCGCCATTTGCGGAGGTTGAATTTTCTAGTGGTTAATGAATCTAGATGCTGAAGTTCAAGTAGAAATTCAGCTTGGCACTGCTTAACAGCAACTGCGAAACATACCAGTAAAATAGTAAAAAGGCATTGAAAAAGCAGCATTCAATTGCAAGTTTTTTGTTGCAGATATAAATTTGGTATATTTGTTGTAAGAAGAGTTGGCAACCTTGATCAAAGCTCTTCAAACACGCCGACTGAAAAGGGATCATTTCCTAAATCAGCGAGCTATTCCAAGCAAATATTGATCGTTTCATTTAATTTGCTATTAAACGACCCATATATAGTCGTTTAATAGCAAATTCAGGGAAGTAGCCTACTTTGAAAGTGCCAGCTGTAGTTTGGTGAATACGTTCAGGATTTTAAGAATCATTTTCTTTTCCTCAGGAATCTTTACTTTCACTGACTCACATAGTAAAATAGAGTATAGGGGTGTAGTGGGGCGGGAACGCGTGGGAACGGCCTTCCCACACCTTTATCACGTTTGGCTTAAAAATGAATTTGAAGCTGTTTAAAAATGGCTAATTTTTTGGATGCATTCCCACACCGTTTTTGCTATCAATACATCGCTGGGTATAATGCTACCCCTAATTTGCATGTCTTCGTGGGACACGTGACATCCGTTATTTCCAGACCATACTATTTTTTACTTTCAGGTGTCCCTTGTTCATCACTTGGCAACAAAATTATATCTTCCCAGCGGAACGTACACATCATAAAAATTTTTATGCAAGGTACCACCAAAAAAGCTTTTTAAGGGGATTTTTCATTTGTGCGTAGTAAACGTCATGCACGTGTTAGATCCGTTATTTTTCAGATTAAGTCATGGTGTTGGAAGACTGTTCACATACAAGGTATTGTTGGTGATATCTGGCCAAACACGTTTTGCACTAAAAATAGCATTGAAATGTTAACGTAGGTATCCAGGCGCGGACACAGGGGGGATGCATCCCCCCACCAAACCTAAAAAGGTGTTGACATGACACTTGATTTCATTGAAAATCATCACCAAAAATATTTTTCTACTGCACATTGCTTAATCGCAAAAGATACTAAAAATTAACTTATGCTAACAATTAGTCAAAAACGTTTCTTCGTTTCATTAGATGAGCTGGCCTTGTTTGTGGAACCTGATGTAAAATAGTCAATGATCGCATGGACGTTCGCAGGAGGGGCAAAACGGGCATTTGCCCGCCATGGAAATTAAGATTAAGAACGAAATATTTCTGGAAAAACCTGAAGTCGGCATCTTAAATTCCCATTAATTGTTTTGATTCTTCCAATGACAGTTTTTTTGCCGGTATAAAACTCACACCGCACAAGAGTCAAGCTCACAGTTATAGTGTCATGCAGTGATGAGCTTGCAGTTCACTCATGTCCTCTCCTTTGCCTACAGAGGCGGGTTGCGAAGGTCGCGAGTGGATGGTTCTACTGTTGGTCTTTATTGCGTAACAATACCATGGCAACAAACCTGCAAATGTTCATTTTATATTTCGGTAGCCGGCGTTTTGTTGCATGAGACTGTTGAACGCACACATCTTGGCAGGTGATGCAACGAGACAGTGACATGCTGATAGCGGTAAGCCACGTACGTTTATACTTTGTGAAAAGAAGCATGAGTGAGTCCATAGCAATGCTTCCATAAGTTTGCAAATTCATTAGTACAGTAGTGCGAGTGTGACCAATGTACCTGGCATGGGCGTCGGAAAGGGGGGGCTTGGCCCCCCTGGATTTTGAAATTATTAGCAAAAAAGTTTTTTTTTAATTTCGAGGGGTAGAAACAAATTTCACCACTTTTGGTCCCGCCTGGAAAAAATTTTGGAAAAATCCCCTACTGCCCCCCCCCC
>JGI24159J19872_10012271_pt1 | contig 11187 bp, 6 predicted proteins | sample Ectturendosymbi4_FD_19872 | JGI IMG/M metagenome (IMG submission 19872)
GGATTTGCTAGTCTAAGTTATCCCTTTCCTAGCCTGCGGTACTGGTAGACTCTATGATTAGCCAAATGATCACAGTACTGCACAGCATGTCCACAAGTACAGTGCACTCGAACTGACTGGAAAACATGATAAGCACATTTTGCAACTTACGGCTAACTGGAATTAATTTTACTATCCGTTAATTGCTACGTAAATCGTTAATTGCTACGTAAATCGTCTCACAACAGTCATTTTTCAAGTAAATTTTCAATAGAAGACACTTGGTTGCACTGTTTCAAGCAAGTTACGAACCGAAGTTTGCAAACACATGATAGCGGACTATGACGTGTTTTGCCAACGAAAAAATCTTTTGGAAATGCTCTACCAACGACTATATGAAGTCTTGTTTCAAGGCAATTGTGACAGTTTACGGCGAAAAGTAATTAGGTTAAATTTAATCACAACTTTTGATGAATATTCTTAATCGCAGCGAAAATCGATGTAATGACTCACTGGTAACAATATTATGATTGTTGGACCATTTTTAATGCCTTCCAAGAAACTGAACTTTTTCGTCTTGGAGAAATGGAGTTCGAACGATTAGGTATTTTCCGATAGCCAGTGTATATCAGTATCGGCCGCTTTCAACCAACATAAGTATAATATAACGAACTAATGCATACTACTATACGCGAAAAGTCCAATTTCCGATAGAAATGCGACTGGTCGTACTTAAAAGCACAGGAATGACTGTGAGATGACTTTCGTATGGGTGCAGAAAGCTACCAATGATAGTATGCAAGCTGTGGAAGCATTGTACCCAATGTATAAATAAATATTTGTCCTTGTGATGAAGCATCAGGGATGAGTTCCAGTACAAGGACAAGTAAGGCTTAATACAAATTTTGAAGAAAATTTCTAGTGATATACTTGTAATTTAGATGTATTTTTGTTACATAGGAATAAGAATACCACCAACAAAGTTTGGCTTTTTTCTGGCTTTCAAATGATTGGTTTGGCTTTTTTAAGCACTGCTTGGCTTAAATTATCATCTGGCAACCCTGTTGGATAGTTAGTGCAATGAAGCGTTAAACAGGGCAATGTTAGTTTGATTTTGACATCACCAGTCTTATATCTTGTGCTTTATAACCTTTGTTACGAACCATGGAGTCGAATGTGCATCAAATGATTTGGTTCCAAGTGGCAAATTTAGTTTTTATTTTAGGAATCAATTCAGATTTTTAGTATATTTTAATCTTGAGAAATCTCCCCCCTTGGAAATTGAAATCGCCCCCCAAATATGGCAAATCAAAAAATCGCCCCCATAACGCATAAAATCGCCCCCGGGTGGCGATTTCGCCCATACTGAATACCATTGACTTAGGCAATAAATTGTCTGGCGTATAGATGTTTTGGCGATCTTCTGGACAGAAGCATGTTTATAACGGTAGTTGCTTTTTTGTGGAAAAGCATTTACTGCTTGTGTTTAAGCTATTTGTGTAATCTTGGTCGGTACAGGACCGTGGTGAACCATGAAGTATTTACTATCTTAGGATGTTTCCTCTGGAGTAAAAGTGTTTGAATCTTTTCTTCATGAAAGGTGCTTTTAAAGTAGCAACTTTACTTTTTTCAATGATTTATTAAACTCACGTATGCTCAGGGGTCACTCTCGGATTTTGTCACAATTATTCAACGACATTGGGAAGAAATCACTGATTATAACAGAGACTAAGTTCGAAGTTTAATTGTAAATACAGTTGAGTTGCAGAACCATGCTTTGTTCTCCAGCTTGTCCATCCGAACACGACGGGGGTCCTGCTTGCAGCGGTCGAGGCACGTGCAACGGAGGCTTGCGTGGAAACGGAACCTGCACTTGTCGAGGGAGAGTTTCTGGATCGGCTTGCGAAGTGTGCGCAGACAATAATCACCAGTACGGACCTAGCTGCGAGCATGGTAAAGAAATGTTTTCGTTTGTGGTCTAGCTGCAGTAGTCGATATAAGCCACGAGGGAGTTGCGTTATGATCCTGAAACAGACAAGCGTTGTCAATGCACTAAATGTTTGAAGTTCGATTAGTGTGAGTTAATACACAGTAGCAGTGGCGTAGCAAGGGGAGGACCTGGCGGCCGTGGGCCCCGAGCGGCACCTGTTGGGGGGCGGCACTTTGATGATTAAAAAATAATTTTGAAAGGAGTTTGAAAGTTCTAGCTTTTCGCTATTATTTCTAAATACATTTTTAAAAGTTTTAACTGTAAATACATTTTTAAAAGTTTTAATTTTTGTGTTTAGAAGCCTTAGACTGGTAGGCTTGGCTAAAAAACACGACATGCGGCTGTGGAGTGAGCAAATTGATGGAATACTTATCCAAAAGTCTGGGTCAAATCCAATGTGCTGAAGTGCTCCAGTGTTTGTCTTGAAATCAGGGGTTTTTATAACACTTACTTGGGGGCAATTTTTCCCCATTCCCAACACCTTCCTTCGTTGTTGTGTGGAAGAAATTCTGGAACGGCAGTTACTTATCTGATGTCGAGCTTTTGCAACATTTTCTACAATTGAGAAAGCATGCGGCCTACGGGCCGTTTATTGTGCAGAGCTGCTATAGAAGAATGAGCACGAAGGGTTGAAGTAAATGACGATGAGCATTCTTTTTTATTGCGTTGAGAATTGGTTATTGTTATGTGTAATGTGTGGAACAAACCGCCTGAATCCATTTTTCATGTTCCACGAGGCAAGTGAGGTACTCAATAAATATGAAATGGGAGTGTGCCTTGACAACTTCACCACTGCCTCTTTCGTTAGCTTGATTGTGAATGTTTTTGTTCCTGACATCCAGGGAATTCAGAATAAAGTAATATGTTTATGAATTGGAACAACTTGTTCAGTGAATGTAACGAGCACGTGTAGTGAAAATTTGTATGGCATCAATCGTCGCAAACCTTCCAGAAGGGCCCCCGATTTAAAATAGCCTAGGGCCCCGAAAATGAAGATTTGTCTCTGGCTGTAATCTAGTCATTAGGTGGGCTTATCAACATTAATTTTTGGCGGTTGAAGTGAAGAACTCTGCAAAGGTAACGTTCCACAGTTTCAATACAACTGCGGTTTTTCTAAATAACGCAACGGTATGGAAATTGACGTTCTTTAAATCGAGTAGTGCAGTTGGTGTGTTTGCGTGGGTAACGTGGAACTCAGATTGTCGGTTTGAACTGCAAGTAGAGTAAATCAGAACCAGACGATGAGCAGCGTGAGTTTCGTAAAAGTCTCCTTTGTTCAACGATATCATTTCCAGTCATAGAAAAATTCATTTCAACAAGAAAAGCTTAGAAAAGGTGTTGCTCTCATTTTGATGAATTTGAGACAAAAACATTAGTCTGATAACCTAACGCAAGGGTAAAGGATATATTTAGAATGATTGTATTGAAAGCTTTTATTAAAAAGTGCGTAAATTGAAATGGTTGTACAACTTGGCAATGACTGTACTGAATAAAGTTGTTCAACGCAGTTGCCGTCGAACGTAAGACGTTGTAATCACTGCTGAGCATCCAAAAGGCGAATGTCCCACCTTGCATGGTTTGGTAATACAATTTTCGAAATAGACATCTGTTGGTAACCATACAGTCCCGTCGCCACGGGGGAATTTGGTGGGCGTAGCCCTCCAAACAAAGCTCCAAGCCCTGCCAATATGAAACACTATAAATCAGTGCAGGGCCGGCTCTAGCAGATGCGGGTTCAATGCAAGACCTAGGCGCGGGCCCTCTCTGAGCAGTGATTTTATGACGTCATCGTGTTCAGTCAACCGTGTTACGATCGTGGTAGAGCGCAGATATACAGTACAGCACTAACACGAGAATTGAGCACGTTTGCTAACTTTCGAGAGGAAATTTGCTAGTTCTGACGAGAGCGTTCTTTGTTAGCAATGAAATTTATATGGCGTTTCTACTGNATTCTCAAGCGCAAGGTGTATCTGGNAAAAATGAANAATCNACCCAAACACTAGGCGCGGGGCCCCAGCGGCACGGGGCCCAATGCAGCTGCATAGGTTGCATCGGCTTAAGGCCGGCCCTGAATCAGTGGAATTCTTGTCAAATTTTATAATGTCAATCCCCACTGCACAAACATAAAGTCCTCCAATTGAAGACCTACTTGCGATGGTTCTGTTGGTAACGAAGAAAGGCAAGGAGTAAAACCATGCACGTGTAATTGAAAGAGGTCCAACACAACAGCTAGACCAAGTGTGCAAGTCGCGGTGAAAACTGCAAGCCAGCGCTTCTCAACCATAGCCGGTTTTAAACCTGTTTAAGATATTTTTTTAAAGTCTGTCCCTATGCCTATATGGAGGGTCCCGCGCAAGTGCCGACGGACTTAACGTTTGAAACCTTTTATATATTCTAAGAGGATTAAACCACTACTGAAACATGAAGTGAACAATGATACATTCTTTATGTTACTGAGATCATATTATCAGATTTATTATTACAGTCTGCTATATGCAGCATATACATTTTTGGTTAAAGACGACGAGGATACTACATGAAATATTAACATACACAAATGTTTATGTCTGCAAAGCAGGTATGTCGCTAGCACATCCCTTAATTTTTTCGTTTGATTCCCTGGAATGAGTAAACTATTAAAAAGCCATGCAAGCAAAAAACACAAGACTCTTAATCAACAATGAAAAACAAGACCCATTTCAGTTTGTGAGTATTTGATTGTGGTTTTCAAGATGCTTCATTAATCCTTATTTAAGCGCGAAACATGATCTTCCATTTGAAATTTTGTAAGTAAATTTGAGGGGGAGGAAAGGGCGGCACTTTTATGGTCGACCCAGGGCGGCACTTAGCGTCGCTACGTCACTGCACAGTAACCTATCCTTTTCGGTGCCGACGTACGTTCCAGAATGTACAGTACTTCACTATTTTTCGCCAAAAATACTATTCTATACTCTTTTAAGTACGTTTAAGAACGCACATATACGAACGCCTTGTTGCTGTTGCGCAACGTGGTATGCGACTGAGAGCCTTTTTTCTTCTTTTATCTCAACTTCATGCCACGTGTTGTGGACTGGAGTGCTCCTTTTGCCCTTAGCATGGTAACGTTGTTTGGATATGAGCAGTTTTTCTTATTGTGAGCAGTGCTTGGTTGCAAGAATTTAATTCAGTATTGTAAACATGTATTCACCAGGTTTAGATATGCTTTAGGCAATGCTGATAGAGCCAGATTGTAAAATTGCTTGGTATCATTGTATTTATGCATTTTTATGACTATGGTTTCCTTATTACACTGAGGTGGTAGGCTATAACAGAGATTTTCGGTTTAGCGGTTTTTATGGACAAAGTTTTTAGTGTTGCTGTGTGCAGTGCCGGATTAAGGTAGCGCGGGGCCTGTAGCATTTCAAGAGCCTGGGGCCCTAAGTTAAAGAAAATCTTAACACCTGCTAAATCATAAAGTGTGTGGGCAAGGCATCCGTGTTTCTACTGTAGCTTTACTCTCTGCATGGTGTCTCCAGTTCGCATCGTCATCGTGACATGACAGTCTGAGCCAGCGCTCTTCAACCGGTGTGCATCGTGCATCCTAGGGTGCACCAAAATATGTGTGTGGTGCACTGCTATCACAAACATATCGATCCATTGACGAAGGGAGCAACTGAAAGGCAGATTATTCCTCGGTTTGAGTTGTTGGTTAATGACATGCAACAACAAAAAAGCCATTAAATATTATTTCCTCCATTTTGTTGTGTTTTATGTAATATTGTAGTGTAATATCTCTTTGCAGGATGATTTTCATATCGTTTTTCACCTCGGTTTACCTTTTAAGTAAACATGGTGCATGAGTTCGTAAAAATATGTTTAAGTGTGCACCATAACAAAAATGGTTGAACAGCAATGGTCTGAGCATATAGTGCTGATTGCCAGTGTTGCCAGATGCTTGCAATCTAAATCTGCCTAATGGTTTCAAAAAAGCTGCTAGATTCTGCTAAAAGTCTTGTCACAAATTTTCAGCTAAATCTGCTAAAAGCAGTGAAATTCTGTTATAAACTCGGCATTTTTAACATGATCAAAAGAACCCTATAAAGTTATACAATATACTAATTTTCGTCTTGCACTCGCTCTCAACGAGCATGAGCTGAAAATGCCGGTCTTGGCCAACACACTTTTCCGCCCGAAATTTTCTTTCAGTCAACATTTTGACTTTTTGAGCAACGTAACTGCAGCTTACCTCGATTTTTGTATGACACACAGTTCTTGACGATCTCTTTCAAATGCTTGCATGTTTTCATGCTGTAGAGCAATGCTCAGCAGTAAACAATCTCAGCATAGCTTCAGCCCTACAACATTCTAAGTCTGGTCTTTGTTAACTTTAAATTTTGTGTTACATTAGGGAGCATGCAAAAAGTCCTTTCGTCTCATCTAAGTGCTTTTGCTACCAGCTTGCCTTTCAAGCTCAAAATACTTCGCTATGATTGCATTGCTGCAAACTTCGCAAACGGCATTTCTTGAATCAGCCGGATGGGCAGTAGGCACTGAGCCAACTTTTCAGTTCTGAATACTGCAACCATATACGTCGAAACTTTTGGCAGCTTTGGTTAACCAGGAAGTTTTTTTACCAGACATTACTACTTACTAGCGTGACTGAGCCACTTGGAAATATCGTGTCGTGGGATAAAAACATATTCTACCAATGTTGTCTTATAACCTAACACGCTCACTAAGCACACAAGCAAATCATTTAGGCTTCATCAAGCCATTTAATTACTTGGTATTATGATACAATTATCTGCTTGAAGCAGTTTCTTTGCATCATCATAAAAGTTCCATATAATTGCCGGCAGCTGGTTGTGCTTTGTCCTGCTGTTACCCAATAAACACGTCATGGGAAACATATTTTTGGATAAAGAAGGTGCAAAGGTTTTCATTTTGAAGAACTGTTGAAACAGGTTTTTGGTCAGGAATTTGTTATCTGCTAAGCCTGCCACGGTTAATGAAATCGTTCTAGAAAATCAGCTGACTGCTAGATTGAAAATTTTACAGCTAACAGTGAGAAAATCCTGTTAGATTTAGCAGCATATCAGCTAAAATGGCAGCACTACTGACCGCAATCTTTATGCCTTTTGTTACGTAACTGTATGAAAAGAATCAAACAAGAATTCCTGGACACAGACAGCGTTCAGTTGAAAATCTTCGCTTACCACTTATGGAAAATTTAGCAAAATACTGATTTCTTAGACTGAAAAATGTTATATATAATGCAATAAATAAGATTTATAACAGAAGACCGCGGGGCCCCCAAAAGCGCGGGGCCCGGAGCAATCGCTACATTTACTACTATTGTTGATCCGTCACTGTCTGTGTGGCAATATGTAAGGATGTCTACGTTACACATTACGTTGGTAAAGTTTGATTTGAAATTTATGAATTTACTTTATTATCACTCACTTTTCTGATAGCTTCATGCTTTTCGAGGCATCTGTGACGTCATTGTAGCTGGGTTGACTGACGCATCAGTTTGTGACCAAACTGGTTGTAATGATTTCTAACTAACTTTTATGGAAGAAAATATTAATGTCATGAATTATAGTAAGCACTCGCACTATATTTACTCCTTAATATTAGTTTGTTATTGATGACGTAATAATAAAATTTTAATATTTGAAAAAATATGTGTACATGTTTTGTAAAATAAATTTTAGTAAATTTCATGTGGGAAAATTTAGCAATTTTATTGGAAAAAAATTAAGAGAAAGTTCATGTGAATTGTACGATTTTTACTGAGAAAAATATTGTTTTTATTGAAATGCCAGCCTCTACTCGTTATAAAAGTGTCAAATGCATACCGATTTTTATAAATGTCAGTGAACCATGCATCTTCGTTTTCATGATTTTATTGATTTTTTCGGTGGAGCAGAAAAATGCCTGAAATTCCAACACCCTTGAAATATTTTTCATTCAATACAAAACAATAGAAATCTCCATTCTGCGTTTTTCAAATACATTTGCAATACTTTCTAGGCGGCTGAAAAAAAGCCAACAATCACCCAAAGTGCCAAGTTTACCGGAAATTAATGTCTCAATTAAAAGTAATAATTTAATCTTTCATTTTTGAAATATATCTTTGCTTACTTTATTTACCGAATAGAAATAAACGCCGAATTCGCCCAAAACCACTCGGCACCCACAGCTGCCATGGCGAAAAATTCGCCCGGAACCCAAGTGGTATTCACGTATTTTCACATGTGTAGCATTGAATTCTGCGTTGTCAACGGTCAGCCAGTTGTTTGTAATGCATTGATTTTCAGACTGCTCCTGCGTTCACGGAAAGTGTGACAGTGGAGTGGATCGGCCGGGCACGTGTTCGTGCGACAGCGGATATGGCGGTGCACAATGCAACATAGGTACTACGTCTTTTTTGTCGTGAGGCGTTTTAACAGGATTGAACAAAAATGTGCATACACTTGGCGGTTGTTTTGCACCGGTATGCGATTTTATGCGATCTGCTAGACTGGCATTCAGGTAGCAATCTGCGTTGCAGCAGATAGACGAGGGATAATTTCTCAATGGTAGGCTATAGCACAGTGTTAGAGTGTCCACCTTTCAACCGAGAGGTTGCGTGTTCGTTCCACAGTCATTGAGGTTATCACCGGACAATATTGAGAAAAAATGTACAGAAAGCTACATTTTTCCTTACACCCTGCTGATGCAATATTTCTGCTTGTTTGAGGTTGCAATGTACTGTAGTTCACACCTGACGCGGTAGTGACGCAGTCAACCTCTGTGCGTTTTCTCATTTTTTGTCGAGTTCGTAAATTCAAATCGATGCGCGTGTTTAGTTGAGTTTAAAACGCAACGTTTGTTTTCTCAGTGTTGGCTGCTTGTGCCAACCTGAACTGCCACACGAACTCGAGGTGCTTGAACGATACCGGAGTATTGCACTGTCGCTGCAATTCAGGATATGCTGGTGACGGTACGAACTGCACATCTATTAATCCGTGCCAAGATACCGGGTCGAACTTGTGTCACAAAGATGCAGACTGCATTCACTCCGGTCCAGGTAAATAACATTTTGTGAGTTGCCCTCACCGTTTGGATGATGATTTTTTTCCTGCATTTTCAATCAGTCGCGCAGCGAGTTCGATTGATTTGTCATTATTTTTTGCCTGCGGTTTTGCAATAGTGCATAATTTCTTTAACCTATTCTGAGGAGACTGTTAAAAAACAAAACAATGAAAAAGGTTAAATGTCATCTAAGAGCTTTTTAAATTTTACAATGATGCAGACTACTGCTTTGCCGTAATAGCTGTTCGACTGTCATTTCCTCAGAGAGCACTTGTATGCAATTTAACTACACTGAACTATCCTGAAAACGTTACAGTCTCCGAAAGATTCATAAAATGACACCGAAAGTTTGGTTCAAAAACGTGCAACTTCTCCATTTTTGAAAAATAACCCGTTAACTATGATTTGCTAGTTTTCCCCTTGTTGAACTCAATTTACATGCAGCTGATACTGATAATAGGTTGATGAGTATTTGTGCAGCTTTCAGGAGATGATGTGCCAAAGGTAAAACACTCCAAGTTGCCATATGCACTTACTGGGGTGGTAATATTTTTTCAAACTAGCATGCTATTCTTGCATCTGCAATTGCTAGTAAAAGTAACCGTAGAGCTTTACATCACTAATATACGCAGCCAGTGGGTAAAAAAACGCTACCACTTCAAAGGATTATTGGTTGGCCAATGAGAGTGTTTTGGTATGTTCTTTTCCGAGAAAGAATGGTGATGATTTACCGCAATTTTCTGAGCAAAACTTTGCAACAAAACCAAACCGGCTGTTCAAAGCATTATTTCAAAAACTAGAACACTTCTATGAAAGGCAATCGCACGAAGAGTAACTTGTCTTATATTCCAAAATTGCATTTTCTAAAAGGTAATTTTGTTAGTCACAGGGGATTCTAGACCCTCGGGTTTTTCTAAATGCCAGTTTTCGTTCGCATGCGCGTAGTGGGTAATTACTATGACTTCAAAGCCTCAAATAAAGGTTAACTTTCGCCAGTTCTTGGGTTGACAAGAATACCTCACACCGTAATGACCTGCCATAAGCAAGAATATATGCAAAAAGGATCATTAGTGCATGTAATTGAAACCAATGAAATTACTTAGTCATTTTGTCATGTGATAAAGGATTTTCGTACATTTATAAGCATTTGTTTGGCTACCCTTTTAAAAAACAAACCGTTCCACATCCTTTGCCACCACAGTGGTTAAGTATATGGCTTCCTAATCCACAACAATGTTCTTTAACATTACCTCTGCAGTTTACTGATGGTAAGCTTGTTGGAAAAAGAAAAAAATTTGAATTATTCAAAAGCTATAGCACATAAAGTACTTTTGACTGTCTTAAATCATCATACCAGTCAGATTCCTAAGACTAATCTGTGATTCTGGACAAATTATTGAACCTGGTCATACGCAGCATACTTCCTGAGACGGAATCGTGTTTATCAAAACTGCTCTTATATGACACAGTTCAAACGTATTTAGTTTTATGCCTGAATCGTTAACCGATTTCAGAGAACTAAATGACCAAATCGGCAAAACACATTGCAGTGCTAAACTTGTTTTGCACACAGTCATCACAATAATATGCTCCAGTCTAACAACACCGCCACAAGACGTTTGTCACTTGTTTTTTGCAGCTATGCTACTGTTCATCTTGTGCTTGCAAATCTATCAGACCAAAATTCTAGCACAAGCATTACCATGTTTTTTTATTTGCAATAACCACGCGCAATAACTGCCTAACCATACTGTGATTGCATTGTACAGTATAACGTCTTAACTCTCACAAGCAACGCAGTAGACTTAAAGTAAGAATACATGACGGCAACAAGGAACAAACAGATACACGAAATAATACGAAGATAGATTTGTGGCTGTAATAGAAAAGCATACGCTTAATGGCGCGAAAATGATTACTTTGATGAAGTACAAGCATAGATATATGTGGTACTAGTAAAGAACACAACCATGGGTGGCATGACGTTACTGCCTGCACTATAAGCAAACGATTCAAAGGTTGGGGGATGTGTACAAAATGACAATAAAGCAATACGTCTAACTCAGTGTTTTTCAACCTTTTTTGCATCACGGACCACTTTATGCAATAAAAAAAATTTGGGGAACACCAAACAAAATTTTATAATCATAATTATGATG
>JGI24159J19872_10012272_pt1 | contig 11186 bp, 13 predicted proteins | sample Ectturendosymbi4_FD_19872 | JGI IMG/M metagenome (IMG submission 19872)
TCAAATGTGGGAAAGCTGCGTACGAGAGTGGCAGAAGATTTTGCAAAGAGCGGCTGACAGAGCTGGAGTGGCTTGCAAAGAAGTATTCAACTGGTGTTGTGTATCCCTTCTGCTAACTGTGCAAAAAGATAATTGGCAGCTATTAGGCCAATAGAGCATAATAATATTCTGGACCACAAAAGAAATGAAAATACACTGTGTTGGAAGGATGAATTTTGTAGTGAGTAGTGGTTTAATAAATCTGTCACTCTACTCACCGCTAAACTAAAAAAGTAGAAATTGAGCTCGCAGCATCCTTATGATGTCAATACGCAACGTAGCTGTTAATCATTTACGTGAAACAATGAAAAAGCCTTGAAAAAATAGCGTTAAAATGTATGTTTTTGTTATAAATATAAATTTGGTATATACTTGGTATATTTTTTATATTAGATTTGGTATATTCGTTGTAAGAAGAGTTGGCAACACTGATGAGATGTAGAAATGTATGTTGAAAAGATTATCAGACAACTTACTAAGGGAGAGCACCACGCGGGCTTAGAAAGATTAAGCAGATGAATTAAGGAAATTCGCCGCAGCAAATAGGCCTACAGCTTTGCACTAAGTCAGGGGTCGGGAGCATTCTTGGCTAAGGGAGCCATGAAATCCCCATATTTTAATTGTATTTCCGCGAGAGCCATATAATATTTTCAGCACTTAATGCAACTGACTTACTTAACTAACGTGTGCATTTTAAGCAAAATCAACAATTTTAAGCAATGGCACATGTCTGAATTTCCTCTAAATAACTCTTTCTCTTTAATAACATGCTTCTTACTGTTAATGCATGGTGTTGCTGATGGCTTTGTAGGAAAATTACAGAAAAGTTTCATCCGTAACAACCGTGTTACTGTTAAGAAAATATCAAGCGAGTCAGATGCCGTCATCAAAAGAGCCAGATCTGGCGCGCGAGCCATAGGTTCCCGACCCCTGCACTAAGTGTTCACTAAGACACTAAGAAGTCAGAACTAAACCTCAACAATAAAGACGAATATTTCAACAAGTCTGCATAGACGTGTTCTAACAAGCCACGTATTTTCATATTGCGTGAAAGGAGGCCTGCATAAGCATACGTGTAGCAGAAGACAAATTTTTGGGTGTGCGAAGAATTTTTGTCCGAATTTTCCCAAACTTGCCCGATAAGTTTATGCGCCAATTTTGCCTGCAAAATTTCTCCTGCAAAGATCATGAAGACCTGTTTTTGATGTGACCTCTCAAAAAATTCCTTCGTGTCATTTTCTACAAACGTTGGGCACAATTTTTGATTTGAACAGATTTTCAGGGAATTTGTCTAGATTTCAGGTATTTGCCTAAATTTTTAGGAATTTTGCCAATATTTTTAGGGATTTTGCTCAGGTTTTCAAGGATTTTGCCCGGATTTTCAACAGATCAAAACGTTTGGGGGTGTGCTTGCAGCCCCTTCACCACCGCCTCCTATACCACTGTGCATAAGAGTTCTTTGATTAAGGCATGAGTGAGCAATTAGCCGCCCGCGGGACACAAGTGGCCCGCCAAAGCGTTTTCAATGGTCTGCAGAGGCATTCAGGAAAAATCTTCAAATCTGAAAATTTTTGAAAAGTGTGTGAGGTTACATTTGTCGCATTGTATTTCCACAAGAACAGTTATGCTTTCACAAAACCTTTTTCTGTGCACCACTACTGTTTATGTTTTTTTATTACTTTACCATCACATTAGAAGGTACGGCCCTTTGCTAAACGCGGTCTTCTCAAAGTGATCCTCGAGCCACATTAATTGCCCACCCCTGGATTGAGATATGCACTTGGGCATGTCAATCACAGTCTCACGTTAACAATGATTTTTCAAACTTATGGAGGCACTGCTACATATTCAAAAAAAAGAAAAATCTAAATCTACAAGTAACGTTGCTAGTGCAAAAAGGTATGGGAACGCCGTTCCCACCCCACTACACCACTGTTGGCAGGCCTGATGCTAATCAGTAGGAATCTTTAGCATAACCTACAGTTAATCTAGCACGCTTCATTTTAAGCCTACCTGACATGTAGGCTACGTTTTACACTTAGGTTTGCTGTTTTGGAATTTACGCTGTCACTGAGCGGTCTAACCAAGCCTGTAGTTAACTGCATTGTAAGGTCGTAGCGCAATTTTAATGCCTTCGATTAACTACAGTGTTAACATGAACTGCACTCATTCATAAAAGCTTGTAGGAAAAAATAGTATGATCTGCAGCTTATTCAACTTTTGTCCACAGTCTGCTCAGTCCCATCGCCACGGGGGCGGTTTGGTGGGCTTAGACACCCCAAACAAAGCTCCAAGCTCCACAAATTAATTATGAATCACTATAAATCAGTGGAGTTTTTGTCAATTTTTAGAATGTCAATCTCCCCAGACAAACGTAACGCACCCCCTATTGAAAACTTTCTAGCGACGGTTCTGAGTGTGCTGCTTGTTCATCTTTTGTCCACAAGAAGCCCAATCTTACCCAAATGGAACAAGAGTTTAAATACTCACGTGTGCAGTGGCATGGTCAGCCCAAAATTTAGAGTGAGACCAAATGTTTGATTTTAGGCGAGCAACAGTATTTTGTTTGAAATACTGCCTCTTAAAGCACAAAATGACTAGATATCCTAAAAATGTGGAGGGGCCCTGCGCCTGGCTACGCCTATGTACGTGCGGTTTATATAACTTATATGTAATGTAAATACTTTTCTAAACACTTACGTATTTATACAACATTGGGACCATATTTTTTATATATAAACTTGTTTTCATTTATAGTGAAACAAACACGTTCGGACTGCCCAAATTCAGCAGAATAAGCTTTGCATTGAATATTTTCGTCCCTATGCCTGTGCAAGAAGTGGTTTATTGAAAGGCTATACAAAAAATGACCCAAATGGACATTTCTGTGTCGAGAACCACCAATCAAAAATCGTATCTGGAAAAATTTAGTGGGGGGCTTCAGCCCACCACCCCCTCTGAAACAACCTTCTTCTCTCACACCGGACACCAATGTTTCTACGCATTTTTAGCTTGTAACAGAGCTTCTTGCCTCACCCAGGACGTCACGCGGCATCACCTTCGGCACGTATCCAGCTGAGTCATGTGATTATGTATGCTTCGCGCCAATACGTCACTACCGAAACAGCGTTTCGCGTTTTTCATTTTTTACAGCGCTTTTCTCCTGACTGACCACAAGAACTTGCAGCAGCAAGATAACTGCAGCTGAATTTGCAATGTACTTGTGATGATACCAGGAGTTATCGAAACGTTTGCAAAATGTCATTCATATCGATTTCTTTGGCCTTGATTTTCATTGTAAAAGTGAAGGTACTGCGTGAAGTTCATATTTCTTTGCCGTATGCTCAATATTTTGTACACCAAAAAATGACATCGGATGCGGGTGAGCTTTTACTTTCTTCAACTTTCAAACGTGCATAGAGACACAAACATGGGGAAAACTAATCATGACAGATATTCAATGAAAATATTTATTTCACGAAAAACAGGAAATGTGTGGCAACAAACACTTGTGGTCATGAATGTTGCCAAAAAGCAAAATATGTAACAGAAAAGCATAATCCTAAAATCAACAAAAAAACTACAACCGCTTGAAAAAGCCAGAAAAAAACTCATAACTAAAACTACAAAATGTATGATCATTCTCAAACGGTCAATGAACTGTATGAGTTTCAGCTGCCTTGACGAGAACGAAGAAAGTCCAAAGCATCATTCTCTCTGTGACAGATTCGAAAGTTACCTCGTTAATTTGTAATATCCGCTACCAACGAGAAAAAAACCAATACAACAAAAATGAACTCGTGTCTGGCAGTAACTACTCCACACATTCGCAGCGGAATCCATAGTTTGTTTCGGAAAAGTGAGGATGAAATGAGGTCCACACTTTGTACAAAGTTTGTTTCTGAAGCACTTAATACTGCAAAACTTGTTTCTGTAATTAATACAAAAATTTTATTAAATAACTTTTTCTTTATAGTTGACAGAATCTGTAAAAACAAGCACGTGTAGCATACTTAAACTCCACACTTTTGATGTGCATGAACGACCATACCTCAGTCGAGGCAAACTTCGACGTGATCAGGATCAAGTCGACGATAGACGGGCGAAAGACTGCCGCTAAAAACGACCATGCCTATACCGGTGTGAGTCTTGCTCAGTTGAAAAGCTTACTTGGCGGGCAGCAACCACGCGGGAATTGCGGAATGAACAGCGCTTTGAGCGATCATCTTTTCGAAGAATGGATTTTCGCATGGACAGTCGATCCGAAAGTCGTTTTCCTAAAAATTCTGCGTTCACCACAGAAAACCTCGACTGCGTGGTTGTGNAACTCGCTTCCTGGGACGGTGCGATTAAATCAAGNGACGGAAGGGAACGCGATAAACGCTTCGACCCCTCGTGCCTGGATCTTCGGTGAGAGCTCGCAAAATGATACAAGTGCAATTATATAAAAAACACCTGCAAGATCTGTGTAAGTTAACGAACGTACTGAGTCATCAGAGTGATCGAAGTCATTGCACGAGTCCAAATTGCTGAAATATTTATTCCGCAACATTCGAAAAAAATTCGTTCCTTTTAAAGCACCAATTTTCTGAGATAATGAGTGAGAAAAGGGGAAGGATTTCTGGACAGCGAATGCATATTCGATCGATCCAAATCCGAGAGGAACCGTTTTCAACTTGCAGTTGCTCTCTACAGCAAAAAAATCGAGAATTGTCGAATCCAGAATAAGAAAATAATTTCCTTGCTTGGTGAGTTCAAGTCCCATAGAAGGCGATGGCACCGAATAATGCAGAGGGCTTTTCCCATTGTAGATTGTCCGATACATTTGTCTGGCAATGTTTGAGTCTCATTCTCCCAACTGAGTTTCGATCGCGCTGTCCATCAAAGTTCCAAAGCCTATTGAAGGCTGCAGCAGCAAATCCTCGGCCGAATGCACGACATCGATCTTTTTCGCGTACAGCGACACGGAAGTGACGACATTCGCTGTGTAATAAGCAACGAACACAGTCGAAGCGAAGAACCAGGTCAAGGTGAGGATTTTTCCCGAGAAAGATTGCGGTGCACGCTCAGGCGATTGGCAGAACAAGGCCGACCACACAAAATGCAAGGAATTGTTGAAACTCATGCCTGTGTAGGCGTCCCTGCGATCATTGAGGAGAATGCGATGGCGTCGAGTCAGATGTGAAAAGTGTCTTACATTTCTTATGGCCTCAAGCGCTTCTTCGGCCTTGTCTGCTCGACGAGACAAAAAAAAACTGTCCTCTGGTTCCGTACGGACTGAGGGTCGAAAGAGTCGTGAGAAGAAACGCCAGAAGCAAAACACTCACAATCACAACTTCATAAAAAGATGAATCAAAGGAATCCAAGAACGAAAAAGGATTGTACGCGTACCTTGTGTTGAACGATCTCACGATTAAAAATTTCAATTCGAGCCTCATGAAACTTGGCAAAAAATTTACAACTTGGGCACGTTCCGAGGTTAGAGTGATCGGCGCTAAAGCCAGATCAGCTTCCCCCCTTGCAACCTCCCCTATCATTCCAGTCCACTGACCAGTTGTCTCGTTTACTCCTCCAAATAGATTGTCTTTGACGAAGCGTAATTCGTATTCAAAACCGTCAAGTCGGCTCAGTTCTTTTAGGAAATCGATCACATAGCCCTTAAGTTTACTTAGATCAGTTTCACTTTTGTTATCGAAATACAGGAATGGAGGTTCAAGAATTGTGGTCACTCTTATACGATTAGCAGGCCTGATTGCCTTCGTACCGTTTGACATTCGTAGCTGCCCATTCAGATTGCTGGCATTTAATGTCCATAGGCCAATAACTGACCAACTGGAATCAGACGATTGCAAGACGTCGTAAATTACAGGAACGTTTGAATGTCGATGATCAAAGAAAGGAACCAAGAAAGAGTCACTGTTCCTTCCTCCAGCAAATCGGCGTTTCGTTTTCTTGATCTGAGTCATAAAATAGGCTGCATTTTCAAACCAAGCCACTTATGCAAGTTTTCCTTACAAATGCCTGTTCGATTATTAAAAATACCTCTTTCAAAACAAACATTGTTTTCCAAAATCAGTCAATTCTTGCGCAGACAAAAAATACAAAATTTTTTTCAAACAAGAAAAAAGCCTGCGGAGACTTTTTTGTTTAACGTGCTACGTTTGTAAAACCAAGTCTCAATTCTTGTACTTTGTTAAGTATCACTTTGTGATTAATTGTGACATTTCCAAAAATGGTGAACTTGTTGTGATCGTTTTCTCAAACAAAGTAATCTTGAAATTGCAATTTCAAATTATAAGGATTCAAGCAAAGAAAGGTTGCACAGAGTAAACGCTGTACAACCTTTCTTTGCTTGAATCCTTATGGGCGGTGAGAAGTCACTCGTCATCCTGTTATTGCTTCAGATAATATAATTTTGATCGTGAGGAAAAGCAAATTTTGTGCAAAAAAGCAACAAAAAGGGCGGAACGGTTCAACTATTTCAAAAAGAGGATTAGTCGAAGTAGTTTTGGGCAGTTGGAGCAAAGTTAACAATAATTCTTGGACAGTCTTGCCCGTTTTCATCTTCACATACATTTGTTTAAATTGCGTCCTAAAGCACTGAATTTTATGTTGTACTCGGAAACAAGCCTTTGCTTTGGAAGAGCTCTAATTTCAATGACAATCACTTTGCTTTCTCAAGCAATTTTCAAAGGAGTGTGACCAAAACTCTAACTTCGCATCATTTTACAGTCAATTCATAAAATCACCAGCCCAGTTCTTCATCATACGCTTTAAAATGTCACGCATTCCTTTCAGTGACGTATCTATGCAAAATAGCGCCCATGGAAAAGTTTGAATGTGCACCCTTTTTAATAATTGAAATATTAGGTATAGGCTAAGCACAATCTATTTCGAGAGATAAACTATGAAGTAAATGAATAGTTTGAAACAGAATATGTATGTTTATTTTTGCTTTAAACGTTTCAGCAAATAAAATTGCAAATTGTCCATAGTGACCATAACATACTTTTGTATTAATTATTTTTGTTATAAAGTTAGAGCATTCAAATAATAACGATACATAATTTTATATTGCACTGGCTGACCAAATTGTAAATATTGCAAAAAAATCACACGACGTATTGCAACTACGAACAATTTTTGAACTGAACCGCATTTAATTTGGATGGTACAATTAGTTACGTGTACAAGAGCAGCTCCAAGCGTGCACGTGCCACAGCCAAACCACTTGACAGAAAAAGCAAGCTTATCTCTTTGTTCAGGAGCCAACATTTTTTGCTCAACTGGTACGGTAACGATACTAACTACTGATGTTTCAAGGAGTAACTTTGGGTTCTCTTCCTTATTCTGTGAACTGGGGCACTGTGTCTAGCCCCGAGGTTCTTAAACTTTTCCAGCCGCGCCACTTTGGCGTTAGTCATTGATACTCGCGCCTCACGTCACCACAAAATCGAACACGAAGAACAGAACAATTTATTTGCGATTATCCTACCTTTCAACAATACGCTGCTGTCATACCCGCGCCCTCTTTGCAAATCTTTCACACCTCTCAGCTTAGCAACCCAGGGGTTAGTACCATAGGTGGCGGAACCGGGGGGCCGCATGGGTCTAGGACCCCACTTTTATTTCTGGGGGGGCCTGCCCCCGACTTTTAAATTGCGAATTTTGCCTAAATAAAGTACACAATTAGTAGGGCCGGCCCTAGCANGCGCGGGGCCCAAAGCAAGAGCTAGGCGCGGGGCCCCTCTGGGCAGTGGTGTTATTACGGTATCGTGATCAGTCATCCGTGTAATGACTTTTACATAAAGTTTTTTTAGCAAAATAACTATACGAATATCAAAAAAGGCGGCAAATTATCGGAGTTGATCTGTATGTAGGCTACATGATAACATAGGGGTTCCCAACCTGGGGTACATTTGCCTATCTGAAGGAGTACATTTAAGGTTAGGAATGCAAGGGAAAAATATATTTATATATTATTTATTTCAAATATTCTAAAATATAGAAGTTCTATGAAAATTTTTGTGGATTTTTGATATTTTACTCGGCCTTTTTGCTGCAATAAATTTTAGTGCACATGCTCATTTATCGAAATGCTGAAGGGGTACATGGTCAGAGAAAGGTTGGGAATCCCTGTGATAACACAACAGTTTCTTCTGTGGGAGTAGGCATAGCTCATGTGCCTCCCAGCTACTGTCATGTTTATGACTAATAGCATGCTGTTGTGGTGGACATTAGACAATGTACTGCTACCACTCATAATCAAGCCGAAAGTTGTAACGGAAGCTCTGCAATGGAGCGGCGAGCGCAAATGCAAAGTTACGCTAGTCAAACCAAACCGACAAGCGAATTGAACTTACAGTTCAATTACTTCACTGTTGTTGAACGACACTTTCGTTCGAAGAACAACCGACTCGGACAAAACTGCTAACATGAACTTTTTGTTCATCTCGCTTTCGCTAACCACAACGACAGACGCGTTCTTGCATAAAGGTAACGTCTGGACGCATGATCAACAATCCGCTTTATGACGCAATAGATAAAAAACAGATTTCACAAGAGAGCAACCCATGCATCCGACCAAAGTTCCCCAAAAGCCCAAGTTTATAGAACAGGGGTTTGCAACCTTTCTCTGACCATGTACCCCTTACTGAAAATAGAATTTTTAAAATTTCGGAACTACCGGTATAAAGGTAGACACCGTTTTTACGTCTCAAAGCTAATTTGTTGCAAATGTACAATAAACATACCCTTTCAGGTAGGCAAATATAACCCTAGGGGTACATGTATCCCAGGTTGGGAACCTGTGTTACAGAACGTACTCATTATGCTTCATTATGCATGGCCTTGGAATGCAACCTCTTTCTATGAATTAGAAATGTAATATACAAAGGTATTTCAACTACTATGTCACAGTTGTAGAAACATTTATCAAACGCAATGTATAATCCGCATGGTTGACTGAGGAAATAGAAGCATATAGCCCCCCAATATATTGATAAACAGGAACGAGTGTGCCAGATGACATGCACAAATTTTGCCAAAATTTTTCCAAAAACAGAAGAATCTTTCGAGAACTGAACAACGTTACGTCAGCAGATCTGCAATCAAAATTAATACGACAGACACTGTTTTGACCTGTTCATTGCGAGTTGAATCACTACACAAATTGTTTGCAGTATGTAGATCTGCTTCAGTCTCAACTGGCACTAGTAACAACCAAATTCTATCCACAAAGAGTGGGCCGTGGTGGAGCGTAGATATAACGCTCAGCATGAGAACTGAGGATGTTGGATAATGTACGATAATAATTAGCGGATGTTCATCGTTCATTCAAACGAGATAATTATTTATTATAATGAGATTTATAAACCTTTCTACAATTCTCGAGCGCAAGGAGTATCTGGCAAAAATAAACAACCTTCCCAACCACCATGGCGCAGGTCCCAATGCAGCCACATCGGTTGCATCGGCTTAAGGCCGGTCCTGACAATTAGTATTGGGTCCATTGCTAAGTAAATCGTTTACTGAAAAAAATGTTGCAGAATTTTAGCGTACCCCTATGTTCTGCATTGATGTTGTTGAACAGTGTTGCCAGATGGTGTAATACAACACAACTTTTTACAAAAATTGTGTAATTTGACATGCTTATGTGCAAGAGCGACGGAAGGATTTTATCCAGGGGAGCACTAATGGATTTTTACAAAAGTTTTTCTCGGAGGGCGAAAAGCGATGAAATTTGTTTTTTACCACTCAAAACTAAGAAAACATCCTTTTTTGCTGAAATTTTTTAATTCCTGCCCCCCTCCGACACCCACGCTTGTGTGTAGGAAAAGGTTCTTGCCACACTATTAAAAAATTGGTGTAATTTAAGCGTTTTAACACAATTCCAAATAGTGAACTTTTGCTGAATCTTATACGTAAAATGAAATGTTTGACAGATCAATTTCATTTGTGTTTTTGTTTTTGCATTGGCAACACTAAACAGCTACATTTATTTCTGCATTAGCAAAACAATTGGCGTCCTTACAGTACACGTGCTAGTTGCCACATACGCTTAGTCTTGTCTTTGCATTCCGGCATCTAATGGAATTGTAGAATGATTATTCAGTCCAGTTACTTCTATGTCCAAGATGTGGAAAAGTTGTGATTTTGAATGCGACAGGTATTAACCCTGTGTAAATTTTGCCTGTTGTTTATGCCGTGTTTTCGGTGTTTTTAAGAGCCCAGTGGCGACTCCGGCACACGGGCTGCTTATGGGGCTTGACCTGAGTCTTGTAAAGAGAAGCAAACGGTTAAGAGAAGCAAACGGTTCATCATGTCCTCAATAAAATGCTTTGATCTTTCACCACAAATGCACACGGTGCAGGCCCTTTCTGGCTCCAATTTCCTCTGACCGAGAAGGCGTCATACATTCTCCTGCCTGTTTCTCAATGAAAGCCACGAGCTGAGCAGGAGCGATTCGCGCCAAATTGATTTGTGTCGTCAGGGCTTGCACTCGTGTGATCTACTCCCGTGTTGGCTTCGGTCCAAGTTTGCTGGCATTGGATACTAGTGAACCTACATGCGCAAACCTTTTGCCTAAATTGGTCAAGGTTACCTTAGGAGGGATCTTTGTGTAGGAATTTTGTTACACCTCAGGTAACCATGGGTCAATTTTGGGCAAATTTTTTTCCCATCGAAAACTACAAAACTTGTGCTGATTTCGATAGGACTGGCCGAAAGAGCGCCTAAAAATGCAGCTACTGAAAGAACCAGCTTTCCACGTGAACGTTACATAAGTTTTAATTTAAGTAGAACAACCGTTTGCCCAAATTGCGCAGAGGTTGCCTGAGAAGGGTTAAGAAAAAATATGCACTTATTTCTCGAAAGATGCAGAAGGTCTAATAACGTAATGGTTGCCTGCTTTGATGCAGTCAGATTGTTTATATGCTTCCTTATTCTTTGAACACTACAACCGCATTTTACTTTGTGACTTAGTGCTCGGACATTGCAGTGTTTGTTCGTTTGAGGGTGTGCATGTCACAATTCATTCGTACTTTACGTGGCTGGGCTTGACCAGTTTAGGAATTAGCGTCCCACTCTGCAGTAGTGTTGTACCAAGTGAACAAATATTGTTAAGAATGCGTCTGTAAACCTGAGGC
>JGI24159J19872_10012276_pt1 | contig 11184 bp, 9 predicted proteins | sample Ectturendosymbi4_FD_19872 | JGI IMG/M metagenome (IMG submission 19872)
GGTTGCAAAAAATGCGCTTTGTTGGCAGCAATGCTTCTTTTTCACTCATGCTGTTTTCCACATATATTACACGCGGCTCGCGGGCAGCATGTCGCCTGCGAAGGCGTTTCGTGCGGCCCGCGATGCTTTTTAGGAATTTTCAAATAATTAACATTGATGTCATTTAGTTTATTCGCCGGTGATTAAAAGTGCTCGGCCAGCGAGTGAACAAGTTCCGTTTAAAGTTTAAGCGAACGTTGAGATGGCTAGAATTTATTTGCCTGTAACTCACGATACCTTTCGCAGGTTTAAATGTTTCTAGTGAGGTTCAGGTGCAGCCAGTGTTGCGTCAGCGCCGTATATGCCGCCCTCGGGTTACTTCATAAGTCCTCATTTGGCCCTCGGAACAATTTGAGTTTGAGACCCTGGTATAAACCTCCGTGGCATACTAATATCAGCAGTTGCTGTTTCGCTGCCATACGCACCAAGATGTCTACGTTGAACAGTTATGAGTGAAATGCAAGCTCATCATTGCATTTGACACCAGGACTAGAACAGTGAACCTGGCTCTTGTGCAGAGTGAGTGTTTCACCGGCAAACAAACTATCATTACAAGGCTTAACCCAACTAATCGGAATTAAACTTTTGATTTCGCGTTTTCAAGAAATTTTTGCTTCTTAGTCCCAATTTCCAAGGAGGAAATGCCCGTTTTGCCCCTTGCGGATGCCCATGTGCTTGATCCTGGTGTTGCACAATTTAAAGCTTCATCAAGAAGTTAAATTTTTTATGATGAATAAGGTATGGAAATTTTCATCTCCAAAAACTGTTGAAACACATTTTTGTCGGGAATTTGTTACGTGTCAAGCCTCCCAAACGGTTTTTTAAATCCTGCTAGAAAATCAGCTAACTGCTACAGTGGTGTAGGAGGCGAGGATGCAAAAGCACCTCCAAAAGTTTTGATTTGTCAAAACTGTGGGCAAAATCCTTGAAAATTTGGACAAAACATCTGAAAATCTGGGTATAAGTCAGGAAAGTTTGGGGAAATTTGGGCAAAAATTCTTCGCACCCCCAAAAATTTGCCTGCTCCTACACCTATGAACTGCTAGATTGAAAATTTTACTGCTGACAGTGAGAAAAACCTGCTAGATTTAGCGGCAAATCAGTTGAAATGGCAACAATCCGTAACTGTAAGTGAACCTTTGAAGATTTCTTGTCATGTTATTGTTACGAAATAAAGACCAATAGTAGAACAATCCGCTCCCAAGTTTTGAATCCTGACTTTGCAGGCAAAGGATCGGACGTAATCACTGCATGATACCAGAACAGTGAACGCCATGCCGCCAAAAAAACTCATTGCAAGAATTAAGAGAAACACGGCCTACTTAAGATGTCTTAAGTAGGCCGTGAGTGAAATAATCGAAACAAAGGTGCTGACTTCAGGTTTTCTAGAAATCTTTGGCTCTTAGTCCGAATTTCCAGGGGGGGAGGCAAATGCCCGTTTTGCCCCCCCCCCTGCGGACGCCCATGCCTATGATAATGTTAAGAAAAGCAGTGGTGTTGGAGATGGGGTGCAGGGATTGCAAGCGCGCCCCAAAAAGTTTTGATTTGCTGAAAATCTGGGCAAAAATGGCCCCCAACGTTATTTGGCTTCAGAAAATGGCGCCCAAAGTTTGCATAAAAACACATGAAGACCTTTTTTGGAGGTAACACCAAAATGATCTTTGTGGGAGAAAATTTGTAGGCAAAAGTTGCACAAAAAACGTTTCGGGCAAGTTTTGGGAAATTCGGCAAAATCCTTCGCACCCCAAAAATTTGCCTGCTCCTACACTTATGATGAAAAGGCATCTCCGCCCCGTTGCCACTCTTTTGTAAAGGCAGAGGGGAAATGGTCTCGCCATGCCTCCATTCTCCAGCGTCCCTGTGCATATTATTCTACACGCACTCTCTTTACTCACTGTTGTAGGCTACAATGTGTCTCTGCAACGAAAATAAATTCAGCGGTTTTCTAAGACAGAGCAGTTCATGACTGCAAAAATATCCGGCAACACGTTAAAACAGGGGAGAAAAACACACTCAGTGCTGCGTCAGCGCAATTTACAACTGCAAAAATACAATAAGGCTGCGCGAATGTCTCATCGTATAGCAATCGATCAGAAGGTATGCGGCTGGGATGGCGAACACTCAGGGTTGACAGTTTGAAACTTGCTAAACTACAGAAGAATTGAGAATGCGCTTGAAGTACGCAAGAAAATTTTTGTTTTTTATTATGTGGCTGTTATATCGGGCTATACAATTACTAAGTGGAAAGAAAAGATTCGGGCTTGTGTGAACCGTTATGATCAAACCGTCTGAAATGCCAATTAATGACGAAGCTCGCAACGAAGCACATATTGCAAGCACAGGTGTGCGACTGTATTAGCACATAAAACGAAACGGGAAACTTGTGATGCATCATAAAATCAAATAGAACAGTTGTTAGGACAGTTTTGAATTTTGACTCAGAAATTCAATTGAACGTCCATAATTACCTTTAGTGTTTATGTAATTGGACCCAACCAGAGAAAGCCACCAGATTTTTTTTAAAAAGACCACTTAATAAAAGCAATAAAACCTACCAAAAATCCCACTCTTTACTTTTCTTTTGAAAAATGTCCTATGAAGTAAATAATAAAACAAGCAGCACACTTGTACAGCTAACTACATTTTTTAATGAAGCAAAACAAACAGCAACGAAATTTGAAGGATTGGAAAATAAGAGAAGAATAATTCGAACAGTTTGAGTAAATTCTATTGGTTGTCTTCTTGAGCTTTGCACAATCGGTATATTTTAATCAATTCTTCTGCCTTCTCTGCATCCAAGCTGTTTCTGATGTTGGACCATGCCAAATGTTGAAAAAATACACTATATAGATGCTGAACTAGCAGGGCATGTACATAAACTTGACGTGAAATTTCAGTTTTTGTGTGAGTGGCTTTTTTCTGTTTGCTGTGCGCGTTCTTGCCAAGCCTTGCCACTTTGGAGTGGATTGACCGACAACAATTTGCGAAAATAAAGATGGGTACATTTCTTTACCCTCAATTTTGAATGCCATGATAGGTATAACAAGTTATTATTGTGAAATTCTGAAAATGATGAATATTGCATAATGCAATAAAAACAATTCAGAATGGGGTTTTTGTGGTTTTTTCAAAAATGAACAAAAAACTGTTTCTTTTCAAAAAAACAAAAAAGTTCGAATTAAAACAAACAACAAAACACAGGTGGGTTATTTTTTCAACAAAACGGGTTTTTCTCAACCTTGATTGTCTTTCAATCCTTTTTGTGATTTTCCCTTGATCGCACGATCTGGAACAAGTCACGTCACTATCAGTTTAGTTTCGTGTGCGCCGCACACTTAGAGTATAGGTCCCTGTTGTTGAAGAATGTGCGAATTACTGGCATTTGAATACGTAAAAATTAGTGTTGACAACAAAACAAGTTTCGAAAATTAAATCCATGCAGTTTGTATTACTGGACTTACAATAAAAAAATCATCTAGTTACCGTTTAAATAATTTTAATTTCATTTAAATATTTTTAATTTCACTCTTTGGATGCCCCCCTGCCTTGGATGCCCGGGACCGGCCCGTTCCCTCCCTCTGCATGCCACTGCTATGGAAGACCATATTCCTATTCCTGTATATGTAAATGACTTTTGAGCTATTTTTAATCGAGTCCGAGGAACGGCGTATTCAATACTTGATCGTTGTCTTATATGATAAGAATGAATATCTTCAATTTTTGTGAAAAGGTCTATAAGTTGTTTGGGAACTAATCTAAAATTAATTTTTTTTTATTAATTTACTGATTTCTAGTTTAAAGATTCGGTTTATATTAAGTATTTGGGTATCTTTGTACAATTTACGTACGTTAGTGTTGAATTTGCTAAATGCCATAATTCTTAATAATTTGTGAATAATATTCAAGGTGTTGTGTGTAGAAAAAGATGATGATTCCCAGCTGGTAATAGCATATCGAAGATGTGAATATACTAAGCTATAGTATACTGTTTTCAAAGGTCTGAATGGAATATAGTGCCTAAGTTTGCAAATTATACCTGACGCTCCAGAGACTTGCTTTTTAACCAGAGTTTTATGAGGTTTCCAATGTAATTTATCATCAATTATGACTCCATGGTACTTGAAACATTCAGTTCTTGAAAGCAGATGGTTGTTAATTTGAACATTGAAATTTGTGTCTACATTTTTTTTGTTTTGTAAATAGCATGTACTGGGTTTTACTGTAATTTAAAGATGATTTATTGTACTTCAGCCAGTTGTCCACATTTTCAAGTTCTTGATTTATTTTTATTGTTAGTTCATGCATCGAGTTCGCAGATAGATAAAGAACCGTATCATCTGCAAAGAGAATGATCAGGAGAGGCCCTAAATAGAGCCCTCTGTCAGAACTAAATTTGTTTGGGGGTGCAGAAGTAAAAAAGGTTGGGAACACCTGATGCTTCCTAGTACGCCTAGATCGGAACTCCACTACATAATAAGTTCCGCCGTACCCGGAATTGTGAAATGAAATTGCAAGTTTTTCTCAGAATTCTTTACCTCATAAGCCATTTGCTCTCGGTGAATTTTCAATGTTTACTCGGATCGTATGAAGTGTTTCAAATCAACTTTTTATCAAAATCTTTTTAAAAAAATTCAGTAGGCATTGCGAATAATTTTTGGCTTGATTCCTAGTGGCAGTGGGAACCCCCACCTCCACAGAAACCATTCTGACTAACATTAAATCAAGCTCAGGGGTGGATTTGTGAAGAATTTTCACCAAAAATGATGACGATGAAGTCTTGGTTCAAGGTATACAAAGGTCTTACCTGAATGGCTAGCGCGGCACCATCTCGGCCAGGGTCGTCATCTTCACAAATACACGGAACTGCGCTGACGAAACGTTGGTTTCAATACGTGAGGCAGACTGGCTTAACGCCCACTATCTGCGGTATTCCATTTCCGTATTTTTTGTTTCACCAGGTTCGGAAAATTTAGAATCAACTTCAGCAGCAAGTTCGTATGCTTTGTGCCTATGTGCAAGTTCATCAAAACAATCATATGTTTTACGTCACAGCGGATGTCAAAACACCACTTGCATGGACACGAGTCACGGACCAAGATCAGCAACAACGCGATTGTGAGCAACTGTTAAACTTGGTAACGCAATGAGAACTTTAAAGGCGAGAGATCAGCTGGCATTGACACCAACGGCTTTTGATGTCGACAACAAATTCAAAATTACATTTTCCACGAGGTGGTTCTTGTTGTAGCGCAGTTCGCTCCACGCCGCAAAAAATCGTCAACAGAGTTTGTTCCCTGGAAAACCTCAACTTGCGATGCTCATCTGATATGTCATGGAGCCAGTGTTTAAGGTGTTTTGCGAAACCTCTCTGCATAACCACCACCAAAATACACGATAACCTCGCTTCAGGACCATATCGACATTCAGATAAAATGGCTGCGGTCTCTCAACACGTCTCAGCGGTCACTAAAGGTCAATCCTAAAAAAGACCCTGCATGAAGCTCTCCAAAGATTCCTTTTCGGAAAGTTTGAGCAGCGGCGGCGGCTGCTTTGGCCAACTCCCAGCTTATGCTGTGCCAGAGGCTTTTCTAGAGGTAACCTCGGGTCAGAAGATTTTTTAGAGGTAACCTCGGGTCAAAGCACGACTCGCAGTGGAGGCACCAGAACAGGGTTTTTTAACCTGGGTCCGTGAACCCATTGGGGGTCCATGAATGTGTTTAGAGGGTACTTAAACCAAAATCCAATCAAGAAAATCCCTTAGCTTTTGTCTGACCATTTGGACCAATACTCAGCTTAATCGCACGGCAGCTGCAATCTGACATGGTGTTCATATCTTCACGTTACAAGTCGACTAACCTTTTTTTGTTTGACTTTGTCGGAGGTAAGCCAAAGCCTGACACTTGCCTCTTGCCGGGACGGTTGAGGTGCTCACGCGAAGAAGCGACCAAACCTATTTTCTCAATAATCGAAAAAGCGTTGACAAAATGAAGGGGTCCACAGTGGTTTTGTGCGCAGTGGAAGGAGTGCGCAGCGACACGGAGTTTGAGAACCACAGCTCTAGCTCAATGCAGATGATTTAGGCGCAGCAAAAAAACCACCCAGACCAAAGTCTAGGAGTCATAATACTTCAATGTTAATCAGAAACGCAGACTACTGGTTTTAATTTGAGCTTCCCCAGGAAGCGAAGGATCATTATTTTTTGCTGGCAACAAGGAAGGCAGTCATTGTACAATGCTGCTGCTAATAATAACGATTTTCATCAGTTGATCATATAATTTTCATCAAATATAATAATCATTGGCTAATTCCATCAAAAGAAAAAAAACATAGTGACAACAAGTCAGTACGAAGTTGAACGCAATTGTTTTCATTGGAAAACAGTTTACAAGCGGACTCCTCGACGCCAGCAGCAAACTCTAGTTTTGCAGCTTGTCCCGGGTTTGACAGCTGTGGGTGGGTGTTTTTGGGATGCTGGCATCGGCCACGTCATGACCTTACCGTCCTTACGTCACAGTCGATAAAACAACTGGAACAACCTTACGTCATAGTCGATCCACGCTATGCACGTGCTTGTTATCTAGGGTGCGACCGCGTTAAGCTGACAAATGTCGTCCTATTCAGGTAACGTCGAATTCCGTGCACTTGACAGTGATGCCTTTCGTCCACCCGCACACGTCACGATCCGATTCGCTGAAGATGGCCTCACTGTCGTCGTCCGACGAGGGCGGAAGAGTGACGACGAAACTGCACCTGCCGGCGTTGGCGACCACTCGCCCCAGGTCGCAGTTGTGGAACTGGCAACCGAAGTCGTCGCGCAGCCTGCAACGAAACGTACGCTGTGTGGGAGGAATGCGCTCGCGGAGATCACTGCGCGTCGGACGCGAAGTTGCTTTGCGATGCGCTTTTTTCGCACGGGTTTTGCGGCGAACAGTATTAACCTAATGTCAGCCAGAATTGAGAGCTGAAGCGAAACGTGCCACTGGGACTTGTCACGCGGCCGATAATAATTGAAGCTAGACATCACCTCGAATAAGGAACTGACGCGACAGTTAATTTCCATATTTGGTAATCGTGGATTCCTGCATGACAGACGTCGTCGGCCGCGGTTCTGGTTGTTGTTGTTCGATCAAACGATTACCGACAACAAACGCTTATAACCTCACGATGTTGTTTTTGACGATGCTCCAAAAGAAATCAGTTTCCGAAAATCCTGTTCTCTCTGCTGCCCATGTTGCATCGAGGCAGTTGCCACCAGGTTTAATTTCAAACAAATTAAGTCTTTCTTTTGGCTAAACTTCAGTTATGATGATCGCCCTGCGAAACTGATATATATATGGGAGAGACGTCGTCAAACAAACGAAGGATGGCTTCGTTTGTTTGAAATCAATTTCGTTTGTAGAAAAACTGCGTGGCGTCCACAACTTGAACTCTCACAATTCTACTATGGGTATCACAGTGTAGCAAAGTTAATTGAACTCACATCACGAAAAACGTCCGCATCCAACCTCCGTGCGTGACTACCAGCATGTGCGCGTTGTGGGCGTCAGCACCGTTGAGCTTGTGCACTCGTTCACATACGTCGCTGCGGGAAGACAGAGAGAAATTGTTCCGGTATCGATGAACAGTGTGGATGCGACGGTCACTGTAACTCACACGAAAAACGACTGGACTCTCTTGCTTAAGTTTTCGTTGGACTCTCCAGCGTCAGGAACGAAGGCGATCGCAGGCACCCCGGCTTTCTTAGCGGCTTCGATCAACTCAGACCTCGGCCTTCCTGAAAAAGAGCTGCTTTTGTGAAAATATCAATAATCTACAGCAGGCGAGTTGTTTTTTAGATTTTTCATAATTAGCGGACGTTGTGCCTCGCGAAGGAGAGACAAACGGTCAAGCGCAGTACTTGATACTAGTACGTAAGTATGTGCTGGACTTCCGTCAGCTTGCTTTCTTGGTTTAATTAATTTGCAGCACGTTTGTACTGTTGCAACCTGTCATTTGGCGTTGAATGTGCGATTCACCACGAACGGGATGTGCGCGAAGAACAATACCCATATATATGTGTCGCGGACAAACAATAATAGAGTGACAATAGCATGTGATCTCTTCTGTTGCTTGCTGCCACAACATGAAGCTTTGCGCACTTGCCGCTCGGGCTTTCCGATCGCAACACTACCTTGATGTTGCTTGGATTGCATCAGCTGCTTGACGACGACAAGATGAAACACACAAGAGTCAGAGGTAATGCCTGTCGCAACCGTAACATGGTCGTTCGGCCAGCACGGTTCAACATGCAACAAGAAAACTGGCTCAAAGCTTTATTGGTAAGTTTACGTCGGCAGGTGAAAGTTCCTCGAGGTCTACGGTTTCTAACTTAGGTTTTGACACTTCCGAGATACGCGCTCGACACCAAATTTGTAGAGGACAACTGACATTAACAAAATATTATTTGACAACTATTTTGGGATGTGTGACTTAACAAGACGTAAGTGCTCAGCTTGCATACCTTCCATGTTGCCGTATGATTTTTCTCTCAACCTTTTGTCTATTTCAACTTTCGGAGTCTTTTGCCCTGCAAGGAACACGAAATTACCAGTCTGACTATTTTATTAAACCGCATGGAATGACCTTGCATGGACAGCTTTTAAGTTGTCAAAATATTTTTACCTCCTTGCAGCGTCGCTTGCGTATCCTGAGCTATCTGATACGTTTGCTGTGCACGTATCAAATCACTGACGAAGATGTCAGTAAATTTCTCAGGTGCGATTCTCCTGCCAAGACCACATAGCTGATGTATACGGAAAGAAAATAGCAAATTAACAAAAATCAGGATACTCAGTTAACAAAAGAAAACATGCTTTTTTAGCTGTGTAAAAAAAGTTATTTTAGCACAAGGAAACTTTTGAAAACCAATAATTCTGAAATCATTAAGTCAGAGCAATTAATTCATCAGGCAAAAAACATATCTGACGGTTGGGATGAACATAAGAAAGCAATGCAAGCATCAAGTGATTGCACTGATGGCAAAAGACAGAAGATTAGACTCATACAAAACTAAACATTTCAGACATTAAACTGGCTAACAAACCACTTGACAAAAGAAAAGCATAAAAAATATTTGTTCCATTTGTATGCACACACGCGCAACGCGCAACGTGCGTGCATATAATGCATTGGTAACAGGCCACAGTGAGCATGTAATTGCTAGCACATTGCCATATGATATACCAAGCATTTTCTATAGCACGCTGCACTGCAGTTCCAAGCATTGTCATCTTTTAAACCATGGTTAACAGACTTATTGTGTTTTTCATCCTCAAGTTGATTTTGTGACTTAATTCGGCTTCATTCCAAAGCTCTCTTCACAGTTCTATCGAGTTTTATACACTAGCTCTTTTAAACAGATGGAAATTTTCTTAATGGGATTCACTGATTTGTTCTTAATTGCTGAAACAATCAGAAATGTAGCAAAAACATTAGTAATTTTAATAAAAATAAAGAAGTTTGTACACTGTTCAGATATTTGTAGGGCTCATACTTCTTTGCCAATTTTGACAGATTTTGAAATACGTTACTTTTTATGTACTATTCACAATCACATGATTTGATTGCAATTTTAATCTTTTTATTAACACTGGAAAAATAACAGCAATGTCTTGCAAAGCTTATCATCAATCTGCATCAGGTCAGCAGAAACCAATACTGCTATCAAATATTCCAAACTGGTTTTCCCACATTGAAAATTTATAAGATGAATGTTGTGATGTCACATCTGTTTCCAAGGGGTGAAAAGAGCAAAACTACTATTTAGCTGAAATGAATCAGTTGAGTTCATACAGAGAAATGCAACATGTCCTACAAAAACACTTCAGAATCTTCAGTTTAGATTTAACAGTTACCGGTAAACAAGCAGCTTCAAACACAAAAATAAATGCATGAAAATACTTTGTTCTTACTTTCCAAGTCTAATGGCTTGCAGGTGACCATTGTTGTTCAACGGTTGATCAATGTGGCCTTGTAGAACACCAAGTGCATTCCATTCTGTTTCTGCATGTCGCACAAGCATCAAATGAAATGTTCTATACATGCTGATTTGTTGGTCACATTCAAACTAATAAACTCACTCCACCACTACCATCAATTACTTCAGAATTTAAAACCTATTAAACTCTGTTGAAAATTATGTATAGTCTACAACAAATTTATTTTCTTTAACTGGAATAATACCGAATTTGTGGGGCTACCCACACAAAAATCATTCAGGGAGTGTTTTTGTTAAAGACAGCAAACTTGAAAAGCAAATTTTGATATTAAATTGATTTTAGCATACAGTATGTCTAAAACCCTTCGAGTCCTGCGCCCGCCAAAATTTTGGCACAAGTTTGCAACGCTGTAACTCGCCACCAATTGAGCAAGAGAGCTATCCAAACCATCCTCGAATTCAGCAAGTCTTCTGCTTGAAATAAAAAAAAAACAATTTTCGTTTTCGGTTTGGGGTTCGCTGGGGGGACTGCTGCAATTGGGGGTGTTTTTGCTTTTTTTGGCCACCTTTACCTGGCCCTGGACCACAACCCATTGGGCCATTATTTTGGCTCAAGATTTTTTTGGAAACTAGGCCAAAATCTGAGTCTTTAGAGCCCTTGTTTGACTTCCTCGCATATAGGGAGCGAAAATTACGGCTCATAAACCAAAAATTGACCAAAATTTGCTCCCTCAAAAGCCACTCTGGGGGGCATTTCGCTCCAGGTAATAACTCGCCGTCAGATTGAGCTTTAGAGCTGTTCAAACCCTCTAATGACTCGTGAAGGCATGTAGTTTGCAATAAAGAAAAACGTTTCAGTTTAGGATGTCTGTTTTTTTTTAATGCTTATATAACGATAGGATGTTCATGTTATTTTTTGCTGACGTCAGCATTTTTGCCCGACCTCCCTTCAAGACCCGCAGGAGCCATTTAAATGACAATTTTTTTTTTAGTTTAGCTGTTTTTTGGTTACATTTCGGAACTTTGAAGGGTCCGAATGGGTTTTCAGCATTCCTGGCTCCAAGATTAAGGCCAAAAAACATTAAAATTAATTGTGGAAATCCCCCAAAGTATTGAGAAAAGCCCCTTACCAATTAGCTGTTTTTTGGCCTAACTTTTGAACCAGAAAC
>JGI24159J19872_10012277_pt1 | contig 11184 bp, 9 predicted proteins | sample Ectturendosymbi4_FD_19872 | JGI IMG/M metagenome (IMG submission 19872)
CTGCCAAGCATTTAAACATCGACCGGTAGATCGCGATCGACTGGTTGGGCACCCCTGTCGTAGGTGAACTGGCTCATTTCCAGCAGCCAAATGAGTATATTTTGGAATTTTTTATTTTTCCTCGATTATTCTGGTCAAACATGTATGAAATAGATTTTTGATCAGTTCGTGATAAGAAGGGTCGTCCTTTCAAGAAATGAGACCACTTTCGGACGGCCTCAATGATTGCAGTAGCCTCTTTCGATTGCGGGGTACTTCCGCTCACAAGCATTCAGAGTCCGCGACATAAACGCAACAGGTCGCCCGTGTTGGGAGAGTATCGCCGCAATTGCGTAATCCAACGCATCACTCTCCACTTCAAATGGAACATTGTCTCTGATGGTACCGAGGCTGACCTTCGCAAGTCCAGATTTGACGTCTTCAAAGAATTTGAGGGCATCTTCTGAAAGAGGAAAATTCTGGGTGCGGTCCAGCTCTTTTCAAAAAATTTTCTATCCATCTGGCATAGTAAGCGAACATGCCCGTGACACGCTTGAGTTCTCGCAGAGACTCGGAAGGTGGCAAGTTCAAAAGGGGCTGAAGACGCTGGGAGTTGGGTCGAATTTCACCATGAGATATTTGGTAGCCCAACAAATTGACGCTTTCCATCCAAAATTTAGATTTTTCTTCATTGAGAGTGAAATTGTCACGCCTCCCAGCTTCCAGCAGGGCTTGAAGATTTTGATCATGCTCTTCCATTGTTGAGCCCGCTACAGTTAAATCATCAAGCTACGTGTAGACTCTCTTCAAGTTATTTCTGCGAATGAAACAGTCGATGACCCGTTGGAAGGCAGATACCCCATTCGTAACGCCAAAAGGGAGCCGCTTGTACTGATACAACTTTCCCATAGCCTCAAAGGCTGCATAAGGACGCTCGTCTTCTCTCAGGGGGACCTGGTAGTAGGCAGAGCGCAGATCTAAAGGACTGTAAAACTTATCCTACGCGACATTGTTGACAACCTCTTCAATCTTTGGAATCGGGTACGCATCAAGTTGCGTAAATCTATTGACGGTCTGAGAATAGTCAATCATCATTCTAGCTTTCTTAGTGTCCCCGCGCACGACCAGTACTTGCGTCCTCCAGGGTGACCATGAATGTTCAATGATACCCTGAGCAAGTAGTTTCTCTACTTCGGGTTGAATAAATTCTCGATCGTCTTTACTGTACTGGCGCGATCTGATAGCTACAGGTTTACATTCAGGGGGCATGAATTCAAACAAACGTGGGGGTAGAATGTTTGTAGCAGCCACACCAAGTACTTTTTCGGAGACGTTAGGAATTGCAAGCGTCTTTTCTGCACCACCCATTTGAAAAACAACTTCTGTGCCGCTTGAGAAACCGTTGCCCAAGGATGACATCAGCACAAAGGCCATCTATTATTTCGAACGACGTGTTCTTATAGTTACGGTTTAAGAGAGAGAGACAAGCATGCGTTTTCCCATGCGTTGGAACGAGGAGTTTAGTTAAAGCCATAGTAATATCTGATGAGCTTCCTTCTATTTTAAGTTGCAAATTGTCGACAAGTCTTTTATCAAAAAAGTTCTCAGAAGCGCAAGAGTCAACCAGAGCGCTGATCGAGATCCCATTTATTTTAGCTTGAATGACGGCAGACTTTAGGCAACCAGGAGCGCCGGCTACAACGGAAGCTAAGTACGTATTTCGTGTGTCTGGAAAAACGAACAAGCAACGTTGCGAAACTTCCGACATACCTTTCGTTGCTTTTCCTGTACAAATCTTAGAAAAATGTCCGCGTTTTCCACAGCGAAAACAGGTTGCCTCTCGAGCCGGGCAGCTATTCCGGTTATGGGGAGATCTCCCACAGAAGTAACACGACAGCTTATCCTTAGTTCGCTGGTTCTTGCTTGTCGAAACAGCAAGAGAACAACTTTCAGCTTCTGACGCCATATCAGGTGTATCACATACAAAAGTGTCAGTTATGTTCGTCTCCTTCCTTGAGTATTACGGTGCACTCGCAACCAGCGGAGATGCATGCGGTTGTTCCATCGACGAAGACTGCCGGTGGGCTCTGTCAAGACTATCGGCGAGTTCGTATGCTCTGGTGATATCGAAACCGTCACTCTCAAGAAGACGCTGACGAATGGAAAGTGAGCTGAGACTGTTGATAAAAGCATCTCTAATCAATTCGTCACGATACTGGTGGGCAGTCACAGCAGGAGAAAGTGCAATCCTTAGCAAGGTTTTTGAGCACCTGTAAGTATTCCAAGATGGATTCGCCAGAAGTTTGTCGTCGACTGACCAGCAAATGTCGAGCGTAAACGTTATTCTTTCTCTTTACGAAGATCTGGCGAAGAATCGTTACAATATCATCGTAAGAATCAGCATCTTCGATATAGAGGTAAGTTTCCGGGGACACGCAACTAACAACAATCGTCGCAGAAGAATGAAAGTAGAAAGCAGGCAGGTTCGTCAGAAGCTTGCCGCCAGGCTAGTTTGTTTGTACGCTTTCCAGGCAGGCCCGTCGCCATGATTTAGCAGTAGGGTGGCCACATTTTAAAAATACTGTATTGGATGTGTGCAGCAACCAGGGGGCCAAACGTGAAATGGGGGGCACAAATGTCAAATGGGGTGGCCGGGCACCACGGGCCCCTCCGCTGGCGACGGCCCTGTTTCCAGGGAACTTGGGACTATAGTGGATTTACCTTTTCGCATTACGAATTGCCGTTTCCTACACGCGATTTATATAGGACCTTCTGGGCTCCCGGTCTAATAGTTCTGTTGCGATCGGAAATCCCGAGCGGCATGTGCGCAAAGCTTCGCACCGTGGCAGTAAGCAACAATAGAGTTCACACGCCGCGATCACTCTGTTATTGCTTGTTCGCGCCACATATATATATTTGTGTTCTTCGCGCACATCCCGTTCGTGGTGAACCACACATTCAACGTAACGCCACCGGAGAGGTTGCAGGTTGTTCTGCTGGCTCCACACCAAGTCGGGACCAGGCAAGCAAGGTCGGAGATGTAGTCACGCCACCTGGTCCTTGGACGACCTCTGGGTCGCTTCCCATGGGTGTAGTTAGCAGGAGGTTTGCGTATAGCCTTCATCTAACAGCGCAGATACGCGGGCAGGATTTTTAGGGCAAAAATCGATTTCAAAAATTGAGTTCAGTGATTCCAACCCTCGTTGTTTGTGCCATTTGATTTTGCAGCAAATACTTGTCCTAACTGGCAACACAAATTTTAAATCAACGCATGGAGTGCATTTCCATGCTGTTTTCATGTCACTCTATTGAAAAAACTATTCATCGGAATTTACAAGGTCAAAAATTTTCCGACAAAGCGGCGGGTATTTTTTATTGAAGTACGCTATTGTTTTGTCAATTTTAAGAAGTGCATTTATTCATTCAGTGTAGAACATCTCTTTCTGAAATCAAAATACCTGCAGCACAATTGGCCAATATGAGTGACGATATGCTGGGAAACTTAGCCGATATCAGCGCAATAGGGCTTACCATTCAGTAAGCAAAAATACAAACGAAGTGGTACACTATGTCTGAAGTCGATTAAACTTTTCACTGTAAGTCGAGCAACTTTAACCTAGCATTGCAGCAAATAGTCCAGGTTAAACGCTTGAGCTCCTCTACAAGACAATTTTCAGCTCGCTGCAAAAACACAAAAAGGTAAAGCGCGCGTCCGAATGAAAAAACTTTTGAGCTGTGGTTTGCAGTGTACTAGCAGATCAGTTCAGTGCTCAAGACGAATTTCAGTGAAACAATATTTTTAATAAATCTAGAATCGGCGTGTTTTGCTTGAACTAAAATTTCAAGAATTTTTCATAGGATTTGTTTCACGATGAAAAGTCTAGATTGTTTTGTATAAAACAGAAAGCAATTTACGCACCTTCTACAATACTGTCGTCACAGTGCTAGCAAAACTCGTACAAATACCAGAAAATTTCGTATGACATTCAAAAATAATGCATGGCAATCAAGCACCATGTAGACGGATTTATCGTATTACGCAACCTCCAACTACTGGTAGAAAAAATAATGACTAAATTCAGTTATATGACTTCAAAGTGACAAAAGCTTCAGCGAGCAACTGTGATTAAACATAAATTTAACCAAGGGTAGCTCACAAAAACCTTCACTGTGTTGGGGGAACATTCACTGTTTAAAACCTGAGCGAAGACTAGCACCTAAAATAAAAAATGTGGAACCGCACAGCAGAACTTTTAATATTCGAGATCGAGTTTCATTATCAGCACTTTTTACGCCCAGTCTGGATGTAACAAGTGGTCTGCGGGTGATCAACTCCGCTCATTCTGCGGTAAGACCCGACAGGGAACTGAACGAAATTTTCTAATGACAAATTTTTAACGTTACAAGTACAACTTAAGTTGATAGTATATCTATTTGCCATCACACAGACACACGGGCATTTCAATGCTAACTCAAAAACGGTTGCAGAAGAGCCCTTCCAACTTCCGCCAACGTTTGGAATTGCATTCAAACAAACTTGTAAATATGTGCCCACCAACATGATACTTGACGAAAACCGAAAACACATTGTGATACCGCACTAAAAACACCGAAAATGAGAATATATTGAACTGTGCCAAGCCAGAAAGTTAATCTCCATTGCACATCATAACGCTATATTTTATTTTCATAAAATTACATGAACTGTAGGACTTTTGCACTGAAACACAGATATGAAAGGCGACCAATCACTTCGACGATCGTTTTCTTTTCTTCCTGCAAGCATGGGCAAGCACCGGAGATTTTGGAGGTTCAAAAACGCTTGGATCAGCCTCAAGGCACTGATTTGCACTTTCCAAAATAAGTTCAGGTCTACGTTTCAACAAACAAGGAGACAGTGAAAGGTGGTTGTTCTTAACATTTTCATGTTCAGCTGCTGAAAATGCAGTGTCATCACTTTCACCTTGGTTGGTCGGGCATGGCTCATTACTGATTTCAATTGCTTCTGAATAATCACAAGGGAAGCATTCTTTCAGCTGCTTTTGAGAAAGCTGAATGCAAGTTTTGGAAATTTCTTGCATCTTAATGAAATCATTGGTGTACCCGGAATGAACTTTTTCTACTTTTGTATTAGGATCTTTATCAGCGGAAGAAACCTTTTTGCATGTCAAATGTGATGTGTCTTTTACTTCTAAATAGCTGTTGTTACTTCTAGAAAAATTACCAACATCTCTAATACCACCTTCTGTTACAATATATTCAGCCAGTGCTCTAGGTCTAGTTCTGGACTTGAAAAGCAAAGCTTGCCTTCTACAACCATTTCGCAGTAGCATAACCTTTTCTGCAGCAACATAACTCCAGCTTTCTCCAAGGGCAGGATATATACCGAATGTGCCTACTGGTGCATTGCATTTAGTGGTTACTTGGTTAATTAACAACACAGCCACATTGTGATTGTGGGCAAGTTTTCTAAAGTTTAAAGCAAGCTGATTTAAAAGAACAGTTCGAGTCCGTAGATCTTCTTCTGCTCTAAGTGAGTTTGCAATGCTGTCAACAACAACCAACTTAACTTGTGGATGAGCATCAACAAAAGTTTGCAGTTGATGTGTAGTAGCAAGCAGTTGAACTGAGGTAAGACATCGAAACAAGTAAATGTTACTAAGAAAGTCATCAATAGATGGCAATGAAACAGGCTGTTTGCTCGCAATGGTTTTAAGTTCCTGCAATGTTGCAGTGGCAATTTGTGCCACTCGATTAGTAACAAATGTGTTTTCAGTATCAATAAAAACAGCTTTTCCACTCAAGCCACCCAAAAGTGATGGTAATTGTACAGAGACACACAACTGAAATGCAATCTGTGTTTTGCCCAAACCACTTTCACCAGCAACTTCAGTAACACAGCCCCTTGATACACCTCCACCGAGTATTTCATCTATCGACCTGCACCATGTCACTATGTGCTGAGGTTCATCAGCAAGCTCTTCATTTTGAAGTTGAGACAAAGCAGAGTGCAAATTCATATCCAGCTTCAAGTGGGCTTGAAATCAACAAGACTAGATCATGGGACAAATACCATCATCACTGTGGATAAAGCACATTTTGAGTTTAAGTTGCAACTAATTACCAATGCATGTGGTAGTTGTTAACTCATGCAGAACTTTTGATCATTTCAACAAGATGAAACACGTTTTCATGTTGCATATGTAGTTATAAAGAACCTACTATTTAGCCAGTTTTACAAACTTATGCAATTTTGCGCAAGAAAATTGTATCTCCAGAAACATTTGTTGGCAATACCAGTCAAAACCCAAAATAATTATGAATAAAATACAAATATTGATATCATAAAAATGGATTCTACTAATAGAGAAAGTGATTTCCAAATTTTCTAAAAGACTACTAAATCTGTGCGGCTTACTTGCTATGAAAAAACATAGGAAGGTAAATGTTTCTGTTACAGAAAATGTGCAACATACATATATCAAGAAAACTCAAACACAAAAGAGCATTAGAAGCATACAGCAAAAAAATCAATGGAAAACTTTTGCATTGTTTTAATTGTGTTAGTTTGACCTATTGCCCCACCCAGTAAGCAAGCTATGTTGTTAACTCCTATCAATGCATTCAGCATTTAATTTTAGAAACACTTCCTATAGTTTGCCAACTTTCTGAAAGCAATCATTCCTACGTATTTTACCAATACTCTATTTCAGTCACAACATCAATATGTTTGTCTGTGTATTGCTCAACAATTACCATCAGATAGTTTTGGGGTTCCAGTGAAAGCAATTATATGGGAAAGTTGCATTTTAGACTTGTTTATGACTTATATTCATTTTAGCATTGAGTTTGCTTGCTTTTTCTGCTCTTGGTTCAGCCCATCACTATCAGCTTTTCATCCATAAGCAAAGCATTGCTTGCAGATTGTAGGACTAAGTATACATATTTAGTGCTATGTGAAATAGATTTCCTATATAAAAATTCGCCAATTGATTTACTTGTTTGTCACCTTTGTCAAGACTTGTCACTTGAATACATTTATGTACAAGTTGAATCATTGCAAAATCTAAACAAGAGCTCTATCGGCTGATTCCTTGAAGTTTAAATTAAGGCAGTGGCTATAAGATATGCCTGCAGATCTTGAAAGTAGAAAACTTATGAATACGCCACCTGTGACGTAACAGTTACGCATGACGAGAGGGCAGTAGGCTTGGTAGAAACAAACTAAACGTAAAAGATAAACCCTAAACCTAACCTTAACCCTAACTTAACCCTAACATAATGTTAACCTTACCCTAAGCCAAGTTAACCCAACCCTAACCTAACCCTAAGCTAAGCTAACTCTAACCTAACGCTAATCTGAACACAAAAGTTTGGAAACATTTGAAGAAAGTAAAAAAGTGGCCCCAAGTGCAACGATTTGACTGTTATCAAAATGAAAGGCACCAAAGCGAGATTCGAACCAAAACCATTCACACAGCAGCTGTAGACGCATTCACTACACTGCTACAACGGTGCTGTTAGAATGTCAAAGTCAGCATTTTATTCTAACCATATCACTCTCAACGGACCTATAGCCACTTCCTTTCTGAAAAGCAAAGCTTTTACCAAACACAGACTAGGAAAAATGAAACCACACAAACAAATATGGCACGAAAAATCAGATCCAGAAAATACAGTCAACCAAGGTGATCCAATGAAACATGACGCTGAAAGCAGTATTAGTTAAACTTCTAATCACAAAACAACTTAAGCCTGCTAGACTCTGACTTGCTACATCCACTAACAGGAACTGATGACCGATAAGCAAATAGCCTAAGCACTAACTGATATTGATGCACACTAAAATAGATATTACAGCAAAATAGACACAGCAACACCACATCTCTGACCTCGACAACTCACAATTTACAAATGTAATCTGACATCACGTTGTACTGAGCCTGATGATAGTGAACTGATGGGATCAGTGTTGCCACTGGGGTCAGTCTCGTCAACACCAGATTGTCGCCTTCTTCAACATCAGATTTTTACATTACAGTTTCATATAAGCGAAATCAGTGGTCCTTAAACTTTCTACGCCTCAATACCCCTAAATCAAATTTTCGTCAATCTGGATACCCCTTTTCAACAGTTTGATAACAAAAAAATGTAAGAATCAAAACAGAACTGGTAAATAAATATTCACTAGAATAGTGAGGAAAAAGGTCAATTCAAAGGCTGCATCACCTTTATCGACAATAATTTTCTACTTCATGTGGGTACCGTGTTGCAAGATTGCTAGAAAGAATGTAATGATTGGGTGTTAATACATTGATTGTTGAACACTCCCAATATCTAATCTCAATACCCCCTTGGGGTAATGAGGCAATACTTTAAGAACCCCTGAGCTAAATACTTCCATTACCATACCTAACAAAGCGCGCTGAACCTCATTGTCCTACTCCGAAAGCAGTGGTTCTCAACCGAGGGGTACACCTCCCAGGGGGGCGTCAATAAATTTCTAGGGGAGCGCGAGCTTTTATGTGCTCTACAACATGGAAAGTTTGATCAATTAATTCACCAACAAGTACATTTGTCTTTACAACTTATTTCATGTCAGGAGGCTTGAAACAAAGGACGATTGCAACTTTGAAGGGGGCGTGGAATAGAAACAGTTAAGAACCACTGTCCAAAAGTGTCGTCACTAAATGGAGAAGTCGTTCGTGCGTAACATAAAATGTTATTCTCAACACAGCGTTTGGTTTGGAGCGCTTTCAGTTTGGAACGACAATCAAACACACATGATGAGGTTGAGACTTGAGAAATTGATGAAAACTTAAAAATTGTATATGAATCTAACTTATTGTCAACCTAGAAAGAGAAGAAATGTGGATAATAACAACAACTTACAACAGCCCGCTCAACATCAGATTTGTCGCCAAAACATCAGACAGAAATTTCTCTCAAAACATCAGATCTGATGTTAAAACATCAGAAGTGGCAACACAAGGTTGGATGTTATGGTGGTGCCCATGGACTGGTGCCATGCAGTGCACGAAACGCCCGGTGTTACAGCGAGTTTTTCACACATTTGTAATTGATGTGAACTACATTACATCCTTTAAATCTTTGCAAAAATTATTTTGATGATTGTGTTGGGGTCAAATCCCAAAAAAATGAAATTTGAAAATCCTGATCCTGAGCCATAAACTAGATGAAAACCGTCGTCCGGTTCCGATCCGGTTTGTTCAAAAAATGCTGAATCCTGCCGGACTCGAGTCCTCACATCCGGGTCCTGTACACCTCTGCTGTACGTACCTCAGCTCTTTACCCATGCTTGACCACCATCATCCCGGTCTGCAGTCTGGAAGACTCAGGATGGATTCTGCGGCAAGCGCACGCACGATTTGTTTTCTTGACCTTCAGTGTCACACGGCGAAAAATTAATCAATTTATCAACCACACTTCGGCAAAAACTGACAGGCTCCATTCATTTTTTTTACTCAGAAAACCATATTTTTGTGTAAACGTTTTTCAGTAACCACTCCTATTATACACCATGAGTTTTGACAGGTATGCCAAATAAAATTATAAATTTCAGGTTGCTGTTAGCGCCAGATTTAGTAGACAGAATAATTATTGCAAGAAGTTGACAATTCATAATTCCAGACATGAGTGTTGTAAAAGCCCACATAAACAGAATTTTGTTGAATTTCGATCAAATTTAAAAAACTTTTTCTAAAAAAATATTTCTCAAAGAGTTTTATTAGGTTACTTTTTCAAAGTCTAACAAGATTTCAAATTTTATAATCTAAGCATATCTGACACAAATCCGACGACTAAGACCACATATGTCCAACCCGTGGCCCAGTCGGAGGTTTTGTGTGGCCCAGTTTAGGTCTTCGCTGTAGTAAAAGTGTCCTACATATCAGATATGAGCACGGATTAGGACTGGATCGGACGGATCGGACTGAGAAAATTTTAGATGCTTTTATGTGATTATTCTGAACATATCAGAAATTTTAGTTGTGATCCGATTTTGCAGATTTTTAAATGGGGGTGTATTTTGCCATGAATGGCAAAAGCTCTGCTGAGACAATTTTGCGATTCGAACTGTATCCACCTTTGTCCATATATCACCTTGAGTTCTACTAGCAACGTGAACTTAGTTGAGTGGTTAATGTCTACACCTGCTGTGCAAGTGTTCATGCGATTATGGGATCTAACTTTGTGAAAACAAGAATTTAACTGCTGTGGCCTTACAAAAACACCAAGGAAACAAACAATTGTTCAAGCTATTAAATGCAAAGCTATGGAAGATATTGTGGAAGAAGGCTTACTTTTGAAATGTGTACAGGCTTGTTCCAATAATGGATTTTGTATATTCAACGTTTCTTTTCGGTACTTGCAAATAATGATGCTTTTTGCACTACTTTTTGAAGTTTGGTTCTTTTTTATACATGTATTTGTAATCTAAAGTCAGGCCAGGCCATTGTACTGTTGCGATCGGAAAAGCCCGATCGGCATGTGCGCAAAGCTTTGCACCGTGACAGCAAGCAACAGTAGAGATCATGCGTCGCAATCTCTCTTCAGCCATTAACTCCATCCTCAAGAGGTCACTGACTCGCATTGGTCCCCCTTCCACCTTGGAGCCTGTCGGCCTGTCTAACGATGGAAGGAGGCCAGATGGCCTGAGTTTGGGCCCCTGGTACAGAGGCCTAAGCCTAGTGTGGGACGCAACAGTTGTAGACACTTTTACTCAGGGCTACTATAAAGACTCTGCCAGACAGGCTGGTTTTGCGGCCACAAAATGCCAAAAATATCATGACCTCTAAAGCAAGTACCACTTTCAACCAGTGGCAGTTGAGACCACTGATGTGTATNGCAAGTCCACTGCCCCTTTTCTGAGTGGTCTTACAAAGAAACTTGTTNACGCGTCTGGTGACTCCAGGNAGCGCCAGTGACTCCACCAGCGTCTGTCCCTGGCTGTGGTCAGGGGAAACGCTACCAGCATATTGGCCTGTGTGCAAGCTTGATCTAATTTTACCTGTTCTTTTTCTAGTTGCTTTTAATGTACTGACCACCATCATTGCCTTCCACTTGCCCCTGTATCAATATGTAACTATTGCCTTCAGAATCCTCGTTCTTTCTGTAAGATTCATTGTTCCCTCAGTTGTGCAGTGTTACCTTGTGCATTGGTTAAATATCTTGTCAATCGCATAG
>JGI24159J19872_10012278_pt1 | contig 11184 bp, 9 predicted proteins | sample Ectturendosymbi4_FD_19872 | JGI IMG/M metagenome (IMG submission 19872)
CAACCGAGTATTTTATTTGAAACAAATAAATTTCATCACGGGGGGCCCCCTTGCAGCGGGGGGCCCGGGGCAATTGCCCCCGTTGCCACCCCCTTAATCCGGCCCTGTTCGCAATACTCAGAAAAAGTGAAGAAATGATAATGAAGCTGGATGTGGGTGTTTATCAGACGACTCCTGACAATAATGGCATATTGCTTAAGCTTAATTGACCAGCGGTTCCAAAACTTTTTCGAGCGTGACTGAAATCTGAGTTTGGTGAACATCTTGCGACCCAAGTCTCAAACAGCGTATGCTAACATGACAAAAATGTTGATTGTGTGGATGATTTTTGGCAGTAGGTTGCTAAGTTCGTTTTCAATGTCAGCATTCTACTCTTTTCACAAGTGCCTTCGCTACACTGCAAACAGACACAGACAAGTCTGAAAAAGTACAGCTCAAGTGTAGGTTTTTGATCGCCTCGGCGCAACCTATTTTCTGACCCCTTGCAAAATCGCAACCCTTGTTTAGGCCGCGACCCATACTAAGAGCTTATCGCATACTTCACTTCAAGGGGGTGTAAAGTTTGCTGCGCAGACGAAAGCCGCGGTACCCGCTGGGGTGGCCAGAAAAAAACGAAGTTATCACCTTCAGCCAATGTGCTAAAATCAACACCGCTGGTTCAACTTCCAGCGGTGAATTGCAGACAGCTTTCTTAAATGGCTTTCAAAAACAATAAAGAGAGTTGTAGTGTCACTACACAACTTTTTCTGTGTTCTAATCTCAAGGTCACTACCTAATCTCAAGGAAAAGTACATGACAGCTTTCAGTCATAATCTTATTCACAACTCCATCACACAGTCCAAAGTAAATGGAAGTATTAGGCCGCAAATGACGGCAATGTTCCACACCTACGGGCGATTGTTACATCACATACAGTATATGCACATCCAAGATGATGGATTTTACAATACACGCCGCTGCACTGCAACAACTTTGAATTTACGATTCATTTGATGATTGTTGGGTTGCTAAGCACCGCACTATTTCAGTATTTAAAATGTCAAGGCCAACAGATTTCCAAAAATTGTAGAAGCACTTTCATATTCTGCAGCTCATGAAATCTCTGAGGGGGCCTATCTTTTAAATTTAGCTTGCCAGGGGGGGCGACGCGCACCCCTACCCCCGTCAGTTACATCACTGCATACCACATCAGATATTAGCAACTCTCAGCGAAAACGCTACAACAGCATTTCACTAAAAACGCCCATACAGTTGCCCATCTGAACTCACAGTGACCTATAACAACTCGTTCATGAAACCACCAAAGCGTTGGTAAATCCTCTAGTCTAAAGATTTTTTCCTATAGCACCAGACACACCAAACAAGAAAAAGGCATGAGCAACTCTCAGCGAAAACGTTGCAACAGCAATCCAGCAAACATGCTCTTCCAGTTCCCAAGCTGTACTCACGGTAACCTATAACAGCTCATGCATGAAACCCCCAAAGAGCTCCAAAGAGCAAAGAGAACCTCTACCGATCAGCACCAGACATAGCAAACGAAAAATACATTGTTCTCTCACTGCCTGCTTCTCTCGTGCACATTTCACACCTGTTTGGACGAGGTATGGCAGCTGAAACATTAAATGCACATCACACGTGTCGTTGGACGAGTTTGCATAAATTTATAAATGCACATGTCTCGTGCACGGGGCTCCAAATGATTTTAGGAATTTAAGAATGTTGCTATAGTGTGGTATACAAGTTGTATGGCACTAGGCCCGTAGCCACGTAGGGCAATCGGGGCAGTGACCCTCCCAATTTTTTGTGCTCCCCTAACTTTTGTTGTGTCCAGAAAAAATTGTTTGTTCATAATAAAAACAAATATATTTCCCCTCTAAAAATGTATTTTCACCCCCAAATCTTGAAACCTGTCTGCAGGCCTGTATGGTACTCCACATACCTACATATCTATGCAACTTTAATACTACACTGTTGCATGGGTTTTCGTTGTCAGTTTGTGGTTTTCAGTTTGGTTTTTCATCAACTGCAACTCTACAACATTTAACAGCATTTTGTTTATTTATTTCATGTAATTATTGAGTAGGCTTTGTATTTTCGCATCTCTACCCATACTAATTTCTGTTTGTTGCTATACTACAGTAATAGTATTGTACATCCACCATCGACTTATTCAAAACAATAGGTGGGTGATCTGCTTGTTTCGATATTTGGACGGATCTGTTTGCGGTGATGGCAGACAAGGTTAAATGTAAATCGCGTATCACACACTCGCATTGCTACTGTGAGAATGCGGTGACTGAACCTTTTATAATTTCAGTTAACAATGGAAAATTTCATCTGTAGGGTCATGTTCTCTGCTACTGCAACAAAGTTAATTCATTTTGCACTAACAATAGCGGAGGCAAAGGCAGAACCGTCGCCAGAAAATCTTCAACACGTTTGTGCAGGGGGCTTGACATACGTTTGTGCAGGGGGGCTTGACATCCTAAACTTTGACAAAAACTCTTGATTTATAGTGTTTCTTATTTCAATTGGGTGGGCTTGAAGTTTTGTTTGGGGGCGTTTAGCCCAGCAAAGCCTCTCCGTGGCGACGGGACTGGGCAAAGGGTGTCTGCATCACTACAAACTTTGTATAATGTCTGTTTTTTTTTTCAGAAAAATTAGTAACTCGTTCAAAACGTTTGATGAAAAGTCGTTCGTAACTAATTTTTTCTTGAGAAATCAAACAAACTTAGATTAGCGGTATTGTAGCTGTTCGAAAATAAAGACGCTGCTTTAGTGTAGATACAAAGGAATTATATTAAAAAGTAACAAGCGTAGGCCACATAATATTTCAAAACTCAAAAGAAAAATTAGTTGCCATCACACCACGGATTGAGTACAAAGCATATGCAAGCTTTAGTTGGACATGAAGTGGAATTTCTCGTATCTCATACTTTAATCCCAAAGGTTTAAAAAATGTGGCTGAACCGCAGCGATTGAAACTGTTTGTGATCACAAACTACCATTTCAACGCAGATTAATCGGTCTACTAGAAATTGCTCCTACAAACTGCAGCATCAATAAGGAAGTCAAGGTGTCACGCGTTTTACTTCCTGTTCTCATGCATACCGGTGCAATATCTCGCCCACGCAGTTGCTGGTCCAGCATGTGAGCATTATTTAGTGCTAAAACCCCTGTTTGTGGTTGAGATTGCTTTGTCATGACAGTAATGTCGGTGCACATATTTAATAGAGCCAGGGGTTTGACCAGCGGTATGAACAAGGTTTTGCGGTGACACGCAAAACCTTGTACGGTAAGTTCTATATATTGCAGCAGGCAGGGGTGGAGGAACCGGGGGCCCACACGGGCCTATAGTCACCCACTTTTAAAATTTGTATTTTGCTGAAATACTTTAAGCAGCACAATTACTATTGGGTCCATTGCTTGGGTCCATTGTTAAAATCGTTTAATGGAAAAATTTGGCAATACTATTTGCATTATATTTTTTGTAATTTAGCAGTAAATTTGCCAGAATTTTGTAAATGTTTGCCAGAATAAACCGTACACAAAATCTGGACAAGACTAAGAACAACTAATTACATTTATGTGCTCAAGTCAACGTAGCGTAGATAGATGGAGTATAGTGTAGGTAGGCTAGGGGTTGTTATGGGCTTATGAAAGATTGCATAAAATTGCTTAAACATGCTGACAAAAGTTAATTATGTCATATTTAATGCTTGTTACGTCACAGTTGACAAGTCAAACTACAAAAATTTCTACAGTTTTTTGACGTGCACTTGTGCGCCCCCACTTTGAAAAAGGTTCTTCCACCAGTAGCAGCAGGTCCAGACGTTCAAGTACAGTACTTCGGCGTGGTATTCACGATTGACAGAAGGCAGAATAGGAGCATTGATTTACGCATTAGTAAAGCAAATACAGTACCATAATACGTGAGCTTTACCACTCCGTTGTCACAAAACGGGAGCTTCCAAGCACCGCAAAGCTTTCAGTTTTCAAACCGGTATTTGTTCCGATAGTCACGGGCGTGAACTTTCCATAATGGAAGAAGGGGTGCTGTCTCAAGTGCAAGCCGCAGAGATGGTATGTTTGCGAAGAGTACATGACATGACGCTTTCGCAACAATGCGCAGGTGTTAATTTTATAAAATCCTGAATGCCGAACCACTTGTTTGAATTGAGAGATCCCAGCTACGATGATTTGGCCATGTGACCAGAATGTCCCAAGAAAGATTGGTGAGGCAAGTCCTTCTGGATTCACACACGGGAAAGCGACCCGGAGTTCGTCCAGGATCGGATACATCTCTGACCTTATTTGGTCCCGTTTTGATGCAAAGGCAGCGGAACCATCAGGGTTGCTGCAAACTGTGAAGCATTTCGACAACTCCTAGCCCATGGGCGTCCGCAAGCAAGCCCGTGGCCACGGGGGCATTTGGTGGGAAGTGCCCCCTAAATTGTGTTGTGCCCAGAAAAATTTGTTTTAAACATATAATAGAAACAAAAATCTTTCCCCCTAAAAATGTATAGTGCACACCCAAATCTTAAAACCCTGCTACAAGCCTATCCGCAGGGGAGGCAAAACGGGCATTTGGCCCCTTGGAAACTTGGACTAAGAACCAAAAACTTCTACAAAAACTGAAATCAACAGCTTAATTCCAATTAATTGATTTAATTTTTGCTATGGCAGTTTATTCGCCGGTATGAAAACTGCACAAGAGCCAGGTTCTATTCAGGTGTCATGCATGATGAGCTTGCGGTTCACACAAATCTGCTCCTTTGGCTGCAGAGGTACGTTGCAAAACTTTCGAGAGGATTGTTCTAATGTTGGTCTTAACTGCGTAACAATAACTTGGCAACACATCTGCAAAGGTTCACTTCAGCTTACGGTAGTAGGCATTTTGCCGCATGTGACTGATGGAAACAGACATCTTGGCAGGTAACGCAGTAAGACAGGGACTACTGGGTGATTATAGCGGTAAGCAGTGTTGCCACTGGGGTCAGTCTCGCTAACACCAGATTGTTACGTTTTACAACATCAGATAACATTAGATTTGTATGTTACAGTTTAAATACAGTTTCAAGTTAAATGCTTCTGTTACAAAAACCTAACAAAGCGCGATAACCCTCTTTGAATCCGGAATAAAGCGACGAATCGTCATCAAAGGGAGAAGTCGGTCATGCGCAGGCCCGTCACCAGCTTGGGAAACCATGAGGGGCAAAGTGTTTTCTGAGAGGAGCCAAATTTTTTTGAACCATGTCCAATATTTTTAAACAAAATCCAACACATTTTTCCAAGGGGGGCGACGAATTTTCTAGGGGGGCTTCGCCTTCCCTTCCCCTGGTTACGGGCCTGCTTATGCTTACCGTAAAACGTTAATTCCAACGCAGCGAAGGGAGCTTTAGTTTGGAACAATAACCAAACACACATGAGGGTGAAAGACTGATGAAAGAAAATTACAAATTATGATCTAACTTATTTTTATCCTAAAAGTAGAGGAAATGCGGGAAACAAAAGCAACAGCCCGGTCAACATCAGGTTTGTCGCCGAACTATCAGACATCAGAAATATCTCTGAAAAGATCAGTCAGATATGATGTTAAAACATTAGAAAGGGCAACATTGGCGGTACGCCACATAATTTTATATTTTATGAAAAGAAGTATGAGAGAATCTGTAGCAATGCTTCCACAAGCGTTTGAGAAATCCATTGTTAGTTTTAGACAGAACGTTTGTTCGATTTTTGTGTGTTGAGCGTTCACCGTGAAAAAATTAGCAAAGACAAGCAAGGTTTCATTGAAAGGATGACTGACCCAGGCTCCACGGTGCGCCGCACCGGGGCCCATGAATGTCAAAGTTCAGAATTGAAATGGGTAATTACGCACACAATTTTCATTGTTATGTACTTTATACAATATTGTGCAAATTATTGACTAACGTTGTTGTTTAGTCGATATCGCGATTTCTTTTGGTGTGCATCTGGGAAATCTCAATTGCTTCTGTTTCATTGTAAGCACAATGCAATAAGTACTGCGTGACGTGACGGAACAATTCAAAAATATGTTTTACGACGTTGCATATGACTTTAACCAGTTCAGCAGTGTTATAGGATGAACTTAGTTCCTTCTTTTGTATGTAGATGAGAGCAGAGGTGAATATCAGTGGAGGCGAACTAGGTTGTCGCCTCGGTCCCCCCTTTTTCCAGAGATGACGGGGGCCCTTCTTTGAAAGTTTGTCACTTCGATTTTGCATTGTTTTTTAAAAAACTGATGAACTATTCTAGAGTCACATTTAATAAGCTCTGAAGCAAGTCATATGTATTTCACAACAAAGCAAAAAGTATGTGCAAATGTGCCAAAGGAGGGCTGTCAATAACTTTAATGTGTATGCAAAGAACAATGTAAAATCAAACGATTTCAAACAATTTTCAATGTGATATAGACTTCCACGCAGAAGCAAATACCCAGACAAAATAAAAAATTCAATTTACCTTAGCAAATAAAATTTCTGTATAACTTGTGCAAATATAGGTGCCCCTTTTTGATAAAACGTGAACAAATATAGAGGCCAGGGGTTCCCATTTTAAGACCACAAATTGTACACATGAAATATCACAAATTGTGCGCTGTTTTGGGGCAGCTATCTGAGATTTTGTCTCGGGCCCCTTAATCCTGATACCCATCCTGGTTGAGATTCGTTCTAGGAAGCGGAGTCGCATTGTTACGATTTCGCAACATTGAAACTGTACCCAAACAGCCACTGAAAACTGCAAAAGGTATGCAAAAAGAAGATATAGAGAAAGATATGATGCATGCTGGAGTTCAGATAAGCGCATGTACAGCGTGACGCCGCCTAGTGGAGGCTGACAGAAAGGTGCAAAAAAACGCTAAAAAGCAGCTTCTTACTCAAAACATGAAAGGAAAAAAATTAAATGAGCAAAAAATGAATATTAGACTGCAAAAGACCGGAAAAAACGTGCTGTTTTCAGAAGAAAGTCATTGTTTATTCAAGGGAATCACTGCAGATTTGTCAGGGTCAGGAAGGGTGAGCAGTTAAGTCCTGCTTATTTCAATGAGGTAGTAATTAAGCACCACCAAAATAAGATGCTCTGGGGAAGTTTTAGCTTTTCTGGAGTAAGTTCACTTATGCTAAATGAGGGTATGATGAATTTCTAAAAATACATTAATGTAATTGAAAGAAAAGCCATTCCAGATATGAGAAGGGTGCATTTCCTGATAGAAGAAAATTGTAATAGGGTCTTGCCCCGTGTCTTTCACCTGAAAAAGTGAAAACGATTTTCCGGAAACAAAATTAAACGTGCTAGATTGGCCTGGAAATTCGCGAAATCTTAACCCCATTGAGAATTTATGATCAATAACAAAATCTCGATTACAAAATTCGATTGCACAACCACCATGACCATGACCAAGCTAATGGAAGCCATCATTCAAGTATGGTATCGAGACAGTAAATCAAAGATAACTGCCAAATGCTTTTACAATCCATGCCAAAGCGACTAAATAAATTCTTGTCCTTCTATTATGCTGTTAGGTTTATGGAATTATTAAATTTGCTTTGCTGGTGAGAATTAGCAAAACAGCAAAGTCACAGCAGTGACCACACATCAAGCGAATCAGTCGCAATTTATTTTCACCAGGAAACTAGTTTCGTGTTAACCACATCTTCAGTCCTTATTTAAATAGAGGCTAATATTAAATTTGATGTACAGTTGTTAAATTCGCAAAGTAATTGTGCCATGTACATTAGGGTGCATCTGGAGCCCTCGAATTTTTTCAAACAACTTCTACCTAGTTTTAAAGTGTTGCATTTTGGTAAAAAATGAGACCTTTACAATTTTTCACAATTGGTTGATGTTTAGGGTGCGTCGGGTCTCCCAAAATTTGACCCGGGGTGGCGAAACTTGCAAATAATGAAATTTGGCCATAACTTAGTAACTACTTGGAGTAGGAACATGAGTTTGGTGTCTAACCCTACCAAAATACATGCTAGCTATTCATTAAAGCTATCATAAAGACCTGAAAGGTTAACACATTTCCATTTGCATTGATTTTTGTTAGAATAGATCAAAATTGTGTGCTTTTCACAAAAATGTTCAAAATTTGGCATGTATTCTTCTTCTTGAACAAGTCTTAACCCCTGGTGGTGCTGCCAGCGATGAGTTGGAATCATATTTGTCGAGTCACAAGCCCTTCGAGTCGGTAGTGCCCAATGTTGTTTCAGCACTTTTGTTATCAGGTTACTTAGATCTAAGTGTATATTTGGCGAAAGCAGTTTTTTAGCTTTCATTTTAGTTCTCTTCTTCACTCTCATTCAATTCCAAACTCTAGCCTAACTCTGCTGCAAAAAATACAACCTGTCTCCTTCTATGTCACATGCACAGCAAAAGACTCAAAGTAAAAGTATGAGGCTGACTGCCATGATCGTGATATATGTAAATACTTCATTAAACCACGATGTATTGTACAATACGTTGTGAGCTGTTGGCTCCTCAGTGAAAAGCTGAGACTCAACTCTAACTCAATGTTAGGTGGAACACTTATCCAGAAAGTCTAGCATAACACCTGCTAGGAGGTACAGTCAAAACAGAAAATTGACTCCAGTCATGATATCACTGGATACCGCTACTATACAATTGCCATTACTGCATTTCTTCTGTGTCACAATACACAGGAAAAAGACACAAAATTTCTAAATTTGTTGTGTGTTCACAAGACACAGCAAAAAGTTCTAAATTCTTTGTTTCTTATGACACAAGCTTGGATGTTTTCCTGTTTCGTTCCACCACTTGTACGAAATTATGTTGTAAGAACCTTGTAACAGACTTTTCACACGGTTGCCAGATTGACACTTTTGGAGCCAAAAACCAGAAACGTGGCTCTTTTGAGAAGCAGTTGACTCCAAAAATTTTATTTGGTTATTTGGCTACTTTTTGGCTCTTTTGCAACTTTTTCATTCCACAAATTTTTCTTGGAGAAGAGTTGCGAGTGGTGCGTGTAGCTTATCCCTGCTACCATAAAAGGAGAACTGGACCACATTTAAGCACCCAAATATATCTGAAAAGAGACAAAGAAGATGTCCAAGTGGAACGCGCAACTTGTCTCATGCAGTGCCCTCTGAATCTGTTCCTGCTGTGCACTGCATTGTTTTAAGTTTCAATGTTTGAACCAGACACGAAGTCCATAGAGCACAAGCACACACTGTCTCCACAACGCAGATTGATAATCACAGACACAGAGGGTTTTGTAATGACGTTGGGATAGGACCACAAGATTACAGACACAGTTGTTCGCTAACTCGTAACACTTGGTACAACGCAACATCCAGAGTAGTGTACTCCAAGAGCAGGGTTAAGATTTGCTTTTTTGAAGATATTGAAATTTGGCTGTTTTCGCACTGGGATTTTTACAGATTTCAAAATTCTGGATGTTTTTTAACGCACTGGGCTTTTTCAAATCGAAAAAACAGACATAATTTGGCTTCTTTATGTCGGAAAAGCTTGACCCAGAAAATTCATATGAGCCGCATATTGACATTCATTGCAAATCTTTGCTCTTCTGACGAGGGTCTGTAACCATTAAGGTTACGAAGTTCCACCCGCTCGTAAACACTTTGGTTCCAAATTCCTGTCTAAAACTTATCTCAATTTTATACAAAAGCCAAAACAGGGAAACCAATGAAGGCGGTGAGCACTGTGCAGATACTGAGGGAATAGATGTAAAGCCGGGGTCTGCAAATTCTTTTGGCTGTCGAACCCTTGGTAAAATCCCAGACGTCTCACCGAGCCTCGAACGAGTTGAACTTCTAAGATCTCACTACCTCACAAATACGGGGGCATTTGGAGTAACACCAACTATTGATATTACATCTGTCTAACTGTAATTGAAAGCCAATGAACAAGAAACACTATTATTAATACAAGCGCAAAAGGAAAATGGCAAACTTTTCATTACAATTTGAGACCCATCAGTAGGAAGGATGTTTCCTGTGGGAAGGATTATTTCCATCAGCAGGAAGGTTCCTGAAACAGCAAGAGCATTTTTATCTAGCTGGAGGTTGGTGTGTTTAGCAACAAGCATGGGCGAAATTTGGTGGGGGACACGGGGGACGAGTCCCCCCACTTTTTTGACGGGGGGGACATGATATGCCATGTCCTCCTATTTGTTTCTCTTAGGGTTTGTATTTGGAGAGGTTTCAAAACTAAATGTGACGTTTATCACGTTTTGTGTAAAGACTTTTTCATGTTAGATGTTACAAATCGCCATGTTGATGTTGAAACAGAGTTTGGTGTGGTATCACTGATTCTGATATTTTTATACATTTTTACTTCAAAAAGGATTTTTAGCATTTTGCAATTTTCTAGAGATCGCAAAAGATTGTTAACTGCCTCTGTCCGACATTTATCCAGTGTGGTTTACTCAGGCCCGTCGCCAGGATATAGCAGCAGGAGGGGCCAAAAAACAGAAGGAGGGGCCAAAAACCTGAAGGGGGGCACATTTTAAAAATACTGCATTAGATGTATGCAGCAACCAGGGGGTCATACGTGAAATGGGGGGCACAGATTCCAAATGGGAGGCCGGGCACCACTGCCCCCCCCGCTGGCGACGACCCTGGGTTTATTGTAAAAAAGGTCACTGCCTTGAAGCAGTGAAATTTTACGGCTGCACACGTGAGAGACCACAGTACAGCCGTGTTTGTTTCGTGCAAAAACGTTGGCTAACTGGCTTTACTGTAACGTTGGTTGCCACGTATTCAGAAACAGGCAGCGTAAAATTTAAAGATGCACGTGTGTAATGTTAGAAAGTTACATTTTCAGGCAAACCTCTGCAAAGTTTTTGCCGAGGACAAACAACAGCACTATTGTGGAGACTTAGCTTAAGGGTGGGCAGTTTTGTAAAAGACTGTCTTCAACAATTAGTGAACAGAATTTCCATCAAAACTTTAGAGAGGTATTGACCTAGCTATATATTGTCCTATAGCTCAAAACTTAATGACTTGACTAAGAATAAAAGATAGCATATACTTTTAGCCTTATTTCTTGTATGTCACAACAAGGGTGACCAGCAAATTCTCAAGATATTTATACCCACAATGCAGCAATGTTTTCATCCAAGTGCGAAACATTTGCTTTACATGTAGCCTACGCATGGGTGGCGGAACTATTTTCAAA
>JGI24159J19872_10012282_pt1 | contig 11181 bp, 3 predicted proteins | sample Ectturendosymbi4_FD_19872 | JGI IMG/M metagenome (IMG submission 19872)
TTCGTTTTGCACCTTGTTAATAACGTTTGTTTGTTTCTTTCCTTTGTTGAGTATTTCATTAATAGTAGACCATAATTTTCTGGAGTTATCACCTTTTTGTGCTATCTGGTTTTTGAAATAAATCATCTTAGCATATTCAATTATGTTGTTCAACTTGTTCCTGCGTTTTTTATATTTGTTCTATTTATTGCTATCAGTTTTATCTAGGTTTTGAATTTTAGAAAATAGTTTGTTTTTTGTTTTGATTGATTTTAATATGCCTTCAGATTTTAATATGCCTTATCAAAAATCTTATGATACAAGCACTATTTTTGCGAAATTGTAAGTGAGATGGTTTTGGATAAGACAAAAAAGGAGTGCACTATTTTTTATCCAATGAACCAAAATTGCTGCAAGAAAAACAGGAGTGTTGAACACCCTAATCATGAAATATATGGCCAAGGCAAATGAAGTCAAAGACATGTTATAGAAGTTTTAGTAACCACTACTAACATCTTCAGTATGAGAGAATACAAGCTTCAGTAAGCTTGCCGAAAGTTTTTGTGAAGCCAGCAGGGGGAATACCGCTGTAAAATACAAGAAAAAACGAGTAAAACTGACATCAGTGACGTACATGGCGCGAAGCGTTAGCAATTACGTGATTCAGCAGGATGCGTGCCCGTAGTGACAGCGTGTGACGTCACGCATGATGCACGAAACTTGGTTGCAGGTTAAAAATACATAGAGGGATCGCTGGGATCTTCGTGTTTAAGTTAAAGTGAGTCAACAAAGATTCAAGAATTTGCAGCCGCCGACAATTGTTGCCATTACCAACGACCTCGAGGTTGTGAAAAACAACCCGATGATCTGGGTTGGTCTGAAAATACTTGCAGAGCTCAGTGAAATTCGATGCTCCTCTCCACGATTCCTTTTGCGTTACCTTTGCCCGATATAGGAGGCAGCGCAAGTGCAAGTATAAGCCTGTAAACAACGTAGTAACGGTTGGGTAAAGCTTGCCGGGTCGTTGAAAGAAAACTAGCTCTGAAGCTTTTGGTGTTTTGCAAACAAGATAACTTCACGTTCACTGCAAGCTCACGCTTTACCTTGTAAGGACTGCGTGAGCCATCATATTGACTCTGAAACACGTTTTTGATCATAACTTACGAACCGCAGAAGCTATATCAGAATGCCAGATTTTGTTGGTTATGTTATTACACAGTGAATCGTACGGTGTATTTTTTTGCCCATTTGTGACGTAATTGTGACTGGGAGAAAATCAAACTTGGGGTACTCGCAAATTTGTAGTTTTGTAGTGAATTTAAAAAAAAAGCTGGGCAGCTAAAACTACGCCTGTTGGAAACATTGTATCTACACAAGTAAGGTTACACTTACAATCATGTTTTCAAAAAAGTTTTGAGTCTCACCTCTTGTTTTTTTCGTCCAGGTGGCCAAACGTCAAAAATTTGTGGTATTTTTGTTTTTCGTCTTTTAGGCTTTGCTACTCTTGTTCCACAAATAAACAACCGTCTGAAACATTGCAAAATAGGTTTATATACGTATCTTGCGCCTTCCTACCAAACGTGAATTAAAAGGCTCAACAGAAGAAAGTTAATTACAGTTTTCAGCAACTTAGTTTTTATACAAATCATTTTTTGATCATTCCATTTTGATTAAAGACAGACGATGCTTAGAATTTTGTAGTACAGTAATTGCTGATTGATTCATTTGCGTCACCTTTATTAACATTATTACTTTTGAGATTGTGCAGTACTGAGGTTTTAGCACGTGTGGACAAAAGTCACGGAAGATAAGAAAAACTTTCCTTAGATGAACTGCGGGAGATATGGCAAACTTCAAAAAAATCATTTTGATCTCATTTTCATTTCATGAGCTCAGGAGTATTTCGCAGGGCGACCTCTTGTGTCTACCAATCTAGAAGTAACTGCTGCATTGTAATTAGCACGTATTAAAACGATCAAACCGTCGCCACTGTCAGGTTTACATATGGCGCTACAGTCCAGGCCCGCAACCATGGGGGTCAACTGGACAATCGTCCCCTTGAAATTTTAAAAACATGTTTAGATTTTTAGGTACAAGAGCAAGTTACAATCATTTTGACCTCCCCCGAAAATATTAGTTGGTTGCCGGTGTGCTGCAGTACTTGTGCAATGCATGCAACAAATTGCTTTTTGGTTTTCTACACATGAAATGGAGACACATAGCGGTGATACAGAGACATAAATTTCTGCTTAAAGCTAACANATCTCATTTGTCAAAATATCGTTTGAGTTTAAAGNAAACACGTTCAAACTCAGCTCTGATGTTTTACATACGAAGCTTGGTGAGAAACAAACAGAAACCATAAAACATTATATCTCCCTCATTTCGCAAAATCTCTCTGGACGATACATGGCTAAGAAATGGCAATATAATTTTTTTATGTGGAATTGTTTTCAGAATTTCTTTTGCGAATTTTGCTGATCACAAGTGTAAGCAAGACACTTTTTCAATGACTGACCGTTTTTGGTGTTTGTAGCCACTGTTATAAGAATATGTGGTGTCTAAGGGAAGCTTGTTAACTACATTCAAGACCTCGCTTAACTTTGTGTCTTGAAGATAATGTCAAACGGTTTGACTGTGGTGAATGACAGATCAACCCTGCGGACTTGAGTGGATTCCAAATATCTTTTAATAATTAATTATTAGACGCATGTTCCGACCTGGTCACGCGAGCACCCACGTCGTATTCATTATAATCTTACATGGTATTTAGTTTGCGAAGTGTTTCATGCAAAAAAACAGATGTGCTGATCTCGACATTCATCGTCGACTATAGTTCTTACAAACGTCGTCACATTAAAGGACTGGGTCCCATTGAAGGGTGGTTGCGTAGGATGCCTGTTTACTTACAGTGACGAAAAATCACCTTTTCTATCTGTATGTCTGTCTGGCAAAGCACCGGACGAAATGAAATGTTGGACACTGCGTCCTAATAAANANAANATAGCGTATGTTTGAGCAACGTCTACTTTCTCTCATGAATTACGAATAAGTTTTGCTATGTAATAAAGTTTGAAAGAAAACCAANCTGGTTTTTGCTCTTATTGGCAAGGAATGGAACAGAGTTCGAAGACCTCACTGTCCATCCATCGATTGAATGCTGTTACATTCCAGCAAGGTGTCATTTGTTCGCCTGACATGACAGGTTAATGAGCACGTGATGTTCGACCAGGGTAGAAGTTATTCTCGTTCCTACAAATATTTGTCCAAATGGGTTTGCTGACATAAAAACTATCAGTATTTTTTCTCAATATGCAACCCCACCAATCTCTGTGGAAACAACTCAGTGCATAATGCACACGGGTTTCTGGATGGCCGAACTTCTAAAAAAATTAAATGTCCAGTGTTTTGATTGCGACTTGGTTTGAAGTCAAGAACGTAATATTTTTTGCGATAGTGTTTGTTTTGACGGCGCTAAACAACGGTCTTGTAGCGCCACGACTGAGTGTTTACAAGGTCTGGTATATCCGGAATCGTTTTTTGCATTTCTGGTTGTCCTCGCAGCTCTACTGCAGACCGTGCGCCTGGCTACAGTACCAATTTGCAAGGTAGTCGAAAAACGCGGAAAAACGTACTGTACTATATTATTTGGATGCAATTCCTTCTTTCCTCGTTTTTTTTTTCTACGCACGAGTAGTTTTCAGTTCTGCCCCCTTTTGTCGAATATTTTACGTTAGTTGATTACTTCCGACTTCCCTTTGACTTCTTTGCGTTGTGATTAGTTCTGGTTGATCTGTTTCTTGTTTAGTTCGTTCGTTATCGTTCTGTTTATCTTCTGCACGCCACTTCATGTCATTAGTTATTTCGCTTTTATCAGGCTGTGGCCTGGTGCTGAGTGCGACTTCTGCGGTTCTGGTATGTCTGGAGTAGAGATGGCCACGGATCCGGAGTGCCGGAGTCGACTCCATCAGGATTCTGCGTTTGTTTTCGGACCCGGATCCGGAGTCACTTGACATTTTCGGTAGTAGCAGGAGTCTGTGTGGTCTTTGTAAACGTCATTTCTTTAAGTAAACACATTGCTGAATGTCGGTTGCATCGATGATTACCGGAGTTTGAACAAGGCTCGGATTCTCAAATTTGAAAAAATTGCCAACCCGGACCCGGATCCGGATTCAAAACTTTGGGAACAGGAGCGGAGTCTGAGCCTGAAAATGTGACTCCAGCAACCTCTGGTCTGGAGTTGGACGCTGGGACCCAGGTCTTACAAAGATCTTGTAAATTCGTACTACGGCATTTTCGCCTGATGCACAGTGGACTGAAGAGCTGTGTGACGATCTCTTACTTGTGTTGCCATCCGCTGTGCCCGTTGAGTGTACTGTTGTCTCTATGGTTTTTGTAATTACGCATGTCATTCATGCAAATATGGCCTGGTTACAAAATTTGACTGGTGTACAGCGCCAAAAACACCAATAAAATCCCAAATCTTATCACACTTTTTTCTTTGCAGACTCAACGAATAAGTTTGATGAAACGTGTTCAGGTCGGTTCAATTTACATTATTCCTAAAGTGTGCAAAGAATAACAAGATTTCAGTTTGTGGGACTGAAAATATGACCGACGATTGGAATAAATGTGTGAGCACATACCAAAAATCGAGAACAGTTTCGTCAAACACTGAATTACAGTTTTTGCGGTCATATCAGAATAAGGAAAAACAAAATGGAATCTTAAACATTTATCTGCGACAATGAGAAAGGGTTTGTTGCTGGAAGCATTAGGCAGCGGGCCTTTGCGAGCCAATTTCGGGCGCCTCGAAAACTTCGTTTGATAAGTTGAGCTTGATCTCAGTAAACAAACTGACATTTTCTCTGTTGGCACGCTTCGCACTGTGACGTCACTTCACGCATTTCAGCAAGAGTAGTTTATCTGTTGCGGTATAGCACTGCAGTATGGTACTAAACACTGCTACAACATTCGTAACTAGGACGCCGATAAAACCCTAAAGCAGGGCCTCTAAACTTTATTGTCAGAGAGCCACAGAAGCCATTACGCGACAGTTCGAGGGCCGGAGATCTAACGTAATGTGATTATTTCGGGATATGCTACATTCTACCAAATGAGCAAATGTTTCATGAAAGTATTATTTCTTCATTATTGACAAAATGTCTTCGCCGGCTGGTCTTGGTCCGCGGGCGTAGTCTGAAGATCCCTGCTATTGTTAAATAAAAACAAACTTGTTCATATTGTGAGAGAGGGAATTCTTAAACAGTTTGCACAAGGTGCCATGTGTAAAGCTTTAAGAGTCTGTTCTATTTCAGTCTAGAGTGCAGCTGCTTTAAAAGAAATATTTTTTTCTATGGAAGAGTTTTGGTGCGAACAAAATGAGCCATCAGTGCAACACTTGGATGACATAGAGCAGTGGTTCCCAAGAAGTGCGTCGCTACCCCAAACTGGGCCGCAGAAGAGTGGCCGTGGAGTTGCAAACAGCAGCCTTAATTTTGCTGAAGTCTCAAATTTTTGGAACTGCACATACCAACATTTTGTGATACATCAGCAAAACTAAAACACAAATAGATTTTTGTGAAGTTCACGTCATCGCAATAAAAATTCCTATCCGGTTTCTACTACTGTATACAGTTTCAATCGACTTTATTGTAGAAACACGCCAGCACCAGAAAAGGGAAGCTCTGCGCAATGCTGGTGAGTCAGTCTCGTAACATCTGTCCTGGAGCTGATATTGCAACAAATCACAACCGATTATTCATCGCTATATTTCCATACTATATTCATTAAGTTGTATTTGTTATGATTCAAGGTTATGATTGCAGCACTAGCAGCGTATAGTTGACAGATTGTGGGATCTTAATAGCAGGCTTAACAAGTGATAGTGATGTGCATAAACGTTCAAAGTAACTTTATAAAATAGTGTAATTTTCAGTTAATACGCTTTGGACAAACCGTTGCATACTTAAAAAGATAATGCTCTTGCATCCAGTAATCGAAACTCGACGTAACAATAGTATATTCACTTTCTGAATGAAATGGTTATGTTATTCATGTCTGGGTGTATTTGCAACTACGAAATGATTCCTCAGCACGTGACTTGTTTTCTGAAAACTCCCTGGCGCGGTTCTGGTATGCTATAGATCAACAGGGCCGGCCTTAAGCAGATGCAGCTGCATTGGGCCCCGCGCCTCTGGGGCCCCGAGCTATGGTGTTTGGGAAGATTGTTCATTTTTGCCGGACACACCTTGCGCTTGAGAATTCAGTAGAAACGACATATAAATTTCATTGTTAACAAAGAACGCTCTAGTCAGAACTAGCGAATTTCCTCTCGAACGTTAGCAAACGTGCTCAATTCTCGTGTTAGTGCTTTACTGTATATCTGCGCTCTACCACGATCGTAACACGGTTGACTGAACACGGTGACGTCATAAAAAGCACTGCTCAGAGGGGCGCGCGCCTAGGTCTTGCATTAGGCCCCGCGGCCAGGTGGGCCCCGCACCTGCTAGGGCCGGCCCTGTCCCTACTAGTTCGTACGCTTCTCTGTTGCTTGAGTTGCACAGTCTATTTACGTCCAGGCACGCACGCACAATTTGCTGCTTCCACAATCTTTCAAAGTGCCGTCACCTAGTGTTGCAAAGTATATTTAAAATAAGGTTAGTTTAAGGTCAAAGTAAAACTACTGAAGACATGCTGCGGACTACGAAAAATATTTGTAAAACTTTTTACAAAACCGGCAGATAATGAGCACTCTATGCTTGCAAATGAAAATTGTCGTGAAGTTGTGGAGGGACTTCAGAGTGAAAAATGCCTGCCTAAGTTGGAAAACCTAACCTTATCCCATTTTATTTCAACACATCAATTTCCTGCTTTAGTTTCAATTACACATTTCGAGCGACCGCACCTGTTCGATGAAAAAATATTGTCAGTGTTGAAGTGTATAGTTTAATTTCTAAGAGGCTTGATGGAGATTTGGAAGATCCGGGTCGTATCTTTCAAACCTTGGATTTACGCAATGGCCGGTTGATTACATTGTACATTTAGCATAATGTAGAATGCGTTGTAAAACAATGGTCTGCGTTGTGTCAAATGTTGCTTTGGTGGACAGGACATGATCGTATATTCCTTTACTTGAAATCCTTCGTTTCAGCATTTACATAGTTGCCAGCTTCACATTGGTTTTACAGTACGTGAATTGTCTGTAAGCTGCAGTTATATCGATCCACTTTGCTCTGCAGGGACCTTTCACAAATATATACTTTCTTACGACTTCGTGAAGTTCCGGAAAAACAGAGTACAGCGGGAATTTTTGTTTTAAATTCATTCTGGGTCTCAGTGGTAAAATAGATATGACCTACAGGGCTTGAATAGCGTCGGTGAAGACAAACTGAACATTTCCTGCATAAGTTCTACTAAAATGGCATTAATTGACCAGCTTTTGTGTTATAGGTTCATCAAAGGTACAGGTGGAGTTTTGGAATTCAAGTTTCACAGACCCAGGCGCATTTACGCACAAGCACATACATAGAGTGGACTTAAAAAGAAGAAAAACGGTTAGAGAACAATATGATTGATCTGTCTTAAAATGAAGCTTCGTTTGCCCGCTTCGTCTTTTCTAATATTTAGCAAGTTTTATTGAAGGATCATGTATCGCTAGGTGATCACTTCTGCTGGAAAGTAGTGCCTTGAAGAAGCTTGACACTTTGACAGGTTTTTCTTTTCTGCTGTCATGAAGAGCTTGGCTGCACATAAGGGCGTAATTTGCTGCGAGACAAAACTGTATTTGTAGAGAGCATTTTTTGAAATACTTGTTAGCTATTAAGTGCGTTGTAAGTGCTATCAAGCCACGCGACCGATAGTGCGAAAGATGAGGCTGTTTCCCTAAGAGCTAAAGTTACATGACAGCAATTAAAGCAAACCGACCAAGGATGTCGCTGTCGCGAAATGAAAGGGAACTTGACACATGAACAAGACATAATGCCTCAGCCCGGCAAAACCGATTTGCTTTCGGAAGATGTCTTAATGCCCTCATAGAATTGTTTCGACCATAAAATAAGGATGACGTTGCGTTTTACGATTGGTCCGTCCTAATTCACGTTTACACAAACATTCCATTACTTTCCTTCTTTGCAATCTCAGCAAATCCAGTCACTCGGTTCACGAAAAACGTTTCACGGGCCTCCTGGTTGGAGCAACGCTTGGCAGTAAAACCAAGCATTTGCAAAGATGTGTCACCAATTACGGGACGTATTTTTTCGGCTCATTTCATTTGTTAACTGTTTGGAGCACGGTGAATTTCAAATCTATTAATTTCTGACAAATGCTTTTTCAGTTGTTTCTTTTGCAAGCAGTTACTGTGGGTCACTTAATGTGTCGCCCAGGCCTAAGCGTTTCACTACAGAACTATTTGTGGACTAGCATTATGCTGGAAGAGCCAGAAAAGAAAGTTTTATGCTTATCGAATCGCTTTTGCTTGGTGGTGGAATACTCCCGGTGGTCGCTGGAGTGAAGAAACGAAATAGTTCTGTGGACCGTACGTAATTGACAGAACGTTCAAAACAAAACAGTGCGCTCTCTAACAGCAGAAACGGACAGTTGATAATTTGCAAAATGTGCCTTAGAAGTTTTCGCTTTAGTTAGGTAAACGTCAAGTGTTTAGATCTTGCAGTGTGCTGACTTACATTGCGGTTTTGATTCTTAGAAGCAAGAAAAGAATATCTCTGTGATATGAGGAAATCAACGAGGATCACCATCTTGTGGCATGTAAGCGTAAGGCAGCTGCCTGGACAACAAAAAAGCACCATAAAAAGGTCATAGGCTAACGAATTTTCATTTTTGAAAATTAAACTGCTATAAAACACTTTTGCAAGTTGCGGCATGGCAATGCGCTTGCACTTCTCCATGATAAATCTGCTGGTGTTTATTTATGCTTGTGTTGTATAGATTTTCAACCAAATAAGATGGGGGCTAAGTGTAGTCTCTCACCAAGGTTTATACATTTTTCAAACGCAGACAGAAACGAGAGCCGTCGTTACAGTTTTGCATTCGCAAACATTCATGATGAACTCCTGGAGCTTTTACCTGTGTGTGTCTTTTTGTAGTGTGAAAGCTAGCAGAAAGACTCGTGCTAATGTTTGGAGATTCTTAAATGTTTATACCAGATTTCAACGCAAGACTTTGATAGAGATTTACTTCTCAGAGGGCGGCGTGTTGTTCCGCCACGAAACCAAGTCCTTTTTAACGTGACTCTCACAATACCACAGGAAGTGCTCATGACGCATCGAAAACGTAATGTCGTAGGATCGTACTCGCATGATGAATAGTCGTTAAATCATTGGTCCTATTAATATCCAGCGCTGCAGAGATTACTTTAACATTTTTAACTGTACAGACGCGCGACACCTTCCTTATTTGACAGGCACCCATTCTGCCAGTGACAAGCATAGAAAAACAGCCCACTCACTCTGTAGCTGAAAGCTTTCGGTAGTCAGAGTTTGAAGAGTCTGTTGTCCACAATAGGACGGATTAATGGTACTGGCAAGGGCGGCCCGCTTGTGGCGGTTTGTACAACAAGTTTCCGCACAGGCTTGTAATCGTTTTGCACAAAGGAAAAGCAGTTACGCTGATGCGACGTAGTTTACATTTTTCACCACTTCAAAGACGGTAATGTTGGGACGGGTGCCTTTGATATCAGATGAGGTAGCAGTTATGGGGGTATGAAACGTGATGTAATAACATTGAAAACTTTGTAGGAGGTAAGTTTGTCGTTCCTGCTTTCTGATGAATCGCCACTGAAAAACTTCGCAGATGCCCCTTCTGAAGAGCATTTGCTCCAAGACTGAAGAAGGCATGTGTAGAATCAGTTAGAAATTGCTTCCACCATAGAAGAGTATCAGATCCATTAGTCGGGCTCACTGCGTTGTTCTCCATAAAGAGATGCAATTACATTGAACTAATAAGGTCTTATCCATTATAAATTTGAAGATGAACTGTCTTCAATTTAACACGTACGGTTAGGCATTTGCAACAGTGTCCAATAGGTATAAACACCATATGCATGAGATGCACATGCTGTCCAGTGCAAAGATCTAAGTTTCACAGATGTGACAGCGACACGATTGCGCATGCCAGAGGCTGACTTATGTTGCAAGTAAACCAAATTAACACGCAATAAAATGCCTACAATCCAGTTTATCGCTCTAAAGTCCAAAGTATCCAACTTTATCTCTCGTCTGAACCTGATGTGATCAAAACTGTCGAAGGTTTTGATGCCTGGCTCCTGCCTGGTGATTGCAGATTATAGCCCTCGGGTGTTTAGTTTGTGATGCAAAAACTATCCTTTAATATTTTAAACCTTGTCTTAGCTTAAGCGTTTCGCATGCTCTTCATTGCAGATTTTTTCATCTGCCTTGCACGCTTCATGACCCATGCGGTACCTTTTTTAACGTCATAACTGACATTGTAATGTTGCTGCTTATGACTACTCCTCAAAACAAGCCAAAAATCGCGTGAGTGATTGATCTTTTCGACACAACGCTATCGCATGCTAATTTCCTCACCGCTGTCGCCTTCTCAAAAACAGTGTGAGACTAATCCCAACAGAGAATAAAAAACGCAGCTGTGTTTGCAAACAGAATTAGCTAAGGAAAAATCACAATCACTTCACTCGCAGAAGTTACAGCGGTGAGCACAACAAATCTACGTCACGAAAGAAAAAACTCTTAATGCTATAAAAAAGTTTTGTATGCAAGCCCATAGGCGTAGCCAGGAGGGACCATGCCCCCCTCCCAAATTTTCGGAACATTTAGTCATTTTGTACTTTAAGAGGCGGTTTCCGAAACAAAAGAGCATTATTTGCCTAAAATCAAAGCATTTTGGCCCCCCACAAATTTTTTTGGCTCCTCCCAAATTTTTGGGCTGGCTACGTTACTGTGCAGGCCCGAAATATTTTGACAAACTTAAGCCCGAACTGGGCCTGAAAAGCCCGGCCAGACTTATAACTCTGCACCATGTCAAAAATTTCATTCTAAGAGTTCTACATACATAACGACACAAAAATATATTTGAGATAAAATAAAAATGCACAACGGTGAATTGGGAAAAAAGTACCAAGTTTCACCTTCAACACGAAAAGAATGTCCAACAAAACTAGGTGTGATGTATCGGTAAAGCAAATGTTTCGCACTTGGATGAAAACAT
>JGI24159J19872_10012283_pt1 | contig 11181 bp, 8 predicted proteins | sample Ectturendosymbi4_FD_19872 | JGI IMG/M metagenome (IMG submission 19872)
TTATAAATATTGTTTCTGGTTCTTCTAGAGACAAACCTAACAATAATGTTGGGGGTCTTGTTTGTTTTTGATTTACCCAGTCTGTGAGTTTTTATATCAAAATCCATTCACGTGAAGAGCTAACATTTAGGCAATTTTCCACTGAAGAGGAAATTTCTCCGCTTCTAAGATAAAATTCAATAGCAAACTGAGCGGAATTGCCAATGACTGATTACAAGATTTGAGTAAGCGGTTCGGAAGGTTTTTGAAACCTTTGCGTTTAGCCGGGCTTAAATTTGACGCCACAGAGTACACATAAAATGGTTCAACAACCAATGGGTTTAAACGCTGGTTTGCGACAAACGAGAAGTTTGGAAAACTTACATTGCTACGTTTTTCGTCAAGTAACGTGGAAATACTAGCAAAATGGATATTGAAGAGGTTGCACTTTTCATAACCATCACAAATTGTTTTTTCCTCAGAGATAAGTGGGAAATGGCAAGACTTGCTGGAATTCCAGTAGCGGTTGATTAATTTCCAAAAGAACGGTTGTCTGATGAAATGAAAATTTCTGCAGGGTTATATCTTTGTTATAGGATTTATCTTCACGACTTTTTCTTTGTATCAAATTCCTTTTTGTAACGAATTTAAATCTGACTTTGTTTGTCTTCACTGTCTTGCACCACCGGAAGAACACTTTGTTTCGCGGTCTGATGAAACGTTTCAGATCATTGGTCATGCAATGCTTGTTTAAGAAAACGTCTGATAATTTGGCTGGAATGTGAAACTTAGCAGCTCGCTGATTTATAATATGAGTATTGTTACAAGAGCTATATCAAATTTTGGTGAGCTTGCAAAAATAGGTATTCCAGTGTATGGAAAACAAAGCAGAATTTGGCTTCCATAGTCAGCTGCAGAGTAGTCCCAAACCGTAAGTGGGTTGACCATGTCAAAAGCAAATGGTAATTGAGACGAATTTCAAGTTAAATTGGGCAATGGTCGAAATTCGACTTGTGCGACAGATCACCACTATTGAAGGCAATACTAGGTTTGTTAATCATGAACCAATCTCAAAAAATATGGTTGCAACGTGAAGGATGCTGTGAATGGTGAAACCCGTATAGTGCACAACAGTACGTACCAGGAGCGTGCAGAGGGTTTTCAACGGTTTCTCGGATGCATGCAACGCTTTCCGCCTTTTTCTATTTATGTGTTTACACCTACTACATAAACTTGTGGAAAAGCGCAGTCAGAATCCTCGCCGAGGGCAAACGGGGCGACGGCCCCGGGCACTCAAGGCAGGGGCTATCCAGAGTGGAATTAGAAAAATTAGATTTTATTAAAATGCTGCAACTACATGCTTCTTCTTATTGTAAGGCTACTAACACATACTGCGTGGATCTGATGGGAACTTGCCTGAGGGGAGCATGGAAATATATATAAAGAGACCTGAGAAAAAGATAAAGCATTGCCATCAAACACCAGCCCCTGGTCTAGTGTTAAGTGCGTCCGCTACGGTGCTGGTAGTCTTACCAAGACCTTGTAAATTGTTACTGCAGCCTTCTTACCAGGCGCACGGTGTGCGGAAGAGCCGCAGGGAATACACCCAGAAGACAAAACAAACCAGAATTTGTACAAACTCAGTCCTGACGTTACAAGACCATTGTAGTTATAAAGCGCGAACAACAAACCACCATATCAAATTGCCATCGTTATCTTAGGGCTTATACCCTTTCTCTCTTCCCCCCTTTGTAGGCTGGCCAATTCCTGCTAGATTGTTAGTAATCAGCGACTTGTAGGTTGTAGCCTTCAAAATATCTCTCGATTCTTTCTAGAGCAGGAGTCTCAAACACGCAGCCCGCGGGCCGCATGTGTCCGGCGAGGGCACTTCGTGCGGCCTGCGATGTTTTTTGGGAATTTTCAAATACTTAGCATTTCGGTTATTTAGTTTATTCCTGGGAGTTTAAAAGTGTTCAACTAGAGAGGGAACAAGTTCGTTTCACACTAACATAGAGACGTCTAGAAATGACTTGCCTATAACTCAACGATGTTTTCGCAGGAAATAAGATGTAAAAAGTGTTTCTGGTAAAGTTCAAGTACCACCATTGTTTCGTCAGCGTCATAATGTGGTCCTCCCTCGTGTAAGGCCTCATTTATCCCTCGGAGCAATTTGAGTTTGAGATCGCTGCTACAAAGCCTGGATTCTTAACCTGGGGAGCGTATGTCCTCATCTTATCCACGTATAAGCAGAAACTGTCTTAAAAAGCTATTTCCTATCACCACTATATGGTTGTGTGAGTCAACCTTCTCATCCCTATTGAATGTTAAATCCAAAAAGCGCAACCGACAACATGTTGAAGACGACATACGTTGCGCACTTTCATCGACTGCGCCCAAGATTCAAAGCCTTGTGAACAAGATGCAGTTACAATCTTCTCATGATGTTGCATAAACAACCGCTGATTAAGATTTTCTGCTGTTGTCACTTTGTGTTTTAAATTACATAAGTTAATGGACCAGCTTCAGCACCAATCCTTGTTCAAGGGGTTTTGAGCGGAAAAAGGTTGAAAACTTCTGGACTAAACCTTAATGTGACGATTTTCTGTGAAAATTTCTGCCACTTCAACAACTCGTAAGAACAGAGATTCAATAACTGCTAAGAACTTTGCATAGTGTGCCTACCTCAAATTAAGTTAGGGCTAAACACTCAACAGACAAAGTCATTAGTTTCTTTGAAAAGCTTGATGTGCAATTTAACGGTTACAAAAAAATTTTAGTCGTAGAGATGCTTCAAGCGAAATACAACCAGAAAAGCAATGCTACATGCATATCACAAGTTGAGGCTATGCGTTGCTGTCAACAGGGATTTTCAGAATACGTAGACAGTTTGAAAATGATATTTTCGTTATCAGATGGCAAGTACTTTCCGACGCCCAGAGGAAGAAGTTGTCCGGTGCCTCCATTAATCAACGCCCAGTATTCGCGATGATCTTCTCGAGCTTCTTCACCATTGACAGATGTCACAAACGGACCAATGGAATAATTCCTTGTTTCGAAGCTGAACAAAGTCATTTTTCATCAGTACTTTGAAGAGTATAACTCTTCTTTCAGATTGTGAAATTTTACTATCAACATTTTACTTAAAAACTTCACACTAAGAGATATTTTTAATTCAACTTTAAAACGATATTCCAGAAAATGTATTTTGTTCAAACAACCAAGTTAATGCCCAATGAAGTGCAGATCTACGTAGCAGGGTTGCAAAACTAGCATCACGAAAAATACAAGGTCTTTGAGAGGAAATAAAGCAAACTACTTTCGTTCTGCTTTCGACTTTCGTTCTGTTTCTCAATTTGAACCGAGCGTTCAATTAGTAGTATAGCATAAACTGTGACTCCTAAATACTGACATCAGTGAGTCTGACTTGCAGCATTTACAAACGCTTCCTTGACTTGATAGGTAGGCTATTCAAACTTTGAAATTGGAGCAACTCATGAATAGCCAAACAATTTGTCTTCTAGGTATATCCGTTAAGACGCTCAATTCACACTAGTTCTGCAAACATTTCTGTCCAAAAACACATACCATACTACGAAAACTTCTTTAGAAACTGGAAATCGCAAAACCATAGCATAAACTGGAAATCGCAAAAAAAAAAAACCATAGACCGTGACCTTCCTTCATACCCGTCCTTGCTCCCAAATTAAAAAAAATTTCCGACTACTCTTCACGTTTTCATATGAATTTTCAGATACCCTCCTGTGAAACACATACCTTGCATGATTCTTTTTTCCATAAAGATTCAAAACTCTGGAACTCTCTACTCACTGTCCTTCATAATTTAAGCTCACGCCAATTCTGCTCCAAACTATCTGACTTGTACCTAACCAAAAATAACTGATGTTTGACATTTGCACGGTTGCATTGCAAACACAACTGCCATCCTGTGTATGCTTCGTTTAGGACATAGTAAATTGAACATAGATGGCCATTACAATCAGATTTGCCAATGTGGTGCTATTAACACTGAACTTCATATATTTTTTGAATGTCCTTCCACTGATACAGTACATCACGCCAAATATTGATCTCAAATGTTTCTAAGATTCTTGTTGATGAAATGTGTTTTCCCCCTGAATTCACTATACTAAATCGCACTGAACTAACCAAAATACTTCTGTTTGGACACCTCGATCTATCAAAAAATCCGTCCTTATGCCTATTTGGGCAGACGTGTTTGTTTTTGTCAAAGCACTCACCCTATTAATATAACTTCACCATCTACCGTATTTTCTGTTTTTAACGTTATGTGTGTGTGTGTGTGCCTCCCTATTTTTGTTATTCTTTACGTTGCCCATGATTTCTTCAGGCCTTGGCCGGTCATCATTGGCTGTTTGTAAATAGATAAATAAATCCTAAAAAATTGTGCATACTTTTATCATGTTCTACGCTTGCGCAAAAAAAGTTATGAAAACAGAAAGTACAAAGCAACTACCAAGTAACTATGTTTTTGACAAACCAACAAATGGCAAAACAGGGCTGGCTAAATGTTTAAAAAACATCAACTTATCTTCGTAATTTCGCGTCGATAGCTGCCATTTAATTCTGCAGAGAATGCAATCAAATCATTTTTTCATCAGATCTCTGCGCATTAGTGATCATGCTTCTATTCAGCCTGATTTTTCTACGCAGCAAATGCTTTTTAAAAATCATTTTATCTTTCTGTATGTTTTGTCAGATTTTCTTCCATAAATCATTTATTGGCAATGCTTTTTTAGATTCGATGTCAGCAACAGAACATAAAAAATCTTCGAAAAAACGATTTAAAACTTTTAATTCAGCATACTCAAAATAAGTAACTTTGATTTAATGTTTTCAGCTTTTAGCTTAAGCTAGCGGTTCCCAACCGGAAGTTCTCGGACCCTGGGGTCTGAAACGAAATTTTCGGGGATACGAAATGCGTTTTTCGAGGATGAGAGTTTGTATGTTCTTGTTTGGATGTAATTTTTTTAAATAACCGAGATTTATGAAAACTTGCAAGTGCTATTACTGAAAAAAAAACGTTATCCAGTCTAATATATTCCAGCTAATGTAACTAATTTAACAATTTCAATTGCTAAATACGTGTATTGATATATCTGCTCACGTTGCGGTTACCACGCTGAAGATGGCCGGTAATGTAATTGTAAACGCATTGTGGCATTTAAACGTTTATGGCGCAATTATGAAAATATTGTTGTTTGGTGCAACACATTACATGAGTTTCTGGTGTTCAACTATGCCTAGTTACCAGAAATTGACTACAAAAGACCTGTATTCTAGAGCCCTTTACAACAACATGAATCTGTATTTTCCTCTCTACTTCATTCAAAAAACAAGTATCTGGACCGTTTGAACTCCTCGAACGATTTGCACGTGGCTCTGAATGACTCTGTGCCAAGGGGTGCAAGGATAATTTCAGATAAGCAGCAACAAAAAAGTCACTAGTTTTGTTTCTTATAGCCAGTAAGATATGAAAGTTAAACAGTACGATTGAGTGTTTTCTGCTGTGTTGTGAGTAGGCCTACGTATTACGAGCAGTAATTAAAAAAATGAAGATTCTGCTAAATCAGACTGTTTTTGTGATTTTTACGCTTGGTTTTGAAACGAAAGGGTACGCACGCCACCTTATTTTATGGAAGGGGTGCGAGCTTCAAAGAAGGTTGGGAACCTATGGCTTAAACTGTGCATCGAGTTGTGTTTTTTATCTTTGAAAATCACCTGACGTTTTTCACTCTATCAATTACCTGAAAATTCCGCTCTGCTGGGCGTTTTGCATGACCTGCAAGAGGGTGGAACCTCTTGCAATGTTCACCTCAATGCTGGTGCTTTCCACCCCACGCATGGAAGTATCAACGGTGACCGTTACGGTAATATCCATGAGAAAGAGAAAATCACTACCTTCTTCTGTGATTTGTGTTACAGTCGTTGTTGGTTGCGAGCGCGCTGGTTGATACAGGAACACAAGGATGGTGCTTCTGTAACAGCACAGGAAGTTATTAGTAAGTACAACCAACTCCGTATATCACGTGCTACATATTTTAAGGTTTTCAGACGTTTTTCCCACAATAGTTCGGGTGGGTTTAAGCTCTTAAGGTCCTATCATCCAGTTAACGACAATTATAAAAACATAAAGGAACTGTTAGTAATGAGTCATGCCAGCCATGATAAAATCAAGCGTGTGCAGGGCTGTCAAAGCAAATTTACCACCTTTGGTGCAACAACACTGTTAAAAAATTTTACCGATTTTCTTTATGTTTTTTCCTTCTAATGAAACCTTATAAATGAAACTATCTTTCTGTTTATTTTGTTCTAATGAGGGTTTCTTCACATTTGGGTGGAATGAAATTATTATATATATTAATCTCATCTTGGATGATTAAAATGCATGCACTCGGGTGAGAAAATATTATTAGTGATATTGTCATGCAAACTTCCCCGAATCAGTCGGAATCTTAGCAGCTAAAGTAAATGTGAGGTTAAGTGTGCAGAAATATCAATGAAAAATCAAACATGTAAGATAGAGTTAGGCTCACTATGTTCCTAAACAAAGAAAAGGTCCCGGTGTATATCGGCACAAAAGGATAGGTCATGTTCATTGTCCAAGAAATTTAAACAAAAAAGCTTTCATTGGTTTTTAGAGATTGATACCATCAGCAAGGCAGGTAAGAGTTTTGTCAAATAACTCAGGGCAGCAAAGAAATGCTGTTTCAGAGACGACACAAACAAAGATCGTCTTCTTCCACAAAGACCACAATGAGTTTAGTAGTAACTATCCACAAAGATCATAAAAGTTACGTTTTCCTATGGATTTTTATAAAAAGTATTCTTTGTTCGGCCGCAGTGAAGCCACCAACTCATTTGATGAGTTGTCAACTTAAAAATGCTGATGTAATGATTACGCTTTATTCAGCCTCGCCAAGCATTCATACACTTTGAATCTCAATCCAGAGAAAGATATCCTTTCTTCCACACAAGACTACAGACACAAGTTCATACATTCACCGGCCTACAAAATTTTTGGGAACTAGCTGTTGGGAGTGATTTTAAGGGTTTTCGAGGCTGCTGATTCCAAAAATGAATATTTTCTTTTGCATAAATGGTCTATTTTAGCCGCTACGTAACCCGCTCTGTTTCCTCATTTCATAGCTTTTTCAACAAAATCCTGGACTATATTTTTATACTTTATCTCAATGTTTGTTTCTGAAAAAGTTCCAAATGCGTTACGAAAGCCCTCTGTACCAGCTTTGCAAGAAAAGACAAAAATATGTCACAACATGCATTCAGGATGAAGTTTAAAATCTTGATTTGGCCTGGAAGATGGCAACCATTACCGAAAAAACTTAATACCATTGACATATTTTTATTGGCTAAGATTTTTAGTTTAGAGTTTTGTTGTCTACTCTACAGGAATAAATTAATTTGGAAAACCTTTTATGTTGTTTGCTTTGATAAAACAAAATTGTTAAAAACCACATATATAAAGTATTTGGCGAATGTACAAAAAAATTCAAGTCAGAGAAGCTTGGCAGCAGATCAAGAAAATAGTTGAAGCAGAATAGGATGACTTTTTTGAACTTCCAACTGTCAATGAAAGCTGTTTCTTTTGTCATAACTTGCTGTTTTTGTTCTCAGAATGTGGTTAAAGTATCCAAACTTAAGGCAAATTTGATATTATGGCTGAAAAAAGTAGAAAATGTGAGAACAATTCTGATGTGTTTTGTTACATTTGTGGAAAGTACACATTGCAACAAAAACGTGTGAAAATTACGGAATTTGTCAAGAAGGCTTACTACGTCTACTTTGGCGTAAAGCGTGGAGACCAAGATAAACCTTGGGCTCCTCATGTGGCTTGCAAGTCTTGCGTTGAACATCTACGAGAGTGGACTAATGGAAAAAGAAAAACTGGTGGATAAGCTCTTGGTATTCCTATGGTTTGGAGAGAGCCCTCGAACCACCTGAATGACTGACTGCTATTTTTGTATGGTACATGTGGCTGGAATAAGCTTGAGAACACTTTCCAAGGTAGAATATCCCAGCATACCATCTGCTGTTAGACATGCTTCCCATTCCAATAATCTTCCTGTACCAATTTTTCAAGGTTTTGAGGATTCAAACAATGAAGTCAGCAGCGAATGTTTAACTGAACAAGATACTGACAATGATGATGTTTTTGCTGCTAGCAATAGCCAAGATTTTGAACCTAAAGCATCTAATCAAAATGACTTAAACGACTTAATTCATGATCTTGGTCTACCTAAACACTCTGCTGAGTTGCTAGCAAGCAGACTAAAGGAACGAAATCTCTTCTTACTACTGAAACTAAAATTTCTTTTTACCGCTACAGAGAAAAAAAAATTGAAGTTTTTCAAGCAAGAATATAACTTTGTATTTTGCCATGACATCAAAGAGCTTTTAAATGCCCTTGGCTGCGATTATGTGAGCCGGGATTGGAGATTGTTTGTAGACAGTTCCAAATCGAGTTTAAAATGTGTTTTGCTCAGTAATGGCAATCAATATGCATCCATACCAATTGGATATTCTGTATTTTTGAAAGAAAGTTACCAAACTATGGATTTTGTTTCAAAGAAAATCAAGTACAGCGAACACAACTAGATGATATGCGGAGATTGAAAGGTGATTTGCACTCTACTTGGGCAACAAAGTGGATTTACTAAGTACCCATGCTTTTTGTGCTTATGGGACAGTCGGGCTCGGCAACAGCATTGGGTACGAGATATCTGGCCTAAACGTGAAAATGTTAGAGTCGGAGAAAAGAATATTTTGCACGTTCCCTTGGCAAACCCATCAAACGGTTTGCTTCCTCCACTTCATATTAAATTGGGCCTTATGAACCAATTTGTTAAGGCATTGAACAAGGAAGGTTACTGTTTCAAATATCTTTGTCGCATATTTCCAGCTTTAAGTTCTGAAAAATTAAGAGCTGGAATTTTTGATGGCCCTCAAATTCGCCGATTGATGAAGGATGAAAAATTTGCGAGGAATATGACAGCTTCGGAAAAGAAAACCTGGATTTCTTTTTAAGTAGTTATTAAAAAGTTTATGGGAAACGTTTAAAGCTCCTAATTACAGAGACCTTGTGCATGAGCTCTTGGCTTCATTGCAAGAGCTAAGATGAAATATGAGTGTGAAGGTGCACTTTTTGCACAGTCATCTTGATTACTTTCCAGAAAATTTGGGAGCAATGAGCGAAGAGCAAGGTGAACGTTTTCACCAAGACTTAAAACAATGTAGAAGAGGTATCAAGGACGGTGGAATGAAAAAATGATGGCCGATTACTGCTGGGGCTTGAACGAGACATTAATAGTACTTATTCACGAAGAGAACTAAAACGAAAGTTTGTATTGTAAAATGAATGTGAATGATGCATGTTATTAATCATTTTAATTCGCTTTTAGCATACCTGGTTACCTGCATTGTTTTTAATGTGTCTGATGTGTATGGTTATGCACCGCTTTAAGTTGAGCCTATCGAATAGACGTTATTGCAATTGTTTGGTATTTTATATTGTTGCAATGGTCATAATTTCTTTAACTTCTTAAAAAACTTAATGTACAGAGTTGCTTTACATACATATTACTGTACTTTTACATATTTTTAAAATGAACATAATGATTAAAATAACGTTTTGAAATAGTTTTGTTTAAATATACAGTAATACGCATTTACAAATGTTAATGCTCAAAAATTGCTAAAAAGAGTCAAATTTTTAAAGCCAAATTGCACAAAAAACTAGACCATATAGAAGAAATCTAATTTCATTTTTGGAATCAGTGTCCATAAATTATTCTAAAATCTCTTTTTTTCCCTAATCCCCATGAACTTCGTTTTTAATTGTAGAACAGTGAATGCAACATCTGTACCACAAACACCAGTAGATAACAGTCATGCCAAGTTGCTGTAAGCAGCACAGATATACTCAAGATTTTTCTATTCATCACCAGAAACAAGTCAAAATTTCATGTCTTCATGCCTTGGGTGTTTAAGGTCAACGTGACTGTATTATCTGTACAATACATGTTCAACTTGACTGTATCATATGTGCAATATATGACTGCACGCAACTAAAACACGAAATAAGACACGTGAAGCCCTTTGTTACAGTTTAGTCATATGACAACAGACATCTCTTCAGGTCAGGTTAGTGTCTCTAGCATCGCCGATTCAAACTGCTTCACTAACGGAATTTGTCTGAAGTATCTAAAACGAAGTCTTTATCAAGCACAATTTGTTGCAAAATAAACTACTTGGTTGTGTTTTAAACTGCAAGTTTGCTCATATCACTGAAAATTATAGCAACATGTAGACACAACCTAAAAATATGAAAAAAATACTTAGCAGCGAAGCGCAACAATCAAAATATATTATTCATATTTGCATTATTTTAATCTCTTTATCGCAGCCACAACAAAACAACCACCTCTTTAAACATGGATTGGCTCTTAGGATGCATAAGATAGCAAAGTAAAGTACTATCATGACACAGCACAGTCCACTTTTTCAATTGAAGAGTACCACTCAACAAAGCAATATAACGAAGTTGTACTTTGTCGTTGAAGCAACAGAAAATGATCATTCCAAAATAATTACCTGTCAATATCCTGCTTGTCGATCAATGTTTGAAGCTGCGGCACTTGTATATCCTCCTGGTTTATAAACTCGTAAAAACACAAGTTGACACAGCCTTTAATAAAAATGAATGGCTGTTGAACTTTAAGGATTCAGTTATTGTTTTAAAAGCGCATGTGCGTATACATGTACTTCTAGAACAAGCCATCTCAACACCAATCGCACAGAAAGACAAAGTTGTTTGTGAAAAGTCGTTTCGGAATTTAATGACAATGTAAAAAAATCAAGATGGTCACTGCGTGTCAATAGATTTAAGAGTGCATTTCCTTGTAGTAAACAAGGAGAAAAATTACCCGTAAGCATTAAATCTAATTTTTGCTTTCATCACTGATTTCAATCCCCAGTGAGTAATTTCAAAAAGAAAAAAGTAACAATGCTGTAAGGATAGCCAGATGCTCATAGCATCATTATTCAAAAATAGTACCAGTAAGTTTTCGCTAGCCCAACAAATGCACCAGATCTTTGACAGATAAATCCCACTGGGTTTTAATTTTAGAAGAACTGCCAAGCACA
>JGI24159J19872_10012284_pt1 | contig 11181 bp, 8 predicted proteins | sample Ectturendosymbi4_FD_19872 | JGI IMG/M metagenome (IMG submission 19872)
TCGCAAAAATAGTAAATAAAATCTATTTGAATAAGGACTGAGGATGCGTAATTTTACATGAAATCGATTTCCTATTAAAAATTTGCTGATCGATTCCGTGCTTACACCCATCGTGGAAAGTACATACTTGAAGAGAGATATGTGAAAGTTTGAATCATCGCAAAAAGACGAAAGCAAATGGCAGTCGACTGATTCCTCGAAAGCATACAGAAACATTAGTGCTTTTAAGTGTAAATAAAACCCTTTTCACAGAGGTAAATCAAAGAAAACGATTTATGTCATGAGAACAGGACAAATACTGCATTTTGCGTGGATTGTTGCTACAGCAGCAGCCGGGACACCAGGACAACACATTTACGTGAAATAATATTGCATAATTTCATTAGACACGGGCAAATGTTGGACGGCTTTCAATCACTCTTTTTTGGGTCCGTGATTCAAAAGTTTTGTTTGAATAGCTATGATATTTTTCAATGAATAATTTGTTGTTATAATACTATATTAACAAGCCTTGCTTGTATCTACTCATTTGAAACATTTGCTTCCCTTTCTCATGACTATACATTGTTGTATCAATTGTTTCAGCAACAAATGATCTGGTTTTCAAGCATTATCAACGAATTGTGGACGTAGAAGCAGAAAACGAAAAACAATATTCGAATTTCACTTTGCTGCAAACAAATGTTGAAGGTAATAAGCTCGTTCAACTATAACGTTGTTGCATTGCAGTGTGTGTTTATAAGTATATAAACTTTCTGTAAATGTAAAAGTCATAGAATTCAAAAAGAGCAACGAACGTTACATGCAACACAAAGCTGTGTTTTAATTTACTATTCTGTAGTTTGGAAATTTACGCAGTGACAAGTTGCTTTGACAAGATATTTTCCTCACATTGAATCCTCATCTAAAAAATGTTCAGGGTTTTGTTGCCGTACTTGCTCAATGACAGTTCGAATGTTGAGATGTACGTGGCGATAACGAATGTCAATTGTTTCAGGAATGAATAATACAGTTTTCAACCATCATCATCGTATTGTGGACATAGAAGCAGAAAATGAAAAGCTATATATGAATGTCACTTTGCTGCGAACAAATGTTGAAGGTAATACATTCGTTCAGCTATAAAATACCTGAATTGCAGTGTGCGTGTATAAGTAAATGAACTTTCTGTAATTGCAAAAATCATTGAATTCAAAAAGAGGAAGGAACGTTACGTTCATTAGAGCTGTGTTTTAATTTACAACTCTGTAGTTTGGAAAGTTGCCACAGTGGCAAGTTGCTTTCACAAGATATTTTCGTCACATTGACACCTCACCTCAAAAATGTTTATGGTTTTCTTACGGTACTTGCTTCATTACAATTCAAATTTTCAAATATACCTGACTAAAACGAATGTCGATTGTTTCAGGAATAAATGATACAATTTTGAAGCATCATCATCGCATTGTGGACATTCAAGCTGAAAATGAAAAACAATATTTGAATGTCACTTTGCTGCGAACAAATGTTGAAGGTGATATCCTCGTTCAGTTATAAAATACCTAAATTGCAGTGTGTGTGTATAAGTATAGGAACTTTCTGTAATTGCAAAAATCATTGAATTCAAACAGAGGAAGGAACATAGCATTCAACAGAGCTGTGTTTTAATTTACAACTCTATAGTTTGGAAATTTACCACAGTGGCAAGTTGCTTTGACAAGATATTTTTGCCACATTGCCTTCTCACCTCAAAAATGTTAAAGGTTTTGTTGCCGTACTTGCTTCATGACAATTCAAATTTTCAGATATGCATGGCTATAACAATCTCAATTTTTTCAGGAATAAATGATACGGTTTTGAAGCATCATCACCGTATTGCGAACATAGAAGCAGAAAATGAAAAACAATATTTAAATGTCACCTTGCTGCGAACAAATGTTGAAGGTAACATACTCGCTCAGCTATAAAATTCCTGAATTGCAGTGTGTGTGTATAAGTAAATCAACTTCCTGTAATTACAAAATCATTGTATTCAAATAGAGGAACGAACATTACATTCATTAGAGCTGTGTTTTAATTTACAACACTGCAGTTTGAAAATTTATCACATTGAAAAGTTGCTTTGACAAGATATTTTTACCACATTGACTTCTTACTTCAAAAATATTCATGGTCTTGTTGCGGTACTTGCTTCATGACAATTAAAATTTTCAGAAATGCCTGGCAATAACGAATTTCAATTGTTCCAGGAATAAATGATACGGTTTTCAAGCATCACCAACGTTTTGTGGACATAGAAGCTGAAAATGAAAAACAATATTTGAATGTCACTTTACTGCAAACAAACGTTGAAGGTGATATACTCGTTGCCACAAAATGCTTGCATTGCAGTGTGTGTTTATAAGTAAATGAATTTCTGTAATTGCACAAATCATTGTATTCAAACAGAAAAAAACGAATGTTACATTCAACAGAGCCGTGTTTTAATTTGCCATTCTGTAGAAATTTACCACAGTGACAAGTTGCTATGACACGGTGTTTTTGCCACTTTGCCTTCTCACCTGAAAATGTTAAAGGTTTGTAGCCGTGCTTGTGTCATTACAATTACAATATTCGGATATACCTGGCTATAAAAAATTTGCGTTGTAACTGATGTTTAGTAAATCTGGTAGTTGATGGAACCCATTGCCTTGTTACTGTCAAATCACCATCTGGTTTTTCGATCCATCAATTCATGTCTTTTTATGTTGTCACCCACAAAAATTTGATGGCAACTTCCTGGCAGTAATCCTCTTACTACAATTCCCATATCTGGTCACAGTGTCGTACTTCTAAGCATGCAGTTACCATTTATGTTCATGTGGTGCCACAGAAACTGATAGGCATCTAATGCAGTACATACCTGTGTGCTTCATGCTGAAATGTGCGAGGATTTCCTCCAGTTTGTAACATATTTTGATGGAAAAACGCTGAGGTGATTTACTGCGAAGTATACTGTACAATCATGCAAGAATTCTTAATTTTGGGCGTGCGCTCTGATTTTTTCATTCCAGGCTTGAGTTTCTTTGCTTACTCTGCTCTTACTTTAGACTTTCAATTTTTCAACACCAAGCTTTGCTTACAAATTTCTGGACTGAGGACACGTAATTTATGTAAAATATATTTCCTAAGAAGTTCCCCATAAATTCCTTGCTTACCACTATTGTGGAGAGTACATAAATGGAAGATTTGTGAATCTTCTATTGTTTGGCCATCGTTCAAACTCAAGTCAGCTGCAGAGACGCACTGTGTTTTCTCTAAGTATCTCGAGTTTACCATCGGTATAACCTTGCTAACGCTCTACTACGACTTTTGTTGGCGCTGCAAAAGCTTTTATGTCAGTTATTGAATCTTTATGTTGCATAAATTATGAAAATTCAAAGTTAAACTTAGTCCCACTATCTGGAGATAACTTAGCTTTCGTGTTTCTGGTGAGACCAATGTAATGCTACCCAAGCTTTGCAAATTAGCTCTAACATTATTTGCTTACTGTTTCAGAGTTAAATCGCTATGATTCCTTGCTATCACAACAAATGGGAGATGTTCAGATAATAAATGAACAACAATCTTTGAAGGGATTATCACAAGAAAAGACCATCAAAGGTGACAATTCGTGCAACTGACAAGCATCAACGTGGTAGACCATTTTCAATTGCTTTGGTATCTAAACCTTGCTTACTCTGCGCTTTATTGAGCCGCATGCGTTGTTTTCACAAATGCAAATAACGCTTGATTTATTAGAGCGATAGAAAAACACGTCGTTTTTCTAACACGCTCGCAATAAAACTCTTGGTTCGCAAATATAGGCTGAAGCTTTCAAAGAATCAGTTGACTGGCTTCTGCTTTCTTCTTTTTGGTATGATTCAAAATTGCACGCACGGCATCCTTCGTTTTAGTATGTTTCAAAATTGCACGCACGGAATTTTCTAGAAAACTTTGGGGGACAAAGTTTGTGTGATGTGCGTGTTATTGCACATATCGCAGAAACGCAATATCATTGTTTTGCGTTTCGATGGCGTCACCATGGTGACTTTTAAAAACAAACAATACATCACAACAGGAATTTATGAACATGCATCTCTGAGACTGAAACAACCTGCACATATATAATGCAATTCCACTTAAAAAACATGTCTTGCTGAGCTTCCACTCACTCACTGGCCTGTCTGAACCGTGCAATGAATCAAAAATACGCTTGAAACATTCCTCTGCTTATGATGCACATCGGGTTTTCAACAACAATGTAACCACAAATATCGTACAGCTACATTATTTTTCATCACAAAATATTTCGGGAACAAAAGCCATTGTGTCCTTCCATGTCCAGAAGTTAGATCGAAATTGAGCATTGCCTTACAGAAAATTACTCACTACTCACCAAAATTGGTGCAAGCACAACAGTAGACTAAAATATGTCTTTTTGTTTTAGCCTACTGGCTATGCTGTGCGTGCGCCAATTTTGGCCAGTAGTGAGTAATTTTGCACAGCACAGCCAGTACACTAAATCAAAAAGACAAATGCACAGTAACACACGCGACAAGCACTTCAGTCAATAAAATCAAAGTCAAGAAAAGAACATCGAAAAAATCAAATGATACCAATACAGCGCAAATAGTTCATCAAATGTGTTTAGCAAACGTCATGCCGTGAAGTCCATTAGGAGATCGATGGATTGGACATTAGAGAACAACACGGTCGACAGTTTGTTGGTCTGCGTCACGCAGAAGTGACCACACCCCGCTTGTGTAAGTAGTCGGAGAAACATCTGACACCGTGGGGAGGCGATTAAGTCGGACCCATGCTGTACTTGGCACGGCTATTACAAGTGAGTGGGAGCCGCTTTCGTGATGAAACGACGGACTCTCGCAGCGATTTCGCAACACTCATCATTCCACTGGTAATCCCTCAAAAGCGCTCCTCTTCTGTTGATGTTGTCGTGAGATGAATTGATGAGTTGTTGCGCGGGGAACATAAAGGGGTGACTCGATTTGAGATATCATGCATTCCCAGTAGATAGACATTTGAGTGCTGAGTGAAGCAGTTGTCCACTGGAAAGCTATCCGGACTCCATCGCACGGCGTGCTAGAGACCGTGTCGCACCTTTGCGACGAAGTGCAGCAGGTTGGATGTTTGCGAGGACAGGATAGCTGTCTGCTGGTGCAGGGAGCAAGCATCTAGTTACAGTTCGCAAAGACAGTGTTGATTGCAGGATCAATCAGGTGGGTGTGACTGTGGCACAAGGCAGGAACGCAGTACTCTACTGTGGGTTGGATCAGGGTTAATGTGGCTGTGCTCAACGTTTTGCACCAGTACCTCAGCCAGAACCAGCAAGACGCATCGACAGTACGACGTGTGATGTCAACATTTTGCAAAGTGATTTGAATTGTCCGTGATACTTGATTTTCGTGTCCAATGTTACTCCGAGGTATTTGGTTTCGGAGAAAAAAGGGCAGGATTTTTTTGTTGTAGTCGAATTTTACCTGATTATTTGTTTTTTTGTTGTTGATGTGGAACACAGCCGACATTGCTTTTGCAGTGTTAAATTTTCACTTTTAGGTCTGAAAGTTTTCACTTAACGGCTGCAATGTCCTTGCTTAGTGCCGTTTCCGCTGCCTGCCAGTTTCCATCAGCATGCACTAGCTGCTAAGTCCAAAGCGTATGCATACTTTCTGTAAACGGTGATTGGAAGTCGGACGAGTAGGTGTTAACGACAAGGGATGTCAGAAAGTATCACTGTGGGACACCAGTAGTATCAAACTGTAGGTTCACAGGTCCAGCTCTATTTCTTTGTTTTTACCGTCCATTTTATCAGTCAAGCGTTCCCAGTGTGAGCTAGGGTATTCATTCGATCTTCAAGGGCAATTCGTTTGTCATCATTGGCAGAAAGGGCGACATTGTTGACAGTTTCTGTGAAGATTTCATGCTGCCGACTTCTGATTACGTTCATAGTTCTCCGCTGTTCTTTGGTAGAGAAAAGGCAATTTTTATAGTCATCGAATGAAATGCTATTTTTTACTACACCTTTTTATACACCATTACATTTCTTCTCTTCATCTCCTTCCTTTCTGTAGGCATACAATTTGGCTCGTAGACCTACAAATTCAGATATGATCTTCCCACCAACCTCGTCCTTAAACATACCAGGAACCTTTTTGTTAAGTCTTGGAAGATATTTCTCAAAGCTGGAGGTATCAAATTTATCTTTGATATCTTCTCGAATATCTTCAAAAAAGTCGTCAGTTTCGATCTCATACATCAAAGAATCCGTATCAGTCATCAGCAACTTTGCTTTTGGTCCATACGTTTTCTTGATGTAATTATAATGAAAATTATACATACGAGTCTTTGAAAAATCCAGGATTGACATTCCGAGATAAACTGGCTTGTTGAATACAAGTTCTGTTTTTTTCATATGCACCGCAATAAGATCTTCATTGAATATTGTTATTCGTTCATAATTAGGTTTTGCAGCCAACTTCTCCGCAGATTTACCATCTGTTTTAAGTCTTATATCAACTCTGTTCCTGATGTTTTCCATTGTCTTTCAAAATACGGAGTTATTCATCAATTTGAAGAAATCTTTTTTAGACTCGCTTGAAGCTTTTGTTCTTAGTTTTGTATTTAACTCGATATAAGGCTTCATCCATGGCTCTTCTTTGAAAGAAATTCCATGATATCTTTTTATTAATTTCAGACCGAGGTCTAAATACTGTTCTTGTCTGCCAAATTAGGGATATATTTTTCCACATTATTTGCTGTAATCCTCTCTAGCGCAAGAGGATAATCATTGTGAAGATCGTAAAGTTCTTTTGGATATTCTTAATCGACTTCTAAAATGCATGGAAATTCTTCCCAATTGTCTGAATCTTTTTCTTTCATCCACTCGAAGTCACTAACCGGCAATGGTTGACTTATTGCCCAACCATACAAGTTGTTAGCATCAAGATATTGAATAAATTTTTATTTTTCTTCTGTATTAAAATCCACGATATACTTATTATTTGCTTTTGCATATCGTTTTGAAATCATAGAGACTCCCAAACGTATCCCCTGCTCTATCATCAGAAGCATATCCGGATCATAACAAAGATCAAGCTTTACATCAGTTTTCTTTAAACACGCATCCCATGCTAACCCTGGTGCAGAATAATACCAACAAGGGTCAAGTTCATAAATCTCCAGACAAACGTTTCTAAAATTTTCAAAAACGTCTGCAAGTAAAACTACGTCTGTGAGAAGATATAGATCATGGTATTCACGAAAACGTTTCATCTTAAAACGATCACAAACCTTTTGAGCATGCTAAAAGTCTTCAGGTGATACATCGCTATCGTTGAACTTTGAGTAAAACTCCTCTTTTGGAAGCAATTGAGTGTCTTCAAATTTACTCAGACTGTTAAACCAGTCATATGGAAAAACTCCTTTTCGTCTTAACAATTCTTCTTCATCAAATGTTTTTCGATGATGAGTGAACTGTTCTTTTTCTAGATTATTCACTAATTTCTCCAAACTTGATTGCAAGGATCTAAAACTGTCAGTAAATCTAATGTCAAAATTTTCTTTTTCCTGCTTTTTATCATAAATCTTTTTTGAAAAGCTTATATAATTTTTCTCTGTTTTTGGGATACAATTTAATCTTTCCGGTGTCTTCCCAAAGTTCTTAACGAACAAATGAGCGTCATAGCAGGAAAGATTATGAAAAATCAGTGGTATATGTTGTGGCTCTTGATACAATAAATTACATTTATTATGGGCAGCTCCACGACTTTTTCCAGTTTTGTGAGCATGATTTCTACACTTTTGTCATCAGAAACGAATGTTTTTTTACAAAGTTAGCAAGATTTTCCATTTTCAAAATCGATTTTATCTTTTTTATTCATAACCATCGGCTTGTCTTCCATTGACCAAATTCTGTCTAGGTCTTTTTCAAGCCGATCTATAAAAATCCCTGTAATGTCTTCCGCATCTTCTCTCTGAAAATAAAGAGCTTGTTTAACAGGTTCACCATTTTTAAGTATATAATAGCAGAATCCAGAAGGTTAATGTTTTTGATACTTCTCAATGAACGAGTTGTCTAAATCAGGTTGACAACTTTGAATTCTTTTTGTGAAGCATTCAAAGCCTGCGCAGACTATGATTGGGACTTTAGTTGATCGGATGCAATTATTGAATTCCAAAATTGTCTCTTTTTTTGGAAGAACTGTTTTAACCACTCCATTCTTTTGACAATATTCATTGTGCTTTTTTAAAACCTCCTCGGTTGTAATAGAATTCAAACATATCAAACAGAAATGTCTTTTTCTTCATGTTTAGTTACTTGATGAGTTAAAAGCCTTTGACATGTTGTTTATTAATACATCATAATTATCTTCCAGCTGTAGAAGATTTACTTCATGTAGTCTTTTATCCATCTGTGAAATCCTCAAAGGATATATCTTATTTTCATCATCATATCCTAAAACATTTACGGAAATAATTGGATTTTGTTTCTCAAATTTATTTATATCCCTAAGCTTTACTGGAAAGCTCATATTTTTAAAGTTTAACGTTTCTGCTTCAAAATGTCTTTCACCATCATCATCATCTAAAGAGTAAAGATATCTTTTTATTGTAATATCAATTGTTCATTTTTTGTATTTTCCAAGTTTTTCCATTGTTGTATTTTAAAAATAAAATCCTTTCCCAGTTTGTCATTTTTATTGATGTATGCCTTGTGTTGTGGTATTTGTCAACAAAGTCGTCAAGAACGTCAATGTATTTGTATGTATTGTTTGCCGTAAAATTCCTGAACATTTTTCCTTTATCGTTCGGTTCCAACGCTCAGCGACCGACGATTTCTCCTCATTTTCAGTAAAGTTCAACACCCAACGCGTTCACATGTTTATTATGACATTTTTTGCCTTTATCTGTCCAAAGCTTTTCTGGTTTTCTCTGTTTGAAAATCTCTTTCAGTGTGTTCGCGATAGATTTTCCAGTTTTGTCTTTCAATGGAAGCATCCAACCATATTTTGAAAATACATCAAAAAAGTCAGGAGATACTTGACTCCACGGTTGAACCTTGAAAATGATTGCATGTCTACAAGGTCAGCTGCCCAAATTTTATCGATACCGTTCACAAAGACTTTTCGTTTAGGGAAATTTTTAATGACCGGCTTGTGTAGTTCTGTGGCTCATGGTGAACTACAGGAAACGCTCGTTCTTTTTCAGCCCCTCCCCGAAGTGCTTTCTTGTTCCAATGGTCGTGGAAACAACTCCTCGCTCCATCCTTTCTCGAAGTGTAGGGTTATAAATATCATTAAGCTCTGTCAACATATTTTTATCACAAACTTCGTTGCGAGTTTTTGTGTCTTTGTTTTTAACATAGCAAATGTCATGGTGATAAGCTGCTTGATCAACTCTGTTGATTGGTTTTGACCATGATTTTGGGGTTAGATCAAGATTCAAACGTTTGTTCAGCTTTGTGCCAGGTCCGGTGAAATTATGTCCGGGCAATTGCCCTTCAAATGGGAGATTGTTGATTGCATCGTTCAAAAATTTGCCGCTGGCGCTTATAAACTTTGACTTTTTCGTTCCACAAACAACACCTATGCCATGAACCAATTGGCGATTGCTAAAAGTTTGAATTTTTCTTACATTTTTTGTTTCAGTAAACTTTAGACATTTTACACCATACATTTCAACCATTTATTTTATGCTTTCATTAAATGAATGGTAGTCAAAAACCTTTCTTGGAATGAACACACAGCAAATAAGAATCATAGTCTTTTACCCCGAAGTTTGAGGGTTTGATTGTATGCAATTCAGGCTGTGGTAAGACGACTTTGTTACTGCATCTTCTTCTTCAACCAGGTTGGTTGGATTATTCAAAATTGTCAGTTTTTGGTAAGAGTTTGTTTCAACCAGAGTATAAAATTTTTGAGAAAAGGTTTTGAAGAACAATTGCCAAAAGAGAGGATAATTAAATGTATATTATAAACCCCTGTTGTGATGAATATTGCAGTGTTTAATGTTACTATAATAAAGCCATGAGTGAATGCAATCCTATTGTGATAAACTGAGCGGGTCTGGGATACATTGTTTAGCTGCAAATAGTGAGCTCTGGCAAAATTACTGGGATGCGTTCTCGACGTTTGTTGTCTCCAGAGGAGGCAATCTCTCAACAATGTTACCTGTAAGAAATCAAAAGCACTTTCAACAAGCATTGCGAAAGTTCCAAAGCTTCACTGGATCACTGTAGGAATTTTGAGCATCGGTGGCGTTATGAGAGACGGTCGGTGTTGTGATCGTGGGAACTTTCCTCGAACACGTCCGTCAGGCAGCCGGTTGTCCTGGCCGACACACGCGAAGTCCATGTCCGGGTTGGTGCCGATGTTCCGCAGTTGGAGGAGAAACTGGTAAACCCCTTTGGGACGTACAGCAGTCCAAGGTTGTTGTCTGTTGCCCAGGAGTTCAGGCTCTCACCGTCAGGAGATGGTTTGCGGGAACCGCAGTTGACAAGATGGCAGATGATGTGGCTAACGTAGAGTCTGGGGTGTGGGAAAGTCGAGACGGCCGTAGATGCGTGTCGCCAGTGTGGAATTTTTTAGACGTTAATTATCTTATAAACTGTGAATTCATAGAAACGCAAGCGATCCGGACAATTCATAAATATAGTCAGACGACTCTTACAAGTTCTCAACGTTTTCCTGAAGTGTATTTTAATCTTGCAATATCGCCTGAATATCACTGCATTCAATTGGAATACAAAGCATGAGCTCAAGAAGCATACTCTTCTATTTGACAAACATTTTGCAAGACGAAACACATAAGTCCAATAATAATACAATTCCATATGTCACAAGCGGTCAATAATTTTAGACGTCGTGTCAAGTGCAGTGAGGAAGCAGAACACTTAAAAGCGCTAGTGTTTCTGTATGCCTTCGAGGAATCACTCGACTGCCATCTGCTTTCGTCTTTTTGCGATGATTCAGACTTGCACACATCTCTATTCAAGCATGTAATTTCCACGATGGGTGTGAGCAAGGAAACGATCAGCAAATTTTTAATAGGAAATCGATGTCACGTAAAATTACGCATCCTCAGTCCTGAAAATTGCAAGCAAAGCTTACGGGTGAAAAGTTGAAAGGCTGAAGTAACAGCAGAGAAAAAACAAACTCAATACTA
>JGI24159J19872_10012285_pt1 | contig 11181 bp, 9 predicted proteins | sample Ectturendosymbi4_FD_19872 | JGI IMG/M metagenome (IMG submission 19872)
AAGCAGGGTTTGTAATGGCGAGATCTTTTTCGAATTAGAAGTCGGAGCTCGCGGGTAAACCAAGGCTTGCTTTTGTTAGAAGGATAAACTATTTTTGTGGAAATAAAAGCTTTAAGCGTTTGGTTTATGACATTTGTAATACTTGAAAGAGCTGAATTAACATTGGGAGAATTCATAATAATGAATTCCCAAGGGGTAACATGCAGTGCATTGTTCAAACCTAAAAAGTCCCCATTATTATAGCCCCACACAAAACGGTTTAGAAACTACGCGATGTTTGAGTGAAAAATTTAGTTTAATAAAAATGAGGTCGTGATCTAAATTGTTGATAGGGTCTAGGACTCCGTGAGATAAGACTGCCGATGTTACATTTGTTAAAGCCCAGTCAAGAATCGTACGATCTCGTGTAGCAGTGTCGATAAATTGATCAAAGCCACATGCAGACAAAGTACGAAAAAGGTTTGAGTGAAACTGAATCGGTTCGACTACAGAATGATCGTTGAAGTCACCAAAAATCAGAACACAGCAGTCAGGGTCAACTAGAAGCGACTCTAATACAGTAGATAGGGAGTCGGTAAACTTTTGCTTGAGAAGAGAGTTAGAAATTCGTGGAAGGTAGCATACTGCAATGTAAAAACAACGAAAATTTGTTGTTTTAAGTTCAAGCCACACTATTTCAACATCATTTGATTCAAAATCGTAACGGCGAACGCAAAAATATCATTTTTAACATAGGCTAAGACGCCACCGCCATGTCGATCGCGACCCAGACGAAAAGGATCAGCATAGCCATTAAGATGAACAGTAACGTTATCGATCGAATTATCTAACCACGTTTCAGTTAAACAGACCACAGCAAAATTTTATTCTATGGCTAGGAGTTCGATTTCATCTAACTTTCTAGTGTTGTTATAAGCAAGTACGCTTCTCGTGTTAACATGAAGAACTGAAAAAATAGTTGAACTTTAAGTCCCGCGATCGCCAAAATTTTGGCGATGGTTTAAAACGCTTTAAACGCTATAACTCGCCAGCTACTATAGCTACAGAGCTGTTCAAACCATCCACGGATTCAGCAATCCACGGGTTCTTCTAGTTTCGATTTTTAAAAAAGTATTTCATTTGGGTGTGGGGTTTTCTCTTGGTGACGTCACAAAGAAGGCATGTTTTTGAAATTTTAACCCACTTTAACTGGCCCTGGGCGCTAATTCAATGAGCCATTGTTATGGCTCAAACTTTTTGTGGAAACTAGACAATCATCCGCGTCTTTAGAGCCCTTGACTGACCTTCTAGCATGTCTGGAACCAAAGTTATGGCCCAAAAACCCCGTTGTGCACAAAAATCCAAAAACTGCAGAAAAAGCATGAGTCTCCCACTGGCGGCTATTGTGGCTAGTGGTAACTCGCAGCGAGAACATGATAGAGAGTTATTCAAACCTTTGAAAGACTCGTGAAGTCTTCTCGTTTGCACTTAAAAAAAGCTTGAGAATTGGGTTTGGGGTTTTCGGTGGGTGTCGTTAGAATGAGGGAAGGTTTTGCTTTTTCTGGTTATTCTTTTATGACGTCATCGCCCGGACAATGAGTCGAAATTTTGGCTCAAACTTTGTTTGTATTCTAGCATGGAATATGAAGATGTAGAGGCCTAGATCGACTTCCTGCCGTTTCTGGTGCCCATTTCTTATAATTAAAACTAATCGGGCAATACCGTCTCACCGCTGGCGTAAAGGCAATAATCCGCACCTTCAATTTTCCATCTTATGCTTTTACCCGAAGTAAATAGTTTGGAAGCTTTCTTTGGAAGGGCTTTGCGCTGTTGCTGCATGGACTTGGCAGATGTTTTGTAATATTCTTTCGAAACTGTCTTGCTCTTGGTGCCAGTTTTAAAACCATATTTTTGTCTTTCATTTTGGACGAACTTCACTACTATAGCTGGAGCCTGTGAAGAAGTTGAATTGAAGGGTTGTAAAGCCGATTTGTGTTTTGGAAGTCGGTTAACATTGGCAAACGATATTTTTGCAAGGTCAAATTCAGAATATCGCAAGGAATTGGTAAGAAATGAGCGTATCACATGTTCGCTCTGCTCTGGAGTCTCCTTGAGAGATTCTAAAGGTAGACCATGAAAGAGAAGGTTATATTCTTTATATCGCAATTCAGAGACTATTTCAGACTTCCTTGCGTTCTCGCGCATTTCTCCCAACTCTTTCTCATCACCTTTGAGATCAGGTGTCAGATCTGAGACTGTGTCGCATGCATGCTCTAAACTTGTTTCAGCCAGCTGCAAGCGTTCCATAAGAGGTTTTCAATTACTAAAAGGCGTTCAGAAAGTCTCTTTTCTACTGATTGCAGTAGATTGTACAGGTCCGATATTGTAGAGCGTCGTTTCCAGTGGGCGCCTGACCTGCACTGTTCTTTTCCATACTTTTTTTACTTTAACTTGCTTGAACCACTGACAGTCAATATGCACAAGACTCAAACACAACTCCGTGAGTATCAGAGGCAAATCCAAAACATTCACCAAAGCCTCAAACCCGAAAAAAACTGACAAATTGCAAAGAAACTGTTCCAAAGTTCCTGAACAAGAGCTGTCTAAAAAACACGTCCGTTCAGCTCGACGGTCAGCGACTGAAAAAGCATTCATCGTGGTTTCGTACTTCACAAAAGATTGATTAGTCACAGCATGAAGGTGTTGTGAAAAATTCAGTGGAAAATAATCATTGGCCCATAATCAAGAGGGGCATTTAGTTGGTTATTGCTCTCCTGCTAGAATTTTGCCCCCTACCAGATCTTGGCCTAAATTTACTTTCATACTTCACTGCGATCTTGCTTAATTTACCGTGGAAACTCATGCCTCAACAGGGACGAGCTTAAGGGGGGGCGGGGTGGACATTCCCCCTCAACTTTTGGACAGGGTGGGACACAATATCTTTAGTCCGCCGAATATTTTATGATAAAAAATAACGTAGTTGTACATATTTCATGGTTACATTACTGTTGCAAATAACTAGCATAAAGCCAGCGAATAAATAAGAAAAATCAACATTATAACATCATCAATGGATTATAAAAACAGATAATTATCTGTAGACAGAGTATACAGATTCACTATCTGAACTGAATTATCACGATTTGTTGATAATTGTGTTGGTTAATTTAAATTCACCGAATCAGTGTGTATGTAAACTTCGCTCAATCACGAATTTCTGCGCTGGTCTGTAGCCTGCAATGAGAATACGGTTGCCCNTCCCAAACATCTTNTGGCTTGTTTTTTATTTTATCTATATGGTTTAGTGCAGGGTTTCTTAGACGGGGNCACGGAGCGGTTCTCTGGGGACCACGAGCAGAGGCCTTCACTAGGTAAGCTTGCCGTGATATTACATAACCCAAGTGTCGCGATGTGTTGAGAGTCTTTTGAAGGGGTCACGGCTTATGAAAAGTTTGAGAACCACTGGTTTAGTGGTTCCTAGTGAGAATCTTGTGGTTATTAGCAATACATATTTCGGAACTGACCAACTTGATTGATTGATATCACAACTTTTGAGCATAATTATATCTGTTTAAGCCCAACTCCCAGAATTAATGTGTTTTCATATTAAACGCAGTGCTAGATATAGCACCATTGTACAGTACCAGTTGCTTTTCCATCACCATGAGCGTAGCCAGGGGGAACTTGGGTCATGTTCACTAAATTATATAATTTCCATTATTTACCCCCATTTCGCCAATTTTGCAAAAAGGTCGTTCTATGGTTGAGTGAACATGGTGACGTCCTAGAAACGCAAACCATAACGGTTTGTCCCCCCCAAAGTTTTTTAGCAAACTCGGTCCCTGCGCCTCAACATATACTGTACGTCTTCTGCCATATTGAAAGAACAAAGTTATCCACAACGTTATAACCACAACCTTATCAAACTTACCATTATCATTTTTTGTAGTGCAGCACTCTCGGGATTGGCCTACGGATCCAGTCTAACATCTACCCTGTCAGCTGTAGCGTGTTGACTAGTCTGCTTTTTGTGAGCTCTTAGCTATTGAAATGACGGTCCGGTTTATGTCTGACGGAATAGGAAAGATCCACAGAAGTAACAAGATCTACTCCAGGTACAGCGCAGCGCATGGGCGTCCACAGGGGAGGCAAAACGAGCATTTGTCCCCCAAGGAAATTGGGGCTAAGAACCAAAAACTTGTAGAAAATCTGAAGTCAGCAGCTTAATTCCGATTAATTGATTTAATTCTTGCAATAACGGTTTACTTTCCGATATGGCATTCACACTGCACAAGAGCCAGGTCCATTCTTCTGGTGTCATGCAGTGATGAGCTTGTAGTTCACTCATTTGCCTGCAAAAGCAGGTTGCGAAACTGGAGAGCGCATTGTTCCACTGTTGACTTTATTCTTTATTGTGTAACAATAACATGACAACGAATCTTCAAAGGTTCGCTTCAAGTTCAGTGTTGCCACTCGTAGGGAAAAACCCCAACGGTAGGGATTTTTAGGCTTTTGTCGGGAGTAGGGAATACCCACGGGAAAAATAGCCATTTTGTAGGGATCTTTGTGTTTAGGATTTTTATCGCTTTGTTTCTACGTTCGTGATACTTCATGGATGTGTTTGGTCAACAATTTATTATTAGTGCGCTGGCAAAACGCACTGGAAAATGTGTTTTTACCAATTGAGTGAAACCTAGGGGTACTGGGTTATTTTTGACGCGAGGACTGCAGTGTGGCCAAGCTTTCTGGTGGCTAGAATTGCATTCTGAGTGAAAGCCAAGGCTTAACCTGTTAGGTGTAGCCCAGTCTAATCCAATTTGCAAAGACTGTAGTACAAGTACAATACTGTACAGTGAAAAGTAGTTGTTATGCAATGTGTATAACTGCATTACCTCATATCAAAGCACTGATGAGGTTGAAAGAACTCTCTCCCGGTTGAATAACAACAAAACCAAGCTGAGTCTGACTGTGTGCACTTTGGAAGCAATAATTAAGTCTTAGTCCAGTGAGAATTTTCCAGGTTACTTTGAAGTCAACCAAAGACTTATGAATTTACATGGGAAAATAAGGAAAGCATATTTTGAAAAATTTGAAAATTCTGAAGCTGTTGGTGCTATCGCTGATGAGACCTTTTCCTTGTGAATTGCAATCAGCTGGAGAGTTGCAAGGGATTATGCTTAAAGGATTTATTGCGAAAGATGCTGGTTAATCTTAGAAGATATTGAGATAATTTTCTTTGACAAAAAATGACAGTGGTTATGCAGTGGTGCTTTCTGTAAGTCTAATGATGCTTGCTTTACACATGTAATTTTGATCTTGGACTCTTAATTATGCAACGTATGTAGCATATCGTGTTTCAGGGCGAGATGTTGTAGCTAAAGATGATTGCAGATTGCGTTTTTTGTTTCAGATTGTGTAGGGAAATGTAGGGATTTTTCATTCTTATCGTAGGGGAAACCTGTTAATGTAGAGTGGCAACACTGTTCAAGTTACGTTATAGTTAGGCGTTTTGCCGCATGCGACTCAGGCGTCTTTGGCAGGTAAGGCAGTGAGACAGTGATTACTGATAGCGTAAGACACATAGTTTTATATTGTGTGAAAAGAATCGTGCGTGATTCTGCAGCAATGCTTTCACAAGTTCAAAAAATCTATTGTTAGTTTGAGACTGTGGCTGCGACCAATGTGACTGTGAGTGAATAGCTTAATCAAACTACCGGTACGATTATGCATACAGACTTCTTATACAGTATAAAGCTACGTGGCTTGTCAGAATGCTATGCAGACTTGTGAGAACAAGTCTTAATCATTAAGGTTTAGTTAACTGACTTCTGAGTGAATACTGAGTGCAAAGCTATTTTTGCTGTGGCGAGTTTTCGTATTTCATCTGCTCAATTTTTTTAAGCCTGTGTGGTGTTCTAATTTTAGTAAGTTGTCCGATAGTCATGTCAAGCTACGGGTCTATTTCTCATTGCATAAAACAGTTTTGCGAGAGTGTCTAATTTTCTTGCTTTTTCATCGCTAATGTTGATCTGGTCGTTGGTTGTTCTTATATTATGACTTATTTGTAGAAAGTGCTGGCGAAAATGAGCATTTAGGCAGTTTCTGAAAAGAAAAAGCATTTCTGATAGCCGAATTGTAAAAAACAATTCAGACAAAAGATTTGAGGAATGAGTTCAGTTCAACCAGCGCAGACTAATGAGAGAACGACAAACGTAGTTGATAGTTCAAGACCAAATCAGACTCAGGTGTATGAGGTGCACCACGATAGCAGGTATTTATGCGCCATTTCAGAAAAAGCTGTGACAGATGAGAGGAAGAACACCTGTGCCTAACTCGTGTACACCTCAACTTGAATAAGATTTCGAAAGGATGCGAATGGAGCGCGTGCTTTCATGAGGCATTTGTTTGGTGGTGTAGAAACGGTAAAGCGTTTTGTGAAAGTCTATTTTAATGGCAACGACAGCAACAGGAGTGTAGTGCAAAAAAAGAGGTGTGGGAACGCCGTTCAATACAGTGAATTCAGGGCAAACTCTGTTTTTCAGGGCAAGCGCAAAGTTGCTCAAACATCTGAATGGTAAAAAATATACTCAATACAGTGAAAATTTTCAGGGCAAACTCTGTTTTTCAGGGCAAGAGCAAGTCACTCAAAAATCCTGAACGGTGAAAAAATTTTCAATATAATGTAGTCGGTGTATATTCACTTGGGGTTATCCGTGTAATTTCGGCCAGTGTAATGTGCAATCTGGATCAAAGTCGTGACTGGTTATAATGACTTTGATCTGGACCAAGCACTCGTTTTCTGTAAAAATCGAACAATCGGAAGTCGGTAAGTAAATCGCTTTCAACCGTTAGGTTGCGCCATCGAAGTCGCGTACATATTTGCATCAGTAAAGGCAATTACCGTAGTTTCTTGTCTGGGAGAACACAGCACGCAAGAAACTTCACCCCCTTCATTTAACAAGCAAGGTAACTACAGAATTTGCCTATAACAGCACCTCTATGGGATTGCATAAAGAACGTTATGACCGAATTGACGTTATAAGTGAATTAAAACGCATGTAAAAGATGTCATTGGGACCGAACAAAATGTAACGGTATAGGCAAGTTGACGTTACAGACGAAGCCGTTATAAACGAATTCAACTGTATAGAACAGATTTACAAGAGATTTCAGGCCCCATTCGGATTAAACTAAAAAAGTTAGTTTCAGGGCAAATTGTTCCTTTTTAGGGCAAATTGTTATTTTCAAGACAATTTTTTCCGCCCCGTATTTCCGAGGGATCACGACAATCGATGCTTCAACACTGACTGGTATGGTTAATTTCCATGATTAGAATATTCCGGTGAAAGGGACGCAGCATTTCGCTTCGTATGTCGCATGCTTGGAAAGCGTTTCTACTGCGCCAAATAAACGACATTTAGTATCAGTGGATACGAAGGTTGGAAGAGAGCAGCAGAGATAAAATGAAGGGACTCCAATTGCGCAATACAGTATATGCCTGACACATGTTCGTTCTATGTAAAACTGGACTGAGGTTAGCTTACGAACAGATTCGAACTCGACTGTGAGTACAATGGCTTCATTGACGATTCTGTAAAAGAATAGTTATTACTTGCGAAGGTTAGCGGAGGTGTTTCAGTTTTTGGCTACAAATTAAGATAAGCTTTCGTGGTGAATGTGATCAGGGGACAAAAACAGAACTTTTTGAGAAATTACTCCAGTGAAGGATCATAAATTGCTGAAATTATGCAAACCGTGCCGGATAATGTAAAGTGTATTTCGCCTAAAATTCAAGATGTTATCATAAACGAAATGGTTTCAGTGGAAACTGACATTGTATTCGAAGATGTTAAATCATGCGGCCCAGGAATGTTCGGTCTTTTAGCTGATGGGCTTAGAAAGTGTAGAAAGTGAACCGCAATCGAAAGCGTGTTACTGTCTGTCAGATATGTCAGGAATGGCCTTCGAGTTTCTATAAAAATGCGATTTACTGACGAACTGAATCCTCAGCCGTTAAGTAAGCTTCTCAAAATGCTAACCAATTCCGCAATCGAAGATTCTCAATTTTTGACCCAATGTTACGTTGGAGCGATTGCTGTGAGTGGTGACAAAGGAGGAGCGGCCTACAAAGTTTAATCCAAGAAGCAGTGGACAAACAAAGTCCACATGTGCATTGTTATACCCACAAGGTTGTAGCTGCTTCTCATTGATTTGCCGAGAGAACTGCTGAAGTTGATCCAATTCTATGACGAAATTGGATTGCTGTTTGTTTTTTTCTCCAAGTTCAAGGTTGGTTCTTGCTGCCAAGAGACCAAGCTCAAAAAAGTTTTCGACACCCGCTCGTCTGGCCAAATGCATTGACACCTATTGTGGCTGATTCGGAAACATTGAATTTTGATGGAGATACAGTAATCATTGTATCAGGTCTGCTGAACGTAGTAACCTAATTTAAACATCGTTTTCTTTATACTGTGTAAGAATAAAAAAAAAGGAATAGTGAAACCGCTGGATCTGTCACTACAAATTGTGGAAACAGAATTTTAAGAAGCTATGGCCTTAACCCGATACAACCATCAGCCCCGAAATCAGCTCATTGAATCATTGAATTGAGCCACGAAATCGGCTCATTGAATCGGCCGATGACGTCATCCAAAAAACGCAAAACCTACTCCTATTATGACGTCATCGACAAGAACCCGAAATCCAAAGCTACAAGGCTTTCCGAGTCTTTAGAGTGTTTGAACAGCTCTCTAGCTCAATCTGCTGCTGAGTTATGGCTGACCAAAATTTGCCCTGTTAGGGCCTTTTGTGTAACTTTTTTTATTTTTCCCAAAATTTGGGTTTTTCAGCCACAATTTTGGATCCAGAAATGCTAGAAAATCGATCAAACCTTCTAAAGACTCGGATTATAGCCTAGTTTCCAAAACAAACATGAGCCAAAAGAATGGCTCGTTGGGTTTGCNCCCAGGGCCGATAATGTCATCCAAAAAACGCAGAAACTACCCCACTTATGACGTAGAGCAGGGTTTCTTANCCTGNGGCGCTAGCACTCCCAGGGGGTGCTGAAATCAATTTCAGGGGATGCTGGGAAGGTCANATATGTGGCGGTAAAAGGAATACGTTTGNCTGTACTTTATCCTGATAGTAACCAGGTGTTAGCCAATGGTAGGGGGTGCTGGACTGTTTAGGTGTGACCAAAAGGGGTGCTGAGGTAGAAAAAGGTTAAGAAACGCTGACGTAGAGGGTTTCAACAGCTCTCTAGCTCTAGCGGCATGGTGAGTTATGGTCAGAATTGTACCGGCTATCATAGTGGCCGGCGCGGGCTTTAAAGTTTCAAACATACTCGTAATAGTGGATGTTTCACAAAACTGTAGAATGAAAATATAGTCATGCAAAATGAAAAACAAGCAGACTTGATCTAGAGCAGGGGTCACCAACCTTTTTGAAACTATGAGTTGCTTCCTGTGTACCGATTAATGCGAAGGGCTACTAGTTTGATACACACTTCTGAAATAAAAATTTTGCTCAAGTTACTTTCAATTATTTTAGTATTGATATTCGTTAATGTGATGACATTGATCATGCTAATGTTATTTATAGAACAGGACCGTGGGCGACCTGGTGCCCGCGGGCACCACGTTGGTGACCCCTGATCTAGAGAAATTTGCTTTGAGATTAGGGAAAAAGCACACCCGCTTACCGTTATCATAAGATCAGGGGCGTAACGAGGGGGGCAAGAGGGCACAATTACCCAGTCGCTGAATCACTATGGGGGCGCCGAAACACTGTGAAGGCGCCGAAAAGTCCCAACAATGTCACAAGTACTTTCTTCAATAAGTACATCTGCTTCCGAAAGACCTCAAGTTCGAACATGTGGGCGCCAGACTTCTTGCCCTGGGTGCCATCTAACCTCGTTACGCCCCTGTATAAGATCATCACTTTTACTTAACTGGTTTTAACCTTCAAGCTATGTCGAAATACACTGTTCAGTGTTTTCTTTTTTCAAATTTAATTTCGGTCAAGTGGGTTTCTTGTGCTTTTTGCAAGGATGCACGTGTACAACTAGGGGTAGGCAACTGAGCATGCTAGCATAGTTAGGTACTCTAGAATAGTTCAAAAATTTTGTATCCTTTCCAGAATGCCTTTTCTAGATTTTTGATATCTGAAGTAGAGATGGCACGGGCCGCTGGTGGTCCGGTTTTTGGGCGGGTCGCTGAGGTTGAACGAGCGGGCCGCTAACAATATTTTTAGCGGTTGGATTTCACCGAGCCGCTACGAGCCGCCCACCAATTTTGACAAAATCTTTAAAATTTGTTAAAGTTAGAAGAACCACTTAGTGGCAATAGAAGTGAGTGAAACTACTTGGAATCTGCTTGGCATTGCTTTGCCGATGCTGCATTTTCAGGCAAATTTGCTTTTCCCACATATGAGCACTCCGCCAGGGCGACTGGCAGGCACACTTTTAAGAAACTTTTCGTGTATGGTGACAACTTGCATGAGCGTCGCGGTCAGCAATATTGGTGCTGACTGACTTGTTGGAGGGAACGTAGTATGCAACGTTTTGATGGCGTGCTATAGGTGTTTTTTATACATGTACCAAATCACAATCGCTTTACAAGTAAGGTTGAGGGCTTAACGTCTGGAGTTTCAGGTTTAGGATTTAGGTTCCGGTATTTAGGGTTCATAGTTTTAGGTTGAGGGTTTTAGGTTTAGGCTTGCAGGTTGAGAGCAGAACCGTCGCCAGAAAGTCTACACTAGGGGGCTTTTGCGTTTGTGCAGGGGTACTGACATTCTAAAATTGACAAAAACTCCACTGATTTATACAGTGGTGTTACATATTACAGTTTGCAGCTTTGTTTGGAGGGCCTAAGCCCAACAAAGATACCTTGTGGCAACGGTTGAGGGTTTTAGGTTGGAGTTTTATTTTTAAGTTGAGGGTTTTATTTTTAGGTTTAGCGTTTTAGGTTAAGGTTTTAGGTTTAGGGTTTTAGGTTTGAGGTTTTAGGTTCAGGGTCTTACATTTAGGGTTTTAGGCTTAGCCTACACACTAATCCAAATACGTAACTTCGCATATTGTGCTTGCAACATGACATGACCACTTCAACCAATCATGTTCCACAAAAAGCAAAATAGTCTCAGCAGATATTTTGCCTCAGAAGGCAAAATAGCCACGGCGGATATTTTGCCTCAGAAGGCAAAATA
>JGI24159J19872_10012289_pt1 | contig 11179 bp, 4 predicted proteins | sample Ectturendosymbi4_FD_19872 | JGI IMG/M metagenome (IMG submission 19872)
TTACAGCAAAGCCAGTTACATTTCTGCACGGAACAAATCATGGCTGTACTGTGGTCTCTCGCATGTGCAGCTGTAATACTCTCACTGTTACAAGAAAATAAATTTTCTATCAGTATACAACACAGGGCAAAATGTCGGACAGAAGCAGTTAAAGAGCATTCACGGTCTCTAGAAACTTGAAAAATGCTAAAAATTATTTTATCGAAGCTAAAATGTGTAAACCAACAGAATCAGTGATATCACACCAAACTCTATTTCTACATCAACTTGGCTATGTGTGGCCTACCATCTAACATGAAAAGCTCTTCGCACAAAACGTGACAAACATCACTTTTATTTTTGAAACCTCTCCAAATACAAAACCTTAAAGAGAAAAAAGTGAGGAACATGACATATTATGCCCCCCCGTCAAAAAGTGGGGGGACACGGAAGACGTGTCCCCCACCAAATTGCGCCCATGCTTGAAAGCGTAGTGAGATTACTTACACATTACAGTTGCTATTTTGGGCCTCTTTGAAAGCGTAGGACTTAAAGAATACAGTTGCTATTTTGGGCCCTTTGAAAGCAGAGAGGCCTACTTACAGAATGCAGTTGCTGTTAGGCTCCCTTGTAAAGCAGAGTAGGCCTACCTGCACATTACAGTTGTTGTTGGGGGCCCCTTTTAACGCAGAGTACTGAATTGTGGTGTGGTTCGGAAAATATTATATGAGCGGATAATAAACATTTCACCAAAAGTGAGGAATATTTACGCGTGAAATACCTTGAGGGGGGCCCTTGAAATAGGGAGCCCAAAGCAAGTACTTCGCTTGCCTTCCCTTAAACACATCGCTGTATATAACCGTGACAATGATCTTATGTGAGAATATGAAACCGATTGAACACGTTCTGCTTCATCAGATATGCGTACTTCCTCACCTGATGTGCGCATGTAAACACTGTTATATAAAGGTATCTTTGTATTATTGACCACATTGAAGTTGCTGCTGAATGTAGTTGAAGTTGCTGATGAATTTATCACTTCAAAAAACGCGGATTTTACGCGATTTTTCATAATTAAACCTACACGCCCAGGTCGACTAAAAAAGCAGATCTGGTTGAAAAAAACCTCTGTGGGAGCCCTACCTGGTCACATGCGGCGAAACGCCCACGTAGACCTTAGTCCATATTTGTTAACAGTTACAGGCGATATGAGATGCAAAATGTTATTAATCTACACATATGTCGTGCACCAGGAGATTAGCAAGACCAGACATCAGCGAGGTTTATGCATGCGTATTTCGGCCAGTATAAAGCCCAAATGCGCTTTATAAGCATATTTCACTTAAGCTCATGGTAAAGTTTATCAATTGGCACTAATGAAAGAAAACGTTGATCGCTGTGCACTGTTTTGACAGGCCTCAGGCTTGGTCCTTCAGTAACAGTGTTTTCAAAACTGAATGATAGGATTGGTTCTGATTTCCTGCAAATTTTTTTATATTTGCATTTCATTACGACATCTCTAATAATCGCCGTCAATTAAAATGACAATGGTTTACGACCCAATTGTTTTGGTGAGCTCGTTCAAAAATTTTTAGCTGGAAACTACGAGCCTATTATGGGTATTTGCGGGAAAATATTTATAATTAATTTGCACAATCTGCAAATGCTGTTCATGTTGTGAATTAAATATAAACTTTCAGAAAGTCTAGCCACCCTGCACAAATATGAAGGCCCCTAATAAAAGACTTTCTGACGGCGATTCTGCCCAGGCCCGCAGACACGAGGGGGCATTCGGGGAGGTTACCCCCCAAATCATTTTTATACCTCCCAGATTTTGTCGTGCTCAGAAAAATTTGTTTTAAACATACGATAAAAACAACTATATTTCCCCCTTAAAATGTATCTTCATCCCAAACCGTAAAACCTGGCTACGGGCCTGATTTTGCCAAAATTGTGTCTGCAGTTAGAATATTTTGTTTTGAAGGCCATTCGGCCTCGAGATGTAGCATAACGTCGAAAACGTTTTTATAGATCACCATTAGGGGGCCCTGTAAGCATTTTTCTGGGGAAAGAGTTGGGCTGCTACTGCATGTAGACACTAGGGCAGGGGTTCTCAACCTTTTTCCCGTTAACTACCCCCGAGTCATAAAACAATCAATCCGAACCCCCAGGTTATCTAGAAAAGCCGTAGATTTCACATTGTTGCATTACAACAACGCAAGATCAGGCAAAATCTCCACGGAGTTTTCCGTCGACACGCATTTACCTCTAGTATAGGATATTAAAAAATTGCAATACATAACTCAACTGCCATCCAAGATCCCCTGGAAATCTTCCCGTGAACCCCAGGTTGAGAACCACTGCACTAAGGTTTGTTCAAAAGTAACATAAGTTGGGCTAATTCCATGTTTTCAAAAACATGAAATGGCTATTTAAATATATATTTTACTCATATTCAAATGCAACAAGCTTCTCATGGTTTTGTTATGCATGAATTGTGGAAATACCTGGCACACGTTGTGTTTTCTGGTGCAGTCTGTGCAATAGCATGCGCTTTGTGCTCATGGCGTGTCGTTTGTTACTTGTTATTCATCACCAACATAACATTCATGCTCAACAGAACCTGACAGTACCGTCCTGTGGTTTTAACTTTTAAAGGGCGACTATGAGTCTCATCGATTTTATTAGGTGTTCAATGGTGTTTTCTCGCATCCACTCTGCTGAAGGTAACTTACCAATTGCGATTTGTTGATCAAAGCTGGCTCTACACCAGCTATGTCCAACCCGGGCCACATGTGGCCCAATCGAAGGTTTTGTGCGACCCAGTTTAGGATTTCACTGTACGAAAGGGGTATCCTATATACAGACAACCTATCCTTATTTTGATAGTCCTAAATTTGTCATTTTTGATGCGGGTGGTCTTCAGTACCACTTTATCACGTCTGTTACCAATGCAGATAGGATTCGAACGCTGTCAGTACATTAGCTTAAGCTACATTTAGTTTGCTAAGATCAAAGTAAGCCATTCAATGTGCGGCCCTCATTAATATATCATTCAATGTGCGGCCCTGGTTAAGATAGTGACATATTTTTTGGCTCAGTAAGCCAGCTAGGTTGGACATAGCTGCTCTACACGAATGTTGTTCTGGTTGAAACGGGATCTGTTTCAAAATAGACGGAGCAATAAGAGCAGGTTATCGGTCTGGGGCAAAATTGCAGTCGCCTTTTATTTGATTAACGGCAGTGTACGGGGAAGCCATTAACACCCTGCTTGCTTTTGACCGCTTCGTTTAAATATAACTTACGCTCTGTAAAGATTGTTAGTTGCTTTTTTATAGTTGTGATGAGTGGCGTCCTTTAAAAGCCAAGCTAATCAACTAACCTGCTTCAGCTGTTTGTTCGCTATTGCTTTGATTTGAGAAATTTCTGATCATGAACTGCTGAAATGCAGCTGACTGCACTTTAAATTTTTTGTCCACGAAGAGAAAATGTTTGGCTTGACTTAAGTTTTATTTGCTATGAAAGATTTCATTTGCATGTTGCGAATTTTGCATGTGTCACATGATGTGCCAAGTTTGAAATGTTATAGAAATACTCCTCCCCCTCCACCGCCGTCGAGGCCCGATGCACGTGGACCACCACCCCCTCCTCCGTCAAGAACTCAGAGTGTCAGTGGTAGGCCAGCGCCCTCCAGGAATTCTTTCATTAGTGTTTCTGAAGCGGGTAAGCGATAATTTTCCTTTGACTCGCTAGATTTACATTAAAAGGTCGAGGATTGTGTTTCTAGGAATCACAAACCTGCTGGTTGTTTTTACTGTGAAGGCAGCTGCGAAACAAATCCGACGTGTTATTATATACTACCAGTAACGGTTTAGTTCCCTCCGGGTCGGGGCGAGTGGGTTTTGTCCATTCTTGACCATGTTTGAGAAAACTTACGGTTTTCTCTTTGTTTTTGTACAGAGGCGAATTGGATTTAAAAAAGTATTTTTATGTAATCCGATGATTGACAAATTCATTAAATCGATTTTATATCTCGATTGCTGAAAATCTGGGACACAACAAGATTTCGCATAAATTATCGACTAATCAGTATAAATATATAAATATCGCATCCAGAGCGCGTCTGCCACCGATGCCGCAGGAAGCATCAAGTTGGTCTCCACTGTTCCAACTAATTAGTATCTGTGCTTCGAATTTTTCTACGTCTATACCAAATACTACCTCGCCAATCTTAAGATGTTGACACAAACTTTACAGATGAGAAAGCTACGAGCAAGGACATGGGCTAAATTCATTGTAAGCGTAGAAGGCCACCATTGGCGAACGTTGGTGTTATTTGCAACATGATTTGTAAATCTACCTGTCGGAGATATAACATGCACGGGGTATTTTTGTTTTAGTTGAATTGTTCCAATATTGTCCTGGGTTCTTTCTGACTGCCAGTAAAAATTGTGCAGGTGTTGGGTTTGTAGCATAGCGAAGATTCCTTGCCTTTTTGCATTTAAATGACTATAGTCAGTGGTCAGTGGTCAGTGTTTCAGTGGACGCTGACTGATATCAAGTGACTAGCGAGTCCACTTTGGTGACGGTAGATGCAGTCTCCAACTCTTCGCCGGGTCATTAGAAGGCTTCATAAAATAGCACTCCACAAAATATTACAACAGTGTCATTTTAGTATGAACGTTATTTTAGCACACAGTGTGCTGAGCTACATTCCATGCATAAGCAGTACTGTATGTGTAATGACAGAGGCATGTAGCTATGTTTGTTCAGAAGGTGTTTCGCATTAAAGTTTCCACCCGATCGCAATGGTTCATAAACAGGTTTATTTTCGCGCTTCTCTGACGCAGGTGTTTTTTTCACTAGTTTCGGTTTCGCTTTGCGATGACTTGCGTATATGGAAGTCTTGCTAGTGCTAGGTGCGATTGGCTGAACGATAAATACGTTTATGTGCTGTATGATAATTAGAGATCGACCGATATGGCTTTTTTGGGGCCGATGCCGGTAACCGACATTTCCAAAATTTTTTAATCTTGTTTTCTGCTTAATTATCAAAAATATTATGTATTCTATGTCGTACCTTTCTTTCAAAAACTTCAAAAATCAGGATTTATTAGTTAAAAATTTTCAAATTGTAGCAATTTCAATATTTTGCTATGATTTTTCATTAATCTGATTAAGGATGATGCCTTTGTTTCGGTTGTAACGGCCGACGCGTGCTCCATGGTTCATCTTGTCTTCTTGTTTATGAAAACGCACCTGTTTAGCTGCAAGATAACTGTCCTGACTTGCTTTGTTGTGATTTCTTGAGCAAGTTGTCTGCATGGGTGAGGAATATAACAGCGTTTTGTCAGTACCTACCGACACCGATTAAAATCGGCCGTTTTGGCCGATACCGATATATAGGCAAAACCCAAATATCGCCCGATTATATCGGCAAAACCCAAATATCGGCCGATATATCGGTCTATCTCTAATGATAATTGTATTCTGCACCTATTTCCACTGATACCTCTTTTTGTGTCCTTGAAAAGATGACTTCGAAAACAGATTTCAGTTCCACATTAATCTACCAGACCCCGAACCTTTTAACAACTCCCCGAAAACATACCCAAGCCAGAACCCGCGGCGAGGTAAGTGATTTTTTATGATTGCCTTTGTTGCATGCTGGAATAGGTTGTGCTTTTTGAGCTTGTTAGACGAAACGTGTTAGCTGTTGCTTGTTATCAGGAACTTGTTCGAGCTACTATTTCAAATCACATGCTTTATGCTTAAAAAAATTTTTGATCATAGCTTGTTAATTGACTGTAATGTGCGTCATGCACCCAGATGTATTTTGGCCATGATAGGTTCATTCTTTTTGAATGTGCTTAAGCTGTGAATTTAGTATATAGAGTACTGCTGTTTGTAATGGAACGTATTATGTGTATGCAAGGAATGCGATTGTATTGTACCGTTGACAGCACAATGCATTCCATTCAGTCGATGGACTATATTAAATTCAGTAAAATTTCATCGCATGCAAAATACAATATGCTTGGAAATACTTCTTGAGCAGTTTTTGTCAGATGTAAAAGCTTTGTAGCAATACAGTTGTAAACTTTGAAAGCATAGCATGTGAAACTCTCGACTGTACCTCAATGCCCAGGTAGTTTCGACATCTGTTTTGAACCTGTGATTCGCCTATCATACAACGTTCTTGCGGTGTTGTGTTGCCGTATCCACCACACAGACCATTCCTTTGCTCATTTAAGTTGTGACATTTATGTGGTCGTTTTCCGTGCCGTCTTTTGCTCGCAGATATAATTTACTCGTAGAACTGGTTGTGGAAACGGCTGCCGCGCAAAACTACGATCAGTGAGCCTCTTTAGCACAATAGGCCGGATCGTAAAGATGCAGATATTATTTGGGTTTGGCGCGTATTCGCCGCTGTGAAAAACTTCGGTTGTCGTCCCATTGCTTGCCATGATAGTTTTCTGTCTCAACAAAGTTGCTAGCAGCAAACTTGAATGTAAAGCAACGCTTGTTTTTAGCTGCACAAAAAAGGATTTTATATCTTCTACCGAGTAGGAAGTGACCTAAAACTATCCTGTTGCTTTTGCAGCTGCTGGCAACAGACCAGTGCCCAATACTCTGCCTCCACCTCCTCCTATGCATGCTTGATCGATCAAACACAACCTGTGTATGAGGTCATCGGTTTCGTTATGGCGTCGCCGTGTTGTGTCATTTGGAAAGTGGGTTCGAGTTATATCGTGGAGCACAGCGAGAAAGCGTTTAAATCGTTCCACTCGCGTTTTCCTGTGAACGTTTGTCAATCACGTGGAAGTGTTCTCATTTGCAATATGTATATACGTAAACGATTGCTAGGCGACTGCGTTCCCCACTTGGTGTTCGTCGCTCATTTCTGCAATCCCCATCCACTGAAAGTCGTGGTATCGTGTCAGAACTTCTGTAACTACTGTACTTTGTGCCGGCGTGCAAGCGTAAGTGCATTCCGTTCAACGATACTTGTTATGATCAGCGCTGAATTTGAAATGCACTAAGCACAGCCGCATTCGCAACGTGGTTTCAAAGCGCAAAATACGAAGCACTTCGCCTACAGTCAGGTAAAAACTTCCTGTTTTCTTAGCCGCTCATAAGCCTTCGCAAAGCTGCGAGTAAGATCACAGCGAAACATGCGAGGCATTTCGCCCTGCTTGTTTGCATCGTGTTTCTTGAAGTTGTTCCTGAGCGTCTTTGTTCAATTACTTTTACTGGCCGCCGTCTGCTTACGCTAAAATCTGCTACAAATGTTTTCACGTAATCCTGACATAATCCGCATGTGCCGCTTTTTCGCTTCTATCGTTTTGCTTTCGTGTTGATCCATGAGTTGTGCCCTAGTCAAATTGGACCTGCAGTTTCATTTAATCGGCATTTCTTCATCTGAAAACAGTGTTTATCCCGGTTTGTTCCGAGAATATCGTTATAACCGGACAGTTCTAACTCGCGCGCGTGGCAGTTCTGCCAGCCGCGGATGGTTTTGCTTTGTGCCGAGCGCTCGGTCTGTGCTGGTGAAGGGGCGATCTTTTTAAACTGTTGCTCGGAACATCCTGAACACGTTACTCTCCGGTTTGTTGCCGTCACTGGTTGAGGGCGTCGTCATAGCATAGAGCGGAAGTTACGTCCAACCGCATGTATGCGTCGCTAAGCATTGGTGTTTGTTGCGCGTTCTCAGTGTGGGGTAGTGTGCTCATTATGCTCTGCTGTTAACTTTGCCTGGATAGATCAGGCGGCAAGCACATTGTTTCACTTCGTAAGACAATCGCGCGGTGTTCTTGTTCAGTTGTTAATATGACTTGCGTCGGAAAAACTGTCTTAATGTTGTCAGGAGTGTGCAAGGCTTACTGCATGTCACGGGAAACCCGGGCTATGTGATGTTTGACGCTGTGCGGGGAAGTATCGTTGCCACCAACATTAACTTTTGCTGTGACTTCCGCGCAATTTGCTGGCAGCAAACTCAGCACGGATTGTGCGGCACCTGCCTACCGTATTTCACTGCTGCACCGGGGACAAGGGAATTTGGTTAAAGCGGTACCATGCGTTAAATGTACGTTTCGGACACGTCAAGACGCTGACTTTTAAGGTAAATTCAGCGTTGTTTACCGCATGTAATGGCCCTATCGTGACATCAGTTCATTCATGTGTTTATACACTCGAAAAAAACTTGATGTGGCGACATGTGTCCATTCAGAAGAATCAGCTTTGCGAGCGGAGCCGACGCCGCACGTTTTTCTGCTTTTTTTCTGTCGCTTGCTTGTTTTCAACTGCTTCTCAAAAATCCCGTGACGTTGCACTGCATTTTTTTCCTGTTCAGTTTCAAACCTTATTCCTGCTTGCGTTAGACATGCCGGAGCGAGTGTTCTTCAGCAAACGGAAAACACTCAACGTTTTCGCTTTATGGCTTGTTTTTTTCAAATGATGCTCTGTGTGGCACATACAGTAGTCTGGCTGTATGAAGGCCCGGCGATGTAAAAGAAAATAGGATAGCTTCTTTCGAATTTCCTCAATCGACGCCAGCCATGTGTTTATATCTTTACTAGCGATTAGGTGTTCCAAAATCGCCACATTTTTGACCACTCCCGATTAAGTGTAACATCTACGTTTACGTGTAACATATTAATCTCTTTGGCCAGCATGAATTTCCATGTGCAAACTATCGTTACATTTTTCGGATCGAGATTTAAGACGTGCAAAAAATTCGTTTGCGTATACGTTGTGACACCTGAAGTAGTAGCTGCGTTCTTGTCAACACGGCCTTTTCAGAAATAGCACTGGCGTCGTCGCTTGTCTCGAAATATCTATATTTAACATTGTTTTGTTGGCTTTGTGCCTTCGCGATTATGCAATTGCAGTGTGTTCGTTCGTGATCTGTGGGCAACTTGAACTAGTCTGTTCAGAGAGAAGCTCCCCGGTATGTCAAGATTCTGTTTACGTTACAGCTCTTCCCAGCGTTTCTTTGTGGAACTGCGCGTAAAATGCATAGCGTTTCGGTCAAATGCTCGTTCGATCCCGGCCAAGCGCTCTGCGTCCGCTTGACGCTGCAATTGCGTTGCTATAAATCATTATACATCACACTGATTCGCTCGCCATTTTTGTTGTGCTCTATTTTCCGCTAGTGCGCTTGTAAAAACTTATTTGTGAGCTTACTTTTCAAGTTTTTTTCTTGCTAACGCAGGGGCCACCTTGACTTGTTCTACGATGAAGTAAAAACGTGTAACTGATCATCACCACTTGTATAAATCGGACATAACACTTTGCCTCTGCTCATCTATCATATTGTGTGAAAGACTTTTTTCTCCGGTCGCTCGCGCCGGTGATGAAAGGACATATTCAAGTAAATAAAAACAAAAAATGTCAAACCTTTGCTGGGACTTTTGGCCGAACGTGTTGTGTGCAGCGTACTACTACACCTAAGGATACATGGCAGGTGCGTCAAGGTTGATGTACACAGGTGTATACTAGTTTTTGAAGGCACGTTAACCACACCGTTTTATAAAGCCAGTGGCGAGCTATTAAAACCCATTTATAAGGCTGGGCCGATTAAACTTGGCCGAAGTATTTGTTCTTGTCCGCCACAGGTGTTCCAACACTGAATGCTGTGATGTAGTTTGGCGTGTCTGATAGGAGTCCTGCGCGGTGCGGATAAACCCGCATTTGCGGGATGGGTGCAAAACCCACAGAGCTATGCGTGCGGCGGGTGGGTTATGAAATCAGTTGTGCGGGTAACTGAATAATTGCCAGTGCATGTGAAAGTGACATGAGCAAGAAGATCAATGTTACAGAGAGCTTGCGGTACAAGGGTGGAGCAACATTCTCCATTGGTGGCGAGACGACAGATGGAGTGTCCGGCTACCAGTGATCCTGCAAGAAATACTTTCTGCGTGATGGCAACTATCGCTGCTGGCGAACGAGTGATTAGTATTGCTCTGCATGTCGTGAAGAGCAGAAATTCGTCAGTGAAAAAAATTCTCTTTCAACAATGCTTTTAAAGTTTAGAACGAAACTTTCAAGGCTGACCAAAAGGTTTCACATTTTTACTTTACCGTGTTTGTAAGAGATTTTGTGGGCTTTCAAATGAACCAGTGATTAAATTACCACTAGCGATGAAACACGTTGCATGAATTTTCAGTGGTTTTCAGACATTGACAGGTGTGGGGCGAAAATAGTGCGGGTGGGGGGCGCGGGTTGCATGCCGGCGTCAAGCACAGTGGCCAGGCGATCTCTAAAAAACGGCCAAATTTTCGTTCTTAAAGCCAAACGTGGTTTTCGTTTCTTTTTATTAACAAGTATGTTCGTTGACACAATTTAGCAAATTAATATCGCCTGACTGACCAGATTTTGATTTCTAAATCCAATTCAGGGTATTGGCGTACTCCACGACTTCATAGTCAAGCCAAATAACTTTCAACCGATCTTTCTGTGTATGATTCATCGTGCAGAGATGGCACGGGCCAGCAGTTTTGCAGCCCGGCCCGCCCGGAGCTAACATGAAACGGCCCGGCCCGTTTATGCCAAACTGCAACATATTTTCTGGCCCGGCCTGTAATATAAAGTAGGCATGACATATGTTCGCCAGGGGGCCTTCATTAATAAGTTTTAAAAATTTATTTGCCCAATGTCTGTAACATGACAAGAGTGCCCCAGCCTGCACTACACTTGGTAGTAGCCTAACGTACTAAGCCTAAACCAGGGGCCACCAAGATGGTGCTCGCCAGAACCAGGTCGCTGGTATGGACCATGTGGGTTGCCGTGGCCTGTTCTGACAATAGCATGAACATGATCCGTTTCTTTACAATGATGAATATCTCAAATTTTTATTTTTAATGATAACATCATATGAAGATAAGTCATGCAAATTTTTATTTTCAGAAGTGTGTGTATCAAACTGGTAGACCTTCGCATGAATATGTACCAAGATGCAGCTCTGAGTTTGAGGCAGGAGTTTGGTGACTCCTGCCTTAAACCCTAACCTAATATAATATCAAACCAAGGGTTCACAACCTGGGATGCATGTACCCCTAGGGGTAGATTTTCCTATCTGAAAGGGCACATTTGAGGTCAGCAATGGAAGAGAAAAATTATGTTTGCATATTATTCATTTCGAAATACTCGCATTTATACATAGGTCAACATCAGTGAGTATTATTTTCAAAATCAGTAG
>JGI24159J19872_10012290_pt1 | contig 11179 bp, 7 predicted proteins | sample Ectturendosymbi4_FD_19872 | JGI IMG/M metagenome (IMG submission 19872)
ATTTTTATTTCATTCTCTTTCGTGGAAGCTATAGTCTTTGGAAGGTTGTTTAATGTTTAAACCAAGAAATGTGTGTTTAAGGCTTCTTAGCTGAAACTGAGTTCCAATTTTAAATCATAAGATTTTTATATCAAGACATGGAGGCAATCAGAATTTAGAGCTGTTTTAGGTAGGTCATGAGCAAAAGAAGTTTGGGACCACAGACTAAACCTAATTTACCAGCAATCGTTTGCGTTTTCAGTTAGGAAATAACTGTGGTCACACAAGCGTTCAGACAGTCAGCAGCAGTTATATTAAGAACGTTGTGGCATGTGTAATGAAAATTCTTGTTTGAAAACCATCGAAAGTAGATATTTCTCGTCGATTAGTTTTGCGTTGATTACTTTCATGCTATATGCTAGTGGTTGCCATTTCAGTTAGAGTCGTTTTTTGTTGCAGAAGTACCCGGAATACGTGTCTTTTCGTTGGTTTTGTTCGTTACCTTAGTTTGAGATTTAAGTTCATTAAATGCTTTGAAGATGGAGGTGTACTATTCTCTACAAGTTACTAAATTTAAATCTCAAACAAACCAACTTAAATCTCATATTACCAAAGATTAAACCAAAACAACAGCTGTCGTTAGTCAAGCATACATTTCCAAACTCACTGCGGTAATTAATGTTTCACAAAATAATTTAAGACAATCTTTCAATGACGAAGTATCGGATTCAATTTTTGGTCAAATCTATTGTTAATCTTGTATGACAGTAAACGAAAAAAACCTGCGACAAACAAAAGTTTCCAAACAGATGAACGTATTACTTGGGGCAGCTTTTCTTTTGAAGCATAGTGTAGCTTGCGCTTTCGCAAAAAAATGGGTTTAAATCTCCTGCAGCCACCAGTGTATCGTCCTGTTTCTTAACAACGTGTACATAGCAAACACATATCCTCGTGATTATGTAACAAGATGCTAGAAGTTATGATCACAATCAATAAAATGGATACATAATTCTTTACGTGAACCAGGACTAATTACAAGTTATTTCATATCGGAGCAGTAAAAAAGGGAAAGGAAAACAGATACGGCAATGAGGAATTTATGTCGAAGATGGCATCGACTAAAATGTTTTATGTCATCAAATTTTCGAATTTCTTATTTGTCTTGTACTAGTACCATGCTTGATAACCGTTATTTTGTCCACTCTACCTTTGAAGGTCATACTAGTAGAATTGTCCGTTTGATTACGGTCTGGACTACATAGGTAATAAAATTTCGGTTTTGATTGAAATAAAAACCGGCCTTCCCAAATTTAGCTGGTGGAGTCCACAATGGACACGTCGATAGAAAAAACATATTTATGGTCAACAGATAATCTCGGTGAAAAATAATCTGAAACACTTTGTCTTGAATTCCGACTTAAAAATAGATACATAATTGTATATATTCTGATCTAGGATTATTGCTTTGAATATCTAGAATAGCCTTGCAAACAGCTGGAGGAAAAAATCTGTTTACAGAGTGAATGGTTACAAAACCAATCACATTCCGAGGAATATAAGGTCAGGGAGCCAATGCCTGATCGAGTTGCATTGTCAGATATTCAGTATGCATAAATATACATGGGTATATTTTTGAAAAGAAACTAAACTGGCATAAGCATATTTGCGGTAGGGTATTCGCTGGTTTGTTCAATCCAATACGAGCTTTTTAGCTGATAAAATCCTGCAGTTGAATGTATGTATGCACAAATTCTGATCTCCAATAAAATGCAAACAATCCAAGACTTCAGTTGGAAACTGCATTTTCTAAAAAAATACCTGCTACAAAAAGTTTTGCTTTTCAGACCAGACTACAAATCGGCAAATCGACGGCATTACAAGCAGCCTCTAAAGCTTGGCGAGTGCAAAACAATGTCATGTGTGAAAACTCGGATCACAACCAGGATGACACACATGAGGTCGGCAAATACGTACACCGCCCTAGCAATCAAACGAGCAGTTATGGTGAGCGCACTGGGCTGGCTATAGAAGATAAGGGCATTTTTGTTTTCAAACGAAGCGGTCTGAACTCGAAGTAACATTTAATCTGTTTGTTTTTAGCTCGATTTTGCCAATTCCGTGAACAAAGATATAGCGAAGAAAATACTTGTTCTTATAACGGATGGAGCAGCTACCGATTATCGTAACCTTAGACAAAGGTATTCCAAATAGTTCTGCACAGAAAAGTATATACTGCATATACGAAAACTCTCCCTTTTAAATTGATATTATAGGTTTTCTTCTAAAGTGCATTTACAAATGTTCGTAATTGAAAGGGTGTGGAACGTTCATAGAGGAACATCTCCACATTGTTTTGGTGTGAAATAACGAATTACGTATTATATGTTGATCATAACTGCGCTTATAAATTCTTCATATTGGTGAAAAAATAAATATTGCTAATGCAATATTTCACCAACAAAACATGTGTCCTCCGTACAATATTTCCAAATTTTTCCATGCTTTTTGCTACCTAACTGGGCGCATTTTTGTCATACTTCTCATTTATTCAATCCTGCAAGTATACCTTTTACAAACACAACCTTGAATGAACAAAATTAAAAAAATCTAGATGACTTTTGATTGAGATATTCCCTTATACAACTAGTTACTATCATGCGAAGACGTTTTCAGTTCTTTAGCACGTCCATGCTATTGACCGAAGCAAATTGCTTCCTGGTGTTTCACAAAACTTAGTTTTCTGATATTTACAGGTCGATATCCAAATTGCGATATCTTACTATGTTAAATTTGGTTGTAGAAAGTCTACGAAGTCCAACGCTTTGCGAAAGTTTTTCAATTGTTTGATGCTAAAACAGTATACCGCAACAAGAACGTAAAATTCCTTTTTCTGAAATGGTAAAATTGTTTGAATTACGAAGCAATATCTTCGGAATAGCTATCTTTGGAGCAAACTACGGAGATTCTGGGCACTTGCACTTTTTCGACAGCTACGATTTCACCCAAGCCCACAACATCACAGTTTACGCTATCGGCGTGGGTCCCAACCAGCAAAGCTCTCACTTGAAAATGAGTGCCAATGGCGGAAACAGTAATAAAAACGTACTTACAACTGCAAGTTACGAAAATCTTAAGGGAACCTTGACAAAGCTGACGCAAGCAATATCACTGACCTCGAGTGAAGGTGAGCATTTTATCACGCGTAAACAGAATTAATAAAAGCAGTGGAAAGTAATGCCGAAGTTCATAATGGTGTTAGCTGCAGTGTAAAAATAACCCGATTGCGATGTCCTGTGTACATTATGCAGGTGAGGTACCACCTGCAATTTTTATTCTCGACCAAGCTGGTACCTGTAGCTAATGTTCTGCACTCACGCTTTCTGATTTTAGAGAAGGAAAGAGCAGAACACTATATCCATGTGCTGAAATCATGAAAAAGGGTATCAAACCCTTTTCCATCTTCGTTCACCTGCATAGGGTGGTCACAGAAGGCTGACAACCACGTATCCAAATCATGTTTCAGAAATGTTTTCAAAATGACGCGATGACTCAGTGGGAAGTTACTGGTGCTTAGCTATGTGCATTTTTATTTTTCAAATTTGGTTTTTAAAAAATCGAAATTTAGTCAGAAGCGCTTTTCACCGCAAGAAACGCTTCATATTACATTTCATCCGATGATTGGTTTGTCAATGTCTTCTTTCGGTTTGATTACTCTGACGACCCTCGCTTTGAGTAAAACACGTTGAGGTGCAGAAATATATACCAGGTTATATTTTTCTTGCAATGACACAATCTCTAGGATAAAAATAAATTATATCTCACCTAAACAGTAGTTTTATGCTAAATCCGAAGTTAACGTGGAGTTTGGGTGCATTTGTAAGTCCTCAGCTGACGACTGACGTAGTGGTCAACCACAACCTTCAGAAATAAAAGAACACTGGTGGATTTTTAGTTCTAGGTTGTCAAAGCTAGGCGTACCGCATTAAATATTCTGAGAGGCACGCAAAGTTTTCGACAACTCAAGAAAACCAACGGCAAAGTTAGTCCACCATTCCTTTGATCTTGACAGCAAGATTATGCTACTGTAGCAATGTGCAACGTCCATATATCTGCAACGGTTTGATATTTCTAGCTATCTGCAGTGGTTTGATACGCTGTGTACCGAGGTTCTAGCTGTCCGCAACGGTTTTAGCATATAGCTTACTGGTGTTGTTTAGTGTGTTATCGCTCTGTCGCTCCCTCCAACGTCTTTTAATTGCTCAAAATAAAGTGTCTGAGCAGCAATGGTAACTGAAGAGGTGGATATTTTTCGGATATATCATAGATCTAGGGGTGTAGTGCTACAAACGTAGATGTGGGAAAGGCGACTGCACCACAAAGTTCGAATAAAGTGAGCATCCGCCCACAAGAATTTCCACATTGGATCTTCTTGTTTCACTGTATTGCTACGATGCTATACAGAAGATAACTTGTCATTTATTCGTTTATGCTGCTCCAGGCTCTACACGTAGGAATTGAATTGAAAAATCAAAATCGTCAAGTAACGTTACTAGTGCAAAAAGGTGTGGGAACGCGGTTCCCGCCCAACTGCACCGCTTCATATGACATAGAAGATACGCGTAAACGAAACAGCTACGCGGCGTCCGCACATAGTTCGACTGAGTTTCGTTACAATGTGCTGTCTCCGGTATCTCTCTGCTACTCTGGATCCAAGAGGAATACAAAGTAATAGTTTTAAAATTGTTGAATGTGAAAACATCTTTAGAAAATGCTTTAAGAACAAAGCCAGTGTGAAGCAATGATTAACTATTAAGTTGGGTCTCACCAAGTTTCAATTAAAAACGTTTGAAAGACGTCTAATGTATATTTTTCCAAGATATTACCAGAATCATAAGAGTTACTGAAAACACGTATTTGTATCCGATAGTTATACTGATACAGAACAGTACAAAAAACAAGGAATTGGTGTGGTGCTCCTGCAATCGCTCATTAAAGTCACAATTTAGGCATTTTGGTGTATTTTTACGAAGTACCTATATGTGCCACGAAAATTAAAGCCATCTTATTATTTTCTCCTGGATGGGGTTTTGTTATGAAACACATGGCATACGTAGTAGTTTTGCCAGGTGCTCAGCACGAAAAATGCAATCTGGAGTTTTTATACTTTCAGCCGTTTGACTAGTGCGCTTTGACTAGGGTTGCCATACGTCCGAAATTTGCCAGACATGTCCGGAATTTCGGTGTTGAAATTGGTGCCCGAAAATAATTTATAAAAAATGCTCTAATGTCCGGAATTTTGACAAGTTGGAGAATCGTGTCATTAGATCCTCTGAAACATATGGATATAGTCAGAACTGGGAGAGACAAAGCACGTCTTGTTTTGTATTTTATCGCTTGTAGCCTATTGTGTAACAATTCTGTGACAGTGATGTTGTTTTGCGGTGGATTGATAGTTGTAGGAACACAAAGAAAAATGCCATGTAGCGCTTCTTTGTTGTCACGAAAAGCAGCCATTGAGACTGTCAGGAATGCTGCTTCTTTCGATATGGTAACCCTAGCTTACACCCACTTGAATTTGGTCCACCTGGTTTACTGCCTTGCCCTGAAGAAACACTTGTTTTGCCCAACATAAACTTGCATCCGCAAGCAATGGGTTCATTGTTGCGTGAGTGCTTACCAGAGATGGCCATGGATCCAGGATGCTGGGTTTTTCTGTCGGACCCGAATTTGGACCCGGAGTCAAAAATTTTTGAAAAAACGGACCCGGATCCGGAGCCATTTTTCAATTTTGGCAGTAGCAGGAGTCTGCGTGGTCATTTCTTAAGTGTAAAGATGGGAAAATTTCGGTTGGATCGATGATACTAGCCGGAGTCTGAACAGGATTCGGATTCGCATATTTGAAAACTTTCCGGACCCAGATTCAATAATTTTGGAACAGGAATGGAGTCGGAGTCTGAAAAAGTGACTCCGGCCACCTTTAATGCTTACTTGCGTCGTAAATGTGCGTTTTCTCTCCCTGTTGTTTCGGTGTTGTATCTGCGTATTTGCTCTTGTGATTTTCTCACCCGTAATCCTGAAAATTTGAAATCTCTTTCCCCGTATTCATTTGGAAAACAATATTACAATGTCCTGTTATCTTGCCAAAATTCTTGTTGATTTTCATTGTACATGCTTGTAACCATTCTGTAATATTGCATTGATGCCTCTTTTTACCCTCCTGTATTTTACCTCCACAGTTGCTCACCCCATCCCCTGTACATAGGCATCATTTTCCCCCACTGTTTTCTTTGGTGTTGTTTTTTGCTTGTTTCACCTCACGTTGATACGATGCATTTTGTTACTTTTTAATACTTGTGAAACGTCTTCAAGTAAAAATTGATTTGTGCTAACAACAGGGCTGGCTGAAAACTTGACCCAGACGGTCTTTCGCCAACCCTTTGCGATTCAGCATGTTAGAACACGATCATCTGATATTTTTACATTCGAATCAACATGAAATGAATTTGTGATCGTTGATGTTGTTTTTCCTCTTGCTGCATTCGTGTTACTTCGCGATTCGAGTCACAAAAATGCATGAGTAAGCCATCTACAATTGATTGCCATTGAGAGAAGACATCAACCTACGAATCGATTTATAAGCTATAGCTCCGCAACTTCACCCGAGTCTAAACATCTTTGAAAACCATCTTCACCACATGAAAACATTGTTTGACAAATGTTATAACGCTTCGAAAGTGGTACAAAAATTACTGATGGACGTAGTATTTAATTTGGCATTCACCTCTAAAACGAATCTATGAAAAAGCTATTGTTTTGTGGAAGAAAAACACCGCCTTTTGTTGGAAATTATAGCTACAACTCCCGCACAGTGAAACCAAATATGTTGTTATACAAGGGTAGACAGAGAAGATTAAATGGGCACGTGCCTTATTACTAAGTTAGAGGTAACTGCAAAATATTATATAGCATTGCAGCAGACTTGGAGCTATTTCCAGCGCATGTAAAGCACGAAAGGACTGTGAAAGTTTCAAAATATACAGAGCTGTAACAGCTTTTCACTTATTTATTGAAACCTTGATCCATGAGCGTGTTTACTTGGTGGCAATGCGTTTGTGAGTTTCTAACACTGGTTGCACGATAGTGGCAATTTGTAGTTAATACAAAGCACTTGCACATATTTGGATTGAATCTGTCTTGTTCCCGGTCTCTGTAGTTGTAATCGCCCTACAGCTATTCACGAATAGTGAATAAGACGTGGGTGAAAAGCAAGACGCGCAAAAAGGCAAGGTTTACTGTGGACAACTAATGTCAGGCGGAAAGAACTCAAGTAATATGTTTACCACATCTCTCTCACCCGCATGCTGAATGGAAATACAAAAATAAGCAACAATTAATGACTTCAAGCCCAATCAAGCTTATTTATCAACCTTAACACCTAGTTTTTTGTTTGATCGATGATAAACAGCGTTAAATTAATTGCCATTGTCCTTGTTACTTTGTTTTCTCATGGAAGACATCTCAAGCAACAAAACCGCAAAATATCGTACTACTCTGACAGTGTGAAGGAAACAAGCGGAAAAATACAATAAGAGTGACGTGTATCTCTTGTTGACTTTACCTGCATGCTGTCATTCTCCTTGGCTGCTGCGTAAGGGGGAAAGCCTTACCTGTTTTCAACTGGTTAACAAGAAAAAGCAGGCAAAATATTTGAGTGGTAAAAATCACGTTTGAAATCATTTTTGTAATAAGCTTTGTGAAACTTTTTGTAACAATGTGTTCAACATACCTTTGTTTTTCAGGACAGGCAGATGAAAAAGTTGAAGACAGAATTGAAAATGCGTTGTTTGGATTTTCTGGACATGCTTCAAAGGTCCTTGTTACTTTTAGACTTTTACCTTTTCAATTTTCAGCTGATATTTATAGGTTTATTGCATTAAAATAGATGATCTCAAGAGTGAAAAGCTTGGTTACTTACACTTCACGAAAGTTGTGTGGTTACCAAGAACAACTATTTACTATATTTTTGCTTGAAAAACATATGGATTACAATTAACAAGCAATAACTCATTGCGCAAAGTATTTACTTTTTTACAGAGCAAAACCACGTTTTTGGGAGCTGTTGGAGCTTATAATTTTGCTGGATCTGTCATGAAGTTTGAGAGATCCTATAAACGGCAAAGAGACATGCTTCAGTACTCTCGTATTGCTGGAGTTCTACCCAACTTTACAACAAACTCTTATCTTGGTAAGAGGCTTCAAATTGTTGTGAACAAGATTGGGCGAAGCAAACCACGTAAAGTCACACCTATTTCATCACCACACATCTGTCATTATGCAGGTTTTAAGATTAATGTTGCAATTTTTACCTCATGAAGTAACCTTGTACTTCATTGCACATTTTTGCTTTACCTGATTCGGTTCATGAAAAAATCTTGTTTGTGTGTTTATCTGCGACTATTTCATGACAGTGAAAACTGTTTCGAACCATCGCTGAACTTTCACTCTATTAGACTTTTTTATTACCATTTCTTGTAGTACTATGACTTGCTTTACATTATGCCTTACATTTTTTAATACATTGGGATACCGGAATTGCAAAGTTTACATTTTATTGTCTAATATGGCCCACGGAGCATATGGCGTGAAAGAAACAATAGGCAGTGCATTAATATCAAATAAATACCAGCGAAACAGACTGATGACCGAAACGTAGTCACAGGAGATAGGTTAAAGCTCGTGTTGGTGAGCCCGAGTTTCATCACATCGCTAGATTAATCAAAGCTGCATTGCACTTTAGCCTGACAGCTCAATTAATTTCAAGAAACAAGAGGAAAAGATCGACTATTCATGTTTGACAAGATGCATCCGTTCGTCTGAAACTGAACTCAGCTCTACCAAAAGTGATTGATCTTTTGCTGAGCATGTTTGAAAGAAATGCACTGCAGAGGTTTTCGTATTTCCAGGTTATTCGTTAACAAGTGGTAACTACGATGGTGGATCTACTGAGTACTTGGCTGCAGGTGCACCGCGCTATCACCTGTACGGGGCGGTGAGCATTTGAGTGTGTTTTTGTAAATATAAGCTAAATTTTGGCTCTATTTGAACTCCATATCAACGGCACATGCCAAAAAGTTACTTTGTTAATAAATTTTACAAACAGTAACCTGCAGCTTTTCTATTTTGGATTCACAACTTTGTACAAGCTGTGTCGGTGCAAGTTCCGCCAGACTCAAAGTAAAGCCGCGGGATTTAAAATACGTTTACGCATGTGCTTTCCCTAACAGTTTATCTAATCGTCTGTGTAACTGTATATGGTACATATGGCATGAAGCCCGTGGAAACTTTGGGGGCAGTCAGGGTGTAGAGAATGGAAAAGTTACACAAATCTTTATGATACGAAAGTAAATGGCATGAAGCACAAACCTTGTGACCTTTAAGTAGATCCGATTGCAGATTGGACACGTACTTTGTAATGTTTACGATAATACTATTCGATTAGCCATAAATTAATGGAATAAAAACCCCCATCAATTCAGTCCTGCTCGTTTAAGTCAGGGTACGCTTTCATTGGCGTCATTGGTGTTAAACACTCTTATCGTCACTCTTGGCTTCACTGATGCCATCGTTGTTGTAAAAACATTTGCAGTTTTTGAATCATGACATTTTTCTCAATGATCCAGCAATTCCAACTAAAAGATTTCCAGAAATCGTAATCGGGGAAACTGCCTAAAATATGTTACATTCTTATATTTAATATGCTTTAATTGCTTTTTGTATTTGCTATGAAAGTAACGCCAACTATAAGTATAATTAAACTGAAAAAACTAACGATTTTCCAAGACAATGAAGATGAAACGTTTTGCAGGTGCTTATTTTTCTGTTATATCCTGGATCTAATTTTGTTGATCCATACCGTCTTCCGGCTGGTGATTGCTCTTCATGCAAACCTCAGCTGGGGAGCTATTTTGGGGGTTCATTGTTGTCGATGGATCTCAATGCTGACGGTAAAGATGACCTGCTTGTTGGAGCGCCGCTGCACATTGGTCAACACTACGACCAAGGAAAGGTTTTCGTTTACATTTCTCAAAGAACCAACTCTGTAATGTCATGGGTAAGATCATTATCAAATATAAAAATTTATCTTTTCAGGCATTTATTGAAAAACCCAGCATGAGCTGTGGTACATTGTTATGCGACAGGGCATACTGATCAAACAAGCACACACAGTAATTGGCATTGAGCTATTTTTTCCTCTTTCCACTTGCACCCGCAGTCAAGCTTTTTGGGGTTTCACTTTGCACATTCGCACAAAAGGGTGCACGCAAGGAGGTTTGGGGTAACCCCCCCCCTTGAGCTTGATATTTTACGAAAACTTTATTGCCTGCGCAAAGGAGATTAATTGTTTTCGCATGCTTTTTGCTTGTGAATTTGTCGACTTAATGCAAAAACCACGGAATGAATTTGCCTGCAAAGTTCAAGGAACATTGTAAATGGGCAAAAAAGTTATAAATAGGTTTTGTTGGGAATGTGGGTTGTCTTCTGCATCTATAAACCATCCCAGCAATTTTTGCAGACCTTTCGTCCGCTACGCATCCACATGGTTAAGATTGTGTTCCGTGATAGTTCATTTTATCCGAAACGATTGTCTTTATTTTGTCTGCTATGGCTGATCAGCGCAAGCGCTGACAGCATTGGTTACATTACCAAATTCTGTAGTTTGATAAACTGTTGCACGAGCTCAGAAACAGCAGTTGTTAACATAGAAGCAATCAGGCATGTGACAACGTCTCAGCAGGGAAAAAGGAAAACTAAAAATTTGCTGGACTTTTGCACATCACAAAAAATCGAAAGTTTTCTTGCGTACTTTATGCGCATTCTCAATTCTTGTCTAGTTTGGCAAGATTCGACCTAGCAAACCGGGAGTTCGTTAGCCAGTCCAGCTGAACACTTTTTATGGTATACTGCTCGTATTAGCGCAGCTTGATTTTGCAATTGTAAATTGCTCTGACGCGGTGATGAGTGTGTTTTACTCCCCTGTTTTCACGCGAAGCCAGATATTTTCGCAATTGTGAAATGCTGTTGCGTCGTAGCGTTGAGTTTATGTTCCTCCGATATCGTAACCTGGAGCGCTGAGAGTTTATATTCAGTGCAGTGACACATAAATTAAGGGGAGTGCGTATAGAAGAATATGCATATTGTG
>JGI24159J19872_10012291_pt1 | contig 11178 bp, 9 predicted proteins | sample Ectturendosymbi4_FD_19872 | JGI IMG/M metagenome (IMG submission 19872)
TTTTTCATGTCTATAGTGCTATCCTAAATAGTTCCTTATATGCCTATAGTGCCATCATGGATAGTTTTGTGATAGTTTGTTTTTATGTTGAGAAACATTATATTCCACAGTACTAGCACTGGCTAGCAAACTGAGTTTGTGTTTAAGTTAGTTTTGGTCTGGTCAAGGTGATTGCTATTTTGGGTGTGATAAAATCGTGTAGCTGCAGCTACACCCACACACCACATTTTTTATGCCCCACAGTTGCGCATATCTTGACTCATTTGGTAAATTTGGATTTCGGGCTTCAAAAATAAATGTCAGGCTGGGTTCGGGCTTCAAAATGAGGCCCATTTATAACTCAGGCTTGTACTTTTAAATCATGCATTGAGCCACTGTTTCACGTCACTTTGCAACTCTATTACTTGCTAATTGATTGTGTTAGAGAGCTGTTCAAACCCTCAAAAGACTGGGCGAGTCTTCTAGTTTGCAATGAAAAAAATTTTGAGTTTCGGGTTTTTGTGCAGGACATCATAAGTAGGGTAGGTTTAGGCTTTTTTGGCCAAGGTTATCGGGCCCTAACCTCAAGAGGAAGTGTTTCGCTCAAGTTTTTACTGGTTAAGCAAGGTTAAAATATAAGTCTTTTGAGCCTTTAATCAACTTTCTAGGGTTTCTGGTTCAAAAGTTTGGGTAAAATAACCAAAATTTGAGTAAATCCATCTTTTGGCTAATTTTTATCCAAATTTATGTTTTTTGGCCATAATGTTTTAAAAAAAAACCTGGAATGTCAATCAGAGGCTCAAAAGTTTTCAATTTTAGCCTAGTTTCCAGTAAAAGCTTGATTGAAATACTTGCCTCATGCGGTTGGGGTCCAGGGCCCAATAACTCAGGCCAAAATGGCGTAAACCTACTCCACTTGTGATATCATCCAGAAAAAATCTAAAAATTTAAAAATTTTTACTAGAAGACTTGCTGAGTCTTTTGAGGGTTTGAACAGCTCTCTAACACAATCACCTGATGTGTTATGGAGTTGCAAAGAAGCGCAAAAAAGCGAGATTTACAGGTAAATCCAACTGGCAGCGAAAGTGTTAACCAGAGTCATCTATATACCACATGCTGCTGTAATGGTTGATCTTTCGATAAATTGTCGTTTTTCATATATTTTATGAAAATATATTTTACTAATTTGTGTTCTGATTATGCTCATGTCCATCTTATTGCCTCGTTGTCTTTTTTTCTGTTCTTGGCTCCCATATCACCTTTTGTATCATCATTTTTGTGCCATGCTGTAATTATGACAAATCTTAACAATACTTGTGGAAAACCATAATCTGCATAACACTAACCTTGGTCATTTCACCTTTAACTGGTTCTATATTAACTCAGTGACTACTATCCTGTCTTCTGGGTATACTGTGATCGTTTTTGTTCTTATGGTTAAATAAATGAATGGGTTGTAGTGTAGAAAAGAACAGATATACTGTTTTTGCTTGTTGCTGTTCATCAGGAAGTCTGTGTATAATTTGTTTTTGCAGTGTTTATGTACAAAGTCACTTTTATTTTCTTTATTCTTTCTGTATATTAGCAATGCTATACAGTAGCTATTTTTGTTTCATTAATAGACCGAATTTATTTTGAAATGACTGAAAAAATGAAGTCAGTTCGGTCATAATGTCTGAAAAGGTAGGCTAGTGAATATCATTACGCTGAGTTGCAATATTAGTTTGGGACAAATGACTGAAATGTATCAGAAAAAATTAACCCAATGCTACAGCATAGCTGATTTTAGTTGAATTTCCTTTGTTTTTCTGTCTATGCAGCAAAATGCAATGCCAAGCGTGGGTGTGTGTCATGCCCACAATTTTGCCAGTTGTGCCTCACATGTGCTTATTCCTGACATCCATGTTCTGCTTTTGCTCACAATGTTCCTGCTGCAACAAAATGATTCTTGCTATTTAATTGAGTAGAAACAAAAGAAGATTGCAAAGAAAATAACATAACATTTCCTTCAGTTATGTTTCATCACCTGTTCAAATGAATTATGATGTCATGTATTTATGACATCTAACATTTCACATGCTAGTGAAAATTCCAAATTCAGAGCCTGTGCAGCAAAATGCTCTTAACTGTAGGATGTTTGTTGTCAAGGAACAACTACAGTTTGATTTCTTCTACTCCACCGAAAGATGGTGTCAGTGTCACTGCTTGCCATGCAAAGACATGGGTCTAAATTACAATGCCGACGAAATGTATCAAACAGTATATCCAACTACATACTGGGAATGTAAAGTTGTCTGTTAGGGAAATTTTTTTCAAATGCTGCAATCTCTGGCGATGTTGTTACTGAGGTGTAAAGTGTACAGCTGTGTTACCTCATGCAAGTAGATAGTTGATCTTTTCCAGTGCAGGTGATATGCTTTAACTATGTGACATTTTCTTTAACTAAAGGTATTTGATATCAAATGTCATTGCAAACTTTACATAAAAATTCTTCAAACTAAAAAAGTTCCAGCATGAGTGATGAGTTTCGTGTTCACCACTGTGTCAATCAGCTCATGCATCTTCTGAAGTAAGTATAGAAACTATTTTTAGTTGTTGCATTTTTTCTGATAATTCCAATTTTTGAAGCACAAATGCTTGTAAAATATGTGCTGCATGTGCATAGCATGCTTTGAAGCAAGTAATTTGATTTCTTTGTTCAAACAAGTAAAAGTTTCTGTAGGTAATGTTGTCACTGTCGCAGTTTAATTGTACTGTATTGAAAAGGAACCCTAGGCTAAAGTAAATGATTCAGTGCATAAACATTACACAAATTAACCCAAATCTTGCTAATTTAACAGCATGATATGCAATGGCAAGTGCTCACCTCTGTTGGTGCAGGCACTTGAGAATGCGTAAATAATATGTGAAAAAATCCTAATGTAATCATTTTATGCAGAGTGACAGGCGGTCAGAATGCTGCAGAGTTTGCTGAGCACCTTCTAAACAATCGCACTCCGTTTGTAACCACACAAGTAAGCCATGTTTGTCCTGCTTGAGGATTATTAGGATACATGCAACCTGCACTGATGCGTACATGGTTTAACATGTTGTTATTTCAGGTAAATACACACAGTGCAACTGTTAGAATTTCTGAGAAAGCAAGCAGACCTCAAGAGTTTCTTAACAAATATGAAGAACTCAAATCTAAAAAGTATGTCTTAAAACTAGAGTTCATGCACCACCAACTAAGACATGATTTTATTATTGCTTTCTTTTTGATGTATGTTTTGTTGTTCGGAGCTGTTTTTTTTTCTGTTATTCAGTGCCTAATTTCATGTAAATTGACTTTTACTTGTGAAAACGTTGATTTTTCATTGCAGTACCAATGTCCTTTGAGACTGAGACAGCCTTCAGCTATATATATATTGCAGTGTGCGGAACATTGACCCACTCCTGTACCTCTTATCTGAGCTGATGGAAGATAAAAGCGTATCTAGAGTTTTGTCAAGTTGTGCTGCTGAGAGAAAAGAAGCTTCCAAACTGGTACCGCAACACCCACCAGGTGGGCTAGGGTCATCCATGGTCACTCTTCCCCCATCTGGAACTACACTGACACCTAAAGAACTTATGGAGGTGTGCTTTCTACTTTTATTCAGTGTGCAGCTGCGATTGTTTGACAGAAGTAGCTGCTGCATGTGGTACTTTCCTTGTACATCTCTTACGCAGCTAATCATTATTTTGTACATCCCCTTCAAAACTTGCAATGTCCAAGTGCTCCATGAAAACTTTACGTTGACTAGCCTGGTGAAGGAAAACAAACTAGATTCTTTGTAGCTTCGAAGTAACCTGGAAAAAGCCACTTCGAGCGCGTCTCACATGACAGCTGAAGCAGTCCGCAAGATGTTGCAAGAACGTCACCAGGCCCGATCTGTGCACCATGTTATACCCACGCAGCCGGCGTGGCTGATCGGACCAATGCGCAAAATGCATTTGACGAGCGACTTTCCCTTCAACTCCAGCACGCAGCACCCGGTAAGTTGAGCGGAAAGTGTCGTTTTTACTCACTCTTTTTCGCGTTTCCCTTTGTCGGCCATCACAAACAGCTTTTAACAAGTGCCAGGAGTATCTGTGGAATCAGACAAATTATGTAGTTTGGATTTTTGTCAAGGTTTTGCACTGAAACCCTGCACTCGGTGACAAATAAATTTAAAATGATAGTATACCTTGAATGATAGCAAAAAACGTCAACGTTGGTTGACAACGGTACTCCAACTGTGGTGAGAAGTTATTGCTTGGCTTGACTCTCTTTTTATGAATGATTTGTGTTGTGTTACTGTTTTGTGTTCAGGTGATAGTCATTATTGGTCGGCTCTTACTCCTGCAACCCTTGAAAACATTTGTTCTGACCTCGTACCCCGTACAATTTGTAATCAAGAACTAGCTTTCAAAAGTTTAGAAATGAATTTACGTTTTTTAATGATTAAAGGAAATAAAACATGAACAAAATCGCATGACACAGATTAACATTTTATTATACTTTATCACTTGTTTGAAATATGTGCAAAAAATCAAAAGGTTGACTTCTAATGATGTCTCGCACCCCATGCAAGATGGTGCTGCAATTGGTATCGGTTTTTAGTTTAAATCCAAGCCCAAAATCATTTTGTTTCACAATGCCATTTGCAGAAATTCTTTGTCTCGTCAACGTCTGACTGTCACAGGCTTACGAATGTTCATCTTATATTTCTCACATGTGGTTTCAGGCTACTCCTATTGGGTATTTGACACCGCAACAACAAGAGCAAGCGGCTGTCAAAGACCTTCTTGCGGTCCTGTCCGGTATCGAAGGCCGCCACATACTGGTTCGACAAGGTGAAGAAAAGTACTCTCCACGTCGATTTATATTGGAGCCGACAATGGGTATGATAATTCTTCACGATACACCCATTTTTTGTCAAAAAAAAACAAAAAAACTGTCAGCTCTGGTTAGTTAACACCTGTAGTCTTTTTAGTTAACCCATGGTAGACTAAGCACACACTGCGGTCATAGGCGTCGGAAGGATTTTTCCAGGGGGGCAATGGTGGATTTTTCCAGAGGGGCAGCAGTGGTGAAATTTCTTTTTACCAAGTCCAAAACTAGGAGAATATGTAAGAACGGGTGACTGCATTGCGCACAAAGTTCCTTATGAGCGCTGTACTTTCCGGTAACATTGAAAATATCGTTTTAATGAAAATATCACAAAAAGAAAGATTGTTAAAACTGTTTGGAATGTGGCTGGTTGGTGCTGCGTGCTGATTTTTTGTTTTTTTTTTATATTTTGATGTTGTCAGTAAATAGTAAAAAAGTAAATCGCGTGACTGGCTTCGCATCGTTGATATTACGAAATTTTTGTGCCCTCCCATGGTATTTTCCTCGAATTCGCGATCGGCCTCTTTCTTATCCAGCCTGTTGCTGCAGATGTGTCCGTTGCTGAGATGGTGAACATGATTGTGCCGATTGCGAGCTGCTATTCAATCGTAGTGAGCTTCATTGAAGGTGAGGTTTGTTGTTTTTTTACGAATGAGCGTCGTGGATCGCAACCTCGTGGTGCGTCTCGAAGTCTCAGACGCGCTACAGCTCGTTGCTAATGTTTTCGCAAGTGCGCTTTTGCTTGTGGATTCGCGTACACTTACGACTTAGCGTCAGCGCCGTGTCTTTAGCGATTTTCCGGTAGATTCGATGAAGAGGTGTTTCGGATTGCTGTTGTCTGCAGAACTGCTGTTTTGTCGTGCGATTCCATAACTCCATCTTCATTGTTGGTATTTTCTGGGAAAAAGATATATATAACTGCTGTCACCAAATCCGTTTTACATTTTTCGAAATTTCCGGCTGAAATCCAGAAAGAAGTTGCGGAATACGTCGCACAAATGCGAAGCTGTTGCACTTTTTTGTATTTCGCTTTCTGGCATAGAACACCTGTGCGTGTTTCAGAAAGAAGCTTGTTCGAGTATGGTCAAGTCAACCATGCTTTGTGTGCTGCCATGAAGAACATCATCAGGGTAAGTGACGTCGTGGGCCTACAGTGGATACATACGTGGTTTGGTGTTATGTGCATTCTTAATGAATGATTTCAGGCATTTCTATTCGCGATTCAATCCAATGTACTTGTTTGCGAACAGTCTGGTAGGTGACACGATAGTTTGCCACCTGATATCACTGCAAGTGGTTGTTTCTGGTCGCTTGTGTGAGCGTGCAGCGCTGTTGCTCGCCGTTATTCAACATCAAACCGTTTTACGTCGAGTTGTTCTAACATCACGTTCAAATGTATTGAAGAGTTAGTTTGTTGTATATCTGAATATAATCAAAGAAATCGATCAAACTTAAGAGTGCTACTGGAGAGTTACCAACGGACAAAGTAGCAAGAGCCGTTATACTGCCTAGATTCGGCTTCGTAACCTCAAGACGTCAGGTTGCATAGTTTGGAGGAGACTGATCCACGCTCCTGCAACAACTAGGTTGACAGTTCAACCAATAGGGATCTCCGTAGAATCGTAAGCTACAAATAGTTCTTCACAGCCATACGGTCCCAACGGGCGTATTCCTGTCTACGTTGACGGTGGGCAGTTAAAGAGCTTTCAATGAGACACGAGTATTAGGCTCTTCTTCCTTTTTTTCCAACATAGTATTAGTTGCTTTCGCAGTCATCGAGATTGAAAAGAGCTCATTTTAGAAAGTTTGAAAATATCGGTCGATTTTCATTGATGCTGGTTATGATATAATCGTAATTTTTTTGCATATTTTTGCTTATTATTGGCTCTGAAAATATTACATTGTTTTAGCGCAAGGTTTGTCGTTATGTGTTCTTGTAGATTCTGATATTCTTGCTTGTTGGCTTCAACATGCCCCCCGCAGATCATTGGGTAAATTTAGAAACCGCGTCAGTACGGTAGGAAAAGAAAAAGACCTTAGGTATTGCTGCAGAGTTGCAGTGTTTTCTCTCTTTTTTCCAGGAATACCAGATCAGCATTGCGCAACTTGACGACCAGCGCCGTCATGGCGACCTCTCGCTGCAGCGCTTGGTCTTCCTGCTTCAGCCTGTCATGCAGCAGATGGACGTCCTGTCCTCGGTCGCCAGTGCAGTGGAGCGCGGCAACTGCATCGGCGGCGCTGTGCTTTCCCTGTTGCACAATCGAATTATGGCCAGCGTTGGGTTAGTAGCTTGCTACATGTATGTTTAAAGATTTGGCTTAAGTGCGCTTTTCTAACAACTAACCTCAAGGGTCTTTTTAAAGATAACTCCCCTCCGGCAAACCATAGTTAGCTCGTGTCTTAGAAAAATTTCTCTCCTTCGATGTCTTCAGAAATTGGTGTATGGTTACATTTGATTGTTAGTAGGGAAACCGATTTTGTCAATATTGAAACAAAACAAACCTTGGTTCAAAAAGTGCAATTTTTGCAAATGTAGGACATCGCCCTCTGTCCAGCCAGAATTCTCATGTCTGGCTTCATGTCCCAAAACATGTTCTTCTGTCTTTAAAAACAACCGTTTGGAAAACAACGAATTTTGGGTTGATTGTTCTGAGTAAAAATTTCGAAGTATCTGTTTTCCACCCAGCCAGCTATCCAAGTTGTCCATATTCGTCTGACCGCCAACACGTGCCCGCAGACATTCAGACTCTAACACATTTTTTTTTAGGGACAAAGTGGCAGAAAATCTTTACACCTACCTCGCACAGCTGGCAAATGTACCTTACCTTGAAATGTTGGAGCAGTGGATTTACAGGTAGCCCTGTTGCTGAATCATTGCTTTTGTGTTCCCAAGAGTTACACTTCTTGAATTCGGATGTACGCCATCCGCGGTTTAAGTGCATTACGCGCAAGGTAGGCTGTTTAAGGTTGATTTTACCTTTCACGGAAATGTATCGTTTGCGATATTTTATCACCCTTCTTTTTCTATGATCTCTGGAGCGAGTTACTTCGTTCGATTGTAACTCTGGACATCGCTAATGTAGTAGCAGTTCCATTCGTTTCATTGACTTGTGATGCGTATAATGCGAGTTGTCACATCATTGACTGTAGTCACTGCCGCCCCGCCATTCCCGCCGCGTAGTTCGCACTTGTTGTTTATACGTTACAGAGGCGAAATAATGGACCACTACGGCGAGTTTCTGGTCGAAGAACGCGAGAAGTTCAGCAAGGACAAGTTGCTGCAAGACTACAACGACCAGTACTGGGAGTCGCGCTACACGCTTTGCCGCGACCGGATCCCGGTCTATCTGGAGCAGGTAGCTGCTTCAGCGTTTTTTTTGTTTCTACACCTCGCTTACTAAATGCGTGTTGGCAGTGCTCGACGAGGTCCACTGTTTTCTTTGTCAAACGCGTTTATGTCGTGGCACTGTTGGTTTTTTTTCAGCCTGACTAGGCAAGTTCCTTTTTTGCAGATGGCAGATAAGATCTTGAGCACTGGCAAGTATCTCAACGTGGTGCATGAGTGCGGACGAACGGTCAGCTGCCCTGGCGCACGAGAAATCGTCTACAGCCCCACCAATAAGGAATACGTGAAGCAGATTGAAGAGGTCTGATAACGCAAAACGATGCCTTCGAGGGGCCGCTGTTGAAACATTTGTGCTTTTAAAAACGTGTTTTTTTTTCTTTTTCCCAAGAACGGTATTGCCAATGCGTTTATAGCCTTCAAAAGCCGCTAATCTATGCCTCATAGGTTTTGTGAAATCGGTGCCTGACCGCTACGCACCTATTTAGTCTGAACTCTTCAGCAGAAAACGCAATCTCCCCTCTCAAATATGGAGAGGAAAATAGTAAGGAGACTCTTTAAACACGTGGCGATATTGACGCATGCTGTTGTTGTATTGTAACAAGTCGTTCTTATACGCTCTTTCTACCAACCTAATCTAAAGCCATTTCTCCAATCGCTTGCAGGCTCACAGCTACGCCAGCCAGCTCTTGCTGGACCTGCTGATGAACGAGCACAGCCTGGCCGCGCGTCTTAAGTCAGTCAAGAGTTACTTCCTATTGAACGAAAGCGACTTTCTATTAAACTTCATGGATTTGACGGAGAACGAGATGAGGATGCCGATGCAGGGTCAGTCTGTATGGAAAACCAACTGCCTATGCTATTGCAGTCCTCTGTCTTATAATACAAAACTGTCTCTATTTTACTTCTTAAAATCTGTTTTCAACACGCACTAAGCCTTAAATGCACGTTTCCTGGCGAAAATGAAAAATGCTTGGCATAAAACTACGTCTTACAACAACAACCATAATAGACAGAGCCATAGTTAAAGCTTGCAGGCGAACCTTTAACCTGCTTTTTTCAGATATCGCACCAAACCGACTCGAAACTCTGCTCGAACTTGCGCTGAGAACAAGCGCTGCCCAGCATGACCCATACAAAGACGACGTCAGGTAATGCGCAGTTACAAGCAGTGTTTTGAGCGACCGAAACGGTCTCTAATGTTTCCAACGGTCCATCAAAATACACTAAAACCTCGCTTTGTGACCATCTCGGTATTCAGATGATCACCAAGGTCAAACCTTGAACATGTATCTTAGGACTGCTGCCTCCGCAACCCTTCTAAGAGGTTATGCGAGTTAGAAGCAAACAGCGATGATAGCTGACCGTTAAACGGATCGACGTTTTTTTTGCAACGGAGACGTTTAATCCAGTTCCGTGCCATACTCTTAACAGTCGCGGTTTGGTTTCGCGCAGGGTGGTGTTGCTGAATTACGACCTCATCACTCAACTCGTCAGGATCTTGTCGATCGACACAGTTGAAGAGGAAGGTACTGTGCGACTTGCCTTCTTCCAATGCTCCAGATGCGTTACATGCAAGGGCGTACCGAGGTTAGACGGAGCCCGGGGAAAGAAACGAGTTTGGCGCCCCCATGTTCGAACCTAAGGTCTTTTGGGAGTAAATTTGCCGTACTGAAGAAAGTACTTGCGACATTGTTGGAACTTTTCGGCGCTCGGGGTATTATGTCCCCCTCGCTACGCCCCTGGTTCCATGAAACGAACAATAACTTTTAAAGTTGCAGATGCGACGGCGGAAATTGGGTGATTCGAGTAAACGCGTCCGTTACAGCTTTTTTTGTACAGTATTTCCTGCTCTTTTTTTGCCTCCTTAACGTCATCTCTCTCGCTATTTCGCGCTTGACCAGCAGCCTCCTCATGTTGTGTCGCGCAGTGGTGAAGTCGTTGGACCCGACCGAGCTCAGCCTGAGCGGCCTTGAATCCTTCGCACTGGACTACACGGTGCGGTGGCCCCTGTCGCTGGTCATATCGAGGAAAGCCCTCACCAAGTACCAGGTACACGCGAGCGTGTGTTGTTGTTCTGATGATTAAATACGTAACGACTGGCATCGGACCCGTAGCCAGGTTTTAAGGTTTGGAAGGCAACATGCACATTTAGGGGGGCAAGATTTTTGTTTTTGTTGTATGTTTAAAACAAATGTTTCTGGACACAATAAAATGTGGAGAGGCATTGCCCTCGAATGCCCCTCCCCGTGGCTACGGGCCTGACTGGAATTATATTTTATACTTTGTGTGTGACGATTCAGTCATGTCAAGTTTGCAGCAGAAATGAACCGTACGGATCGTCTACTGATATTATTATCTTTCCGATTACCTCTTTCTATCTCTTTCATGAGCGCTGGTCGCGATGCGGGATCTTTTTGCACCTTGATACGAAGTTTCCGGATCTTAAAAACGAAGCGTTTTGTTTTCCTTCAAAACGAAGCGTTTTGTTTTCCTTCCGCAGATGCTTTTCCGTCACCTGTTCTATTGCAAGCACGTTGAACGGCAGCTGAGTTCTGTATGGTTGAGATTCAGAGGCCTGAAAAAAGATGTAATCCACTCCAAGAATTGGTAATTTGCCGCAAGGTGTTTACGTTGCCAACGGGCTTGTGTAACGTGTTGACAATGACCTGAAAAACATGTTTGATGTTGGTATTGCTTAAAGTGTGAATGAATTTAACGGAAAGTTCGTCGCAAAGTGAAACTGCAAAGCAAGCTTGTTTGGCAGTTCTGTTACACTTAGCTCTCGAAGACTTGCCAATCTTTAAATCAGGCGTGATATGGAGAATAATACGTAGAAAAAATACAGTAAGCAAACTTTAGCTTTGTGGCAAGCTTCTGAGGAATCTGCCTGCTTTCTGCTTTCATTCTTCTGCGACGATTAAAACTTGCAAGCGTATCTATTTTTCATAATTAAAGGCCACAA
>JGI24159J19872_10012293_pt1 | contig 11178 bp, 6 predicted proteins | sample Ectturendosymbi4_FD_19872 | JGI IMG/M metagenome (IMG submission 19872)
GAGAGACCGTTCTCCATTGATGTGATCTCAGGTCATTATATTTTGAGAGACCATTGGAGGAATTTGAGAGACCGTTTTGGTCCCTCAAAACACCTTAAAAAAACACTGCGTCTGCGTATGTGTTGGCAATACGCCCAAAAAACAAGTCGGTCAAGATGTTGCTGTCTCAACATCATGCACAACTCAACTACATAAATGAGCAACAAATTATAATGCGGCGTGAGGATTGCGTCAAACGCTTATTTCCATGTAGAAAAAAAAAACTGATCCGGAAGATGTCGGGCAACTGGTGACTCCTTGATCTGCTCATGGGTTGGAATGTGCTATATTGCATTGCTGTCTGTTGTGGGTTTCATTTGAGATAATCGGTTGTTGGTGCTGACGTTGCTGTTGCTTTTCCGTGTCTTTTGCTTACGTGTTGCGTTATTTATTTGGTTCTTTGTGGGGTTTGGTTCAATGACATTGCGATCCCTCGACACATAACAAACAATGTTACCGGTAACTGCACAAAACACTGTTCGTTGCTATAGGTTGTTCGGTGTTGGGTTCCTAACAATAGACGACNAGAAAATTAGATCAGACCTGCACTTCTCGTTTTTCATGTGCAGGCCGATGGGCAGATTGANGTACTTGCTAAGCACGAACGCCAAGTTAATATCAAACNAAAGTACGCACAGGCAACTCTGTTGCGAATCCTGATTAGTAACAAACTCTTCCATTAAGGTTTTGCAAGTACAAACGTACGGCACAAGTAAAGCCAGACGCAAAATTTGAAGGCTTCTTCAACAGCGCCTTGGTTAACCAAATTCGTGTGGTCACACGCTTTATTTGCAGATTAGGCATCGAGCACAGCTTTATTCAGCAAACGAATATTCCGGTTCAGCGCAGACTGTTTGCCTGTTGTCAACAAAACATTTAAAATGAGATGGTCGCATACAATGTCCCAGGTTCCGTTACAGTACTTATTCGACTATAAGCTGCGCCTTATGAAGGTTTTTCATCATTTCATGCGGCTTACATTTTTTTCTTTAGTTTATCGAAAGGTCTAGGACACCCAGTCTTTCCTTGGCTACGTTTTGTTGACCAAACCCTCTTTTTGCATTATCTTTCCTTTCTTCAGCATCACGTGCTTGCTCCGTCATAGGAGGGATTACGATGAAAGGCAGTTGCAGTGGTGTGAGCATTATTGCCAGGATTGCCAATTGAACGCGAAACGTGCCACAAACACGAAAGTACCTCAGATGCTTAGATAACCTATGTTCAAGTGCGGCGTGCAATGAAGTGCGGCTTACATTAATTTTTTAACACCATTTCGTGCGGCTTACAATCGAATAAATACGGTATGCAAATAAAATCGGACAGTTGAGAGTGCTGGGTTTGCTTTTTCGGATATACACCGAATTAATTTGGAATGGGCGAAAAAAATTAAGTCACATCGGTCGTAAAATCTGAAAAGGTAAGTTAGTGAATACTGTTAAGGCGAGTTTTAATACTATTATGGAACAAATGACCGAAATACGTCAGCGGAAAAAGAAACCCAAGTTGAGCGTGTCCTCACAGCCCTGTTTGGCTCTGTAGCGCGCAATAGTATACTCACGTGATAAACGCAAACGAGACTTTGTTCGGCACTGGAGGATGAAGTGCACAGTTAAGCGATCGATTTTAGGTCATGTGCGACTGAACGTTTTACAGCGTTAGCTGCAACGACGAAACACGCCAAACGTACCTTGATGTTTTTGATTGGATTGGGCGAGTTGGCAGCAGCGAAAGCAAATTGCCCAACTTGATACACATCCGGTCTGGTGTCTGGATCTGGATCCAGCATGTACTCTGCGTTAAACATTTAAAAAGTTTATATTGTGCTTGAAGCAACCATACTTGGTTAGCTTTTCCAAGTTGCTTGTACATCGTTCGAAAACACTTACGCCAGCAGTAGTCTTCACCGAATTCAAGAAATACTTAAAAAGCAACAGACCAAACCCTACGCTTTTCACGCCCATTGGCGCTTTTCGCGACCAAAGCATTTCTTTTCAAGAAAAATCAACACACTTTTGCAAAGCATTTTCTTACACACCGTTATCGAGCCAGACGCGATCTAGTACCGCAACATGACCAACGACCGGTCGAACGTCGAAAAAACGCATTCTCTTCTGTTTTAAAGTTGTAATGACGGACTCTAGAGCAGGGATGGGCACACGATGGCCCNCCACGAAATTAGATAACTATTTGGAGACGGAGAGGAACAAAATANGACTTGCTTATCTCTGGCCTACTAAATATGNGGTTTTACCGTATCAGCAAGTNGAATTTCTGTGCAGGGAGTTACAACAAATGCTGATTTACAATCATATTTAATTCGTGAAGTGTTCCTTTCGGTGACCAACGTGAAAGAAGTCCATTCAAAATGACTGCTTCGAAGCTAGCTGAAAAGTGAAAAATGGAAGAGTGTCGCCTTTTAATAACAACCAGGCCTGAAGCTTTCTTCCTTGACGCTGAAGTTGCAGGTTTAATTTTGATTCAGTGGTTCGCTGAGACCTTATGCTTGGAGACCGAGAATTGTTTCAAAATACATTACCAAAATTTTGTCGAAAAAAGACGATACTTTCTGAGGCTTCAACATTCGTCGGCCAGTGCTTGAAGCTGCTACTCGCTTCGATTTCTGGTGCTTCAGAAGCACATTTAAGTGGTTGTTGTGTTTCAATGCGAACAGGATTCAACATGAAATTCAGTTGTCTTCTCCGAACTTACTGCACATAACCAAAAATAGCCATCGGCCCCACCAACCAACACTGATTGAATTATCATCCAACTTTTTCACCCTCTTGGCTTTTTCACCGAGAATCAACATCGTAACGACAAGTTGTACTATCGAACTTTACATTCGACATCGCTGTACCAAGCTGCATTTTAAATGGTTTTGCTTGCAAAAGGCAATGTCCAAATGAGCATTGCATGTCCAAAGGCAAGGAGTTCAAACTCAGAACTGCACCCTTCACTACTGAGACAAAGAAACGGGCAGGCATTGATGAACGTCGAAACTTTTCATTTATTTGATATGTCATGAAGCGGTTGCTGTGTTTTGAAAATACATTGTGAAGTGGTACTTTCAAACCAAACAGGCTATACGTTAGGCCGGGCAAAATTTATAAATGAACCACAAAAAAACGCTTGCTGGGTAGAAATATACATTTTGGCTATTGTAAATTCTACTCATTTTACTTAAAGTTTTATGCAGTCCATTATAATTGAGGATTTCTAAACGTAGTCCTTGCACTGAAACCCCTGCTCCAGAAAACATTTGGCTGTCAACAAAAAACGCCGGAATGCGTTCAGATAACGTTATTTTTTTCGAAACCTCCACGAACACATGGACTCAATCAAGTTGTCTAGCCCTACACTTCAACCTTAATATCAGAACACCTCAAAACAGCATCCATACAAAGCGCCTGACTGAGTCATGTATGAAAGAACATGTGAAACCAAACGAAAGCAAATCGGTCAGAACTTCAACCCTGCTGATTAACTTCCCATTTCAAACGCAAATCCAACAGACAAAAATTTCAAGGCTTATTTGCGGCTTCCATCAAGTTCGAACTTACTAGTACAGCAAATTCCAAGAAAAGAGATAAATTTGAAGCTGTAGGGCTCAACGTTACTAACCGAATTGAAATTTAATTCACTAATAAACTCATTAGATCTGTTAACATATACGTGTCAATAACAGGAGGATGTACAGTTCAACATATGAAAATAATCGCCTCACTTATTAAACAGTGAATGTCGTTGCTGAACTTGGAATCGTCCGGAATAGTAAATTCTCCATTTTGTATAGAGAGGGTGCTTTCCCCAAATGGAAGGTCAAAGAAACAAATTTTATAAAGAAGACATCCGAGCGCCTGCAAATACAAGAACTGAAAAGATTCTAATGAATTGCAAGCCAGGGCTCCAACTAGCAGGGGAACTGTAGAACAGCCCATCGGAATTTCGACGAAGTTTTCATGTGGGGAATTTTTTTTATTATAGTCAAATGGGGTAAAAAAACCGAAAATTTTAAGTTTGCAATAATTTTAAAACAAGCTAAGGTATTTTCTTGGTCTTTTGATAAAAGGTAGCCCCCATGCCAAAGTATATTGTGACATTGAAATTTTTTTGTTATCTTTTCCCAAAGAAAAATTATAATAAATAAACACTAGTTTTTTTTACCCAGGCGAAGGGGGTAAAAAAAACTTTTTATGGAAAAAAAACTACTGCTTTTTCATCCAGATTTGCTTGTATTGTGTACATTAAAAGTAATCCACATTTTCGCACAAACATTTAACCATAATGTAGACTTGCAATGATTTATTCATAGCATGCTTTCATGCAAAAGCAGGAGATTACAATGATCACTTCAGTTCAAGCAGTCTTGAGCAGGTCATCGGTAATATTTTCCAAACTTGCAGAGGTTAGCGAACTTTTTGGACACCATGCTCTCCCTTAAAAATTAAACAAGCCTTTCCTCTGCCTGCATCTGTTAGTATTTTCTGGTCTGGACCATGAAAGCTATACTTAATGCATGGAAGAGAATATCCATGTCTTTCAGAGTGGGCCAATTCCACAACAAGCGACTTGTAATAGTTGTACTCTCACTTTTGTGCAAAAAGTTTATTTCCATACTTGTTGCTGTTTTATCATCAACATCCTCAAAGAAAATTTTTTTAAGTTGTTCCCAATAGTCGACTTTAAGGCTTGCTGAAAAAAGAGCATAAATTTTCCCATATTTACTCAATCATTTTTATGCCTTCAGCTTTACTCTTATATGTATTACTTAGGAAACTTTAACTGATTACTTTGTGGTGCATTGGTAACTGGTTCAACAAACAAGCTCCTAATCTGATTCGATTTTCTCTTTCAACTTGCCTTTCTTCTGTTTCTCACTTTGTAATGACTTTTCCATGAATAAATATTGTCTTTTTTAGAGAGTGAAATTTCAAGCTGGCCTACTTTTAGACCTGAAAATAGCCTCAAGAGATGTTTCACTGTCTTGAGCGGTACATATGTGTCAAAAATATTTTTTATCTGGTAAAGAAAATCTTCGCATTATTTTAATCTAACTAAATGTATCTCGTTCTATCAATTGCTCTATGCAGTTAAATACTATTTTTTTCTTATATGGCTCTTCTTAAAGGTAAACCTGCTGTAGTGTGATTCCAGCAAAAAAGAGCCCTACGAATCTGCCATTGTTTTTAGCCACACAGTACGACTGTGATACAGTTTAAAAAATGCAATTATGATGCAGCACAGGTGTGGTAGCAACATACTGTTGAAAATTTACTATACTTGCAAATAAAGATTTTACTGTTTTTTTGGGTTGGATTGTGAGGTTAGCTGAGATGAAAGTATCAATCAGTAAATGCTAAAGACGCATCTAAAATAGTTTAAGAACCTCTGTTCTAGGCACAAAACGATAATTGGCACTTGCTTGTGAGCTATTATTCTAATCAAATACATTTACAATATAGCTGAAATGCCCAACAACAAATGAAGGTTCTTGTTTTTTTGCAGAGCAGTACTATAGAGAAATTTACTTCATTTCTTTACTTCATTTCTTTTACAGTAAGATCATACAAAAATATTTACTTCATTTCTTTTACAGTAAGATCATACAAAAATACAAACATGGGGTAAAAATAATCTTGTCTGGGGTAAAAAGTGACCAGTTTTTTTTGCCCAAGTCAATACATCCAATTTGGGGTAAGAACGAACTAGCCCATTAAACTCATAATGTAAAGTTGCCATATTTTTTATTGGTATGGGTATGCAGACACATGCATTACCAAAGCACTTGCCAACTTTGACATGTTTATGCTAAGTACTTCTAAAGCAGCATAAATGTTTATATACATTTGTTTGAAACTTTTGGTCCTATCTAATATCAACATAAATTTTCAAACAAAGCTGCAAACCTTATTGGAGGATTTAGGTTGGAACAAATATGTTACAAACAATGCCTCAATGAATGCCTCTGCAGCACCAATTCATTTAAAACTTTTTTTCTTTTCAATAGTTTTTAAGGGGGTAGTTTGTTTTACCCCAACATTGTGAAATTTTTTTTTTACCCCATTTGACTATACTGTAGGGTCTATGGGTACGTGGAAATTTCAAAGCAAACAAGGCAATGTTGAAAACAGCCAAAATGAAAATCAACGTCACTTCTACACTTACACCAATCATCTACTGACTAGAGCTAAAATACGTTGGAAAAGCGAAGAAAACAGTATGAAAAGAGCATAAAAAATCCAAAATAAATCTGGCTTCAAGTAAACCTTGGTTCTCTCATAATACTTGTGATCGTGCTTACCCAAATATCAGCAGGTGTACCAATGCACTTTCCCATGAACAAATCTATCATTTCCGGAGAGCGATAAGATAGCGTCGTATACCTGAAAGGGAGCAATCGAGCTGGTATGCACACAATCGAAAACCCAAATAAGACAGAAAGATACTCACCTACTGAGCATACAGATAGCTGACGAACGGAACAGTTAAATATCACCGAGGCTCGGGCTTATTAACCAATATGAAACTGTAATACTATCATTGTACAGTTTGATGCAGACTTGGACAACTAGAATTTTTTAGCTTTTCTAGGGATATGTTACATTTTGCCAAATCAACAAGTTTTTCGTAAGAAATTGTTTCATTTTTGACAAAATGTCTTCGCGGGCCGGATTTGGCCCGCGGGCCGTTGTTTGGAGACTCTGCTCTAAAACATCACAGCTAAATGATTGTCGCAAGTACCTGGTGACTATTATGACTCCTGCGTGTGAGTGGAAAGGCAATGTGACGAAATAATGATAAATTGATAAGGTCACGCAGTTTGTACTGCAGCTGTGAATGAGAAAAGAAATTCATCGAATTCTTACTGTTTTCGCTTTTCAAGTGATGGGATGACGACATGGCACTTGTGACCATTTTGTCGCACTTTCCTTGCACGAAGGTGCATTCTGGTTTCATCTTTGAAAATACCGTTGGACAAATTAGCATTTTTGGCAAAATCAGAAATTAGATTAAAACTAAAATTAGAGCATTGAAGCTTTTAGTAAATTACAATTACCGTCATTTCGCTCTAATTCACCGAATTAGAAAACTAGAATTTAGTTGTCCAACTCCGGTTTGATGCTATGTCACGTTATACCAGTCGATACGAAGGTGGCTTACACACAAATGATTACAGAACCAGGGGGGACATTTGCCCCTGGCCTAAACCCACTGATCAGCCCGATGTATTTATGTATCGATGTCAGAACAATGCTGTGTGCTCTTTGGCAAAGACAGGATTGCCATCATTTTGTCCTATGTTACTTGTCCTGTTGCAGTTTTATGTGTTTGCACAAATCCACGCTTATGTCACAATCATCACGATGGTTTACGTTCGAATTGCGATTTTCCCGAAATCCCGCGCAACAAACGTCCGGAACATGAGTGGCACAGTTGGTGCATGGGCTGCTACGATGTGATGCAGGCATTCAATTAAGTTTGTCGTGTGTACATTTGAAATGATATGTCATGCCTGATGAGCAATTTGAAAAACGTTCAAAATAACTCTTTTGCGTGTGGAACAAAACTAATTCGTCTACTTGTCAATGTCGCGCCGCCTGTTGAAAAAAGAGGCACAAGCAGAATTTCACCTTAATCAATTTTGACCCAGTGTGGGTAGCCAGTAATTGCAGGCAGCCGTTCTTTCTAAACATGATTTCGGGCAGCAATTTGCGACTAGACTTGAACCCGGGTAGCAGTTTATCACTGGGTTTTATCCATGAGAGCATTACTATAGCTTAGACTACAGTTTTTATTTAATAATGAAAATGTTTTGCCGATGTAACGACAACAGAAAATGATTGATTAATTACACAGATGTATCGAACTCTTTAACATTTACAATATTCCGATAACGTCGAAGTTTGCCCATTACGCATTTATAGGCAATTAAAAGATTGTGCATTGAATTGATGGCAAACTGTTCTATGTTTGTAACGCTGCCGCCGCGTTATTGCTAGTCGGCCGACATATTCTTTTTCTACAAATGACCTATCAGCGTTCTGAACAGCTGCAAATTCGCAATTAAATATTTTGAAACCGATACCCGCGTCAAACTAGTGACGAAAAAAGCTTAAGGAGGCGCAGAGACAGCGAGGATGGCAGAACCGTCTGTAGGCTGAACAAGAAGAGCTTCAAACATCAGCAGTTTTTTTCCGTCCAAAAAATAAAAGACAAGAACGGACGAGATGAAGATGTCATTTTTGAACTTCCTAACTGCTACTAGCACTCTTTCTGACAACTCTCCATTTAAAGATCAGTGTACGACTGTGTCGTTCTGTGCGTGTTTCCTGCTGGCCCGGTAGTGGCTTATTCCGTTCATTCCAATTGAAGTAATTTTGGAGAAAGGCTGGAAAATGTACTGTTCCTACTGCTTGAGAAGTTGGGGATTGACATCGCACATAGTCGTGGTCAGTCCTGTGATAACGCGTCCAATATGAGTGGTATCTGCAATGGAAGAAGGCGGACAGTCGTTTCTGCCAAAAATAGTTTAGCAATTGATATTCCTTGTGCTGGGCACTCACTCGTCTGGCAGGGAAATCGGGGGTGGACTGCTGCCCTGTAGCCGTTAGGATTTTGGACTTTGCGCAAAAGCTGCACATGTATTTTGCACAGCGAACTCAGCGATGGAAAGCGCTCACTCACGTGTTGCCCAAAACTCGGACGCCAGTTTGAAAGCCTGTGCGATACGAGATGGTACGCGCATGCAGACGCCATCAGATCTCTTCTTGCTGGTTATTCACCATTAGGAAAGCACCAGAGGAACTCAGAGATGACGCACAGCAGAAACAAGAGCGTCGCCTCGACGCAGCACGCCTGTTAACTCGATGGACAACTTGGAAACAGGGATTAGGACAGTGTTTTGTAGCGAAGTTCTTCAACGATTTAACACCATTAGTTTGATCATTCAAGATCCACAACTCGTCGTTAACAGGGTAATTTATCTCCTTGATATCTGCATTGGGTTCACCACATGGCAACAACAAAGTATTGAAGAAAGTACTTGTGACATTGTTAGTACTTTTCAGCGCCCCCCGCAGTGATTCGGCGCCCGGGGAATTGCGCCTCCCTTGACCCCCTCGTTACGCCTCTGGTCACAGTGTTTATTGTACTTCTTGCACGTAATTGTCGCAGTGTTTTGTGCTTTACTCCGCTGTCGTGGAGTGTCGATTTTTGTAGTTGTCAACTGCGCTTGCAGTGTCGTTTTTGCAGCGTTCAGTGTGCTTTGCTCAGCTTTCAGAGTGTTCAGTGCATTCCTTGTACTCCGCTATCGTGGAGTGGTGACTTTCTGTATAGTTGCGAACTGCGCTGTCATTGCTTTCAGTGTGTTGCACTCTGCTGTCACAGTGTTTGGTGTATTGTACTCCGCTGGCGTAGCGTTGAGTGTTTATTCCGCTGTCCTGTAGCGTTTCATTTTGTAGTTGTGAACGGCGCTGTGCGCAGTGTCGCTGTTGCAGTGCATTTCATGTTTTAATCTGTTGTCACGGTGTTTACTGTATTGTGGTCCGCTGTAGTCTTAAACGGGAGGTCTGATAGTGTGCACAGAACAATAATTCATGTATGTCACTAAACTTTGGTAAAACTGTACATCGGAAACAAGAATCAAACGGTTTATCAGTTGCATTGACCCAAGAACAGTTTTTGCCCCCAGCCCAGAAACGCTCGGTCAAAAATTTACAGTTGTGGTTATCCGGGTTGCAGAATCATTGTATTGATTCAACCCCAAAACCGCACAGCTGCGATTCGTTTCATGCACACAACAACAAACATCTTTACTTGGATATATCTTCTTCTATTCTTTGTCGAGCATTTTGAACGCTTGGGTCCATCACTTCAGTAGTAGCGCTGCCAAAATCGCACAGAACGTAGTTTCCGTTATCATGAAAAAGTACGTTTTCCACCTGTTAAAAAGTTCTTCTGTACAACCACCTGTTCCAACAAACCGTCACAGCAACACACGTTAGGGGAATGTTTTCTAAAATTAAATTCTTTGCTTACTTTCAAATCCCTGTGAACAATGGGGGGATTGGAATGATGCAAACAGGCCACAGCTTCCAAAACATCACAAAAAATCTTCAGTACTTCCATTTGAGTAAACCCAGATCCAATGCGGTTGTTCATTAGCTGCACGAGATGACCAGCTAAAAAAAACAAACCTCTTAGTTTTCCTGAAACAAAATGTTCTGGCTTCGCACATCTGTTGAAACAAAAGAGCAAATATTATCTGCAGCAGTACCAGAAATGAAATGAGATTTCAACACACTAGAAGGTTGAAATTTAAAACACTTGCATGGTCTGCACATCATCATGTTATGAAAAGAGATTAGCATAACCTCAACTTAGGCTTTATTTAGCTAAAACTTAATGTGCACTTCGACAGAATAAAAATCCCAGTAAATTTACTCCAGGTTAAGGGTTCTTAATGAAAACACTTTCTCTTTCCATGATGAAAAAAGAACAGTAAAACTAATTAAGATAGTATTCCAACAAAAGCAAATGACTATATAAGGTTGAATCAAGAATATTTTCAAGATTTGTATAATTGGTAAACCAGACATATCCAAATTGTTGGCATTAATGATGTGAACCAAGGTTGGTTAACAGCTATGTTAAACTGAAACTCATCGTGATGCTGACATATTACACAAAACTACAGGGATGCAAGGTGTATGTGGTAATAACTGTTTTGATGATAATAAAAACAGGTGTTAAGAAAGTAGGCAAAGCTCACCCCTGCAATACTCCATTAAGATCAGAACTTCATACACATCTGAACTGTTGGAAGAAGAATTGACACATGCATCCAAGAGACGAACAATATTTTTTCTGCCACAGTGTTGTTTCTGTAATATAAACCCTTAATCTATATATATATATACAAAGTTCATTTGAAAACTACACGGCAATGAAGTTTATTCACACATTTTTCTTGCCATAGTTCAAGTGTAACTCATAAATACACGGCATAAAACAAATGCAAGTAATCAAAAATCAAAACGTGCTTTATACAGAAGCAATTGCCTCAACCGTTAGGTAAGTTTTACTAAAATTTATAGTTTGGACAGGTAAAGTATCTGCAAGAATACAAATTTCACAGCC
>JGI24159J19872_10012294_pt1 | contig 11178 bp, 6 predicted proteins | sample Ectturendosymbi4_FD_19872 | JGI IMG/M metagenome (IMG submission 19872)
CAGCGCATATTTGCGCATTTTGTGAGACTAAGTCCTTGTGCAAAAACGCAAAGTGTGACGCTTACGGACATTTTGGTGGCACAAACAGTTATAATCGGCGAGCAGAAGATCAGCCCGAAGTCTGATTTTTTTCTAAAGCATTTTTAACAACTCCAGCTACTCTAGGCCAAACTCCTTCCGACTACCCAGGCGTGGTAGTGGCAGCAGTATTAGTTTAAAATATGTTGGAATAACACGCTCACTTGCTACAAGGACACTAGGAATACCGAAATTGTTGAAGTGTATTAACAAAGCACAGCCGGAGCGGAGCCGGAGCCAGAGCCATGTTATAAAAAACACAGCTCCGGAGCTGGAGCCATGTTATAAAAAACACAGCTCCGGAGCCGGAGCCATGTTATAAAAAACACAGCTCCGGAGCCGGAGCCATGTTATAAAAAAACACAGCTCCGGAGACGGAGCTTTGCTTACGAAAACAGAGAGCTCCGGAGTCGGAGCCACTTCATTTTTACAAGAGCTCCGCAGCCCTGATTAAAACTCTTCGAAATTTATTCAATTATTTGTTCATAAAAGTTCGGTTCAGAGTCTCAGACTAAGGGATAATATTTCAGTAGTTAGTCAAAGAGCACAAGAACCAGTGTTGCCACTCTGTTGTTACGGAAAAAATTTAAACCCGCCCCGCACCGGCAGGAGTTTGAGAAATTTTGCCCGCTCCCGCCCCGCACTTTTTCGGTCGCAAACTCGCACCTGTCCGAAACAGTCCCGTCGCCATGGGGGGTCATTGGTGGGCTTAGCTCCCCCAAACAAAGCTCCAAGACCCCCCGCGACTTCACAATCGAAACGTGGAACACTATAAATAAGTGGAGCTTCGGTTAATTTTATAATATCAAGCCCCCCCGCACAAACAAAAATCCCCCCTATTGCAAACTGTCTGGCGACGGTTCTGGTCCGAAAACTAATAAAAACTCATAACTATGGCAAGTTTTTGTCGCAATAAAATAGTGAGAAATATGCATTTATTTTTAACAGAAGTTGCAGTAAAAAGTGGCATTTATGCAAAAGCATTTTAAACGATAGTGATTCACTCAAGCGATTTATTTGCATATAATACTAAATATTTCCAAACATTATCTGGCGAGAAATGGCGATCTTTCGCCTACAGTTTGCGTAGATTGCTTAAACTTCGCTCCACACTGCATGAAAGGCAATCAGTTTGGCCTACAGTTCTGGACTGATGTTTGGCCGGGTCATTTATACAATTGCTTTTAGGTCATTATTCAGTTCGAATCGGTTATCAAAGAGAACAGAATTATACTGAAAATGTTCCAAGGCATGTTTTTTACATGCAAATGTTCTAAAGCATGTTTGCAAATGTTCTAAATGCAAATGTTCAAATGTTCTAAAAATGTTCTAAACATGCAAATGTTGTTCTAAAAATGTTCTAAAATGTTCTAAAAATGTTCTAAACATGCAAATGTTACATGTAAATGTTCTAAACATGCAAATGTTCTAAAGCATGTTGAAAATGTTCTAAAGCAGGTTTTACATCTAAAGCATGTTTTTTTACTGATTCTATTTGAATAAGAGCTGATGATACCTACTTTGTAGGCGAAATATATACTCTGTGAGATCTTAGTGTCTGATTCTGTGCTGAGAAAGGATTTCTTTCAATAGAGCATGTTTTTTACATCACACTTTTGCATTTCGCGCAATAGGCCCACTTGATAAAAGTTGCATGTAAAAAAGGAAAAAGTTGCAATATGAAATTCCTGCAACTAGCTTAAAACGTCGTACTACATAAATTCCGAGTCTTTCAGAAGCTGCAGAAAAAGTTGAAAAACTTCCCCTACTCGTAACGCCTGAAGACAAGTCTGACAAGCAGCAAAATCAAGCCGCTCATTCTTATCATTGGCAACCAAACCAAAACTTTTCCACAGATCTGATCTTTCGCAGTCAACAGACTTGAGATGATGAAAAACACGTTTCAGTCGAGTTGTGACTAGCTGTGCGTTAAGCGTTGTCTTATCCATTTAGAAGGGCTGCTGCCTGCCTGACTGAATTATTCCTCACCTAGGACGACGGTAGCATTGGAAAATGGTCACTTGCCCACCGCATGGTGTAGCAGTCACGCTAGCGCGACCGCTACATGTGAGCAAAGACGGCCAAAGCAAAGAGAAGGGAAAGACCAAGCAAGCGACACTTATAAGTGACTTCCATGCACATGGAAGTAAGAGCTCTCTTTGGCCGATTCGTCTGGCGTGGAGTTAACATCCATGATGTCACATTCCATCCTTCCCGAGGTTCGAGAATCAATCCCACACTGAAGGTGTGCGAACACAACCGAGTCGCACACGCTTCAGCCGGCCGGATTTGACCCGTGGGCCGATAGTGTGTAGACCCTTGGGGTAAAAGACGATGGGCTAGGCTGCACGATAGGATCACGAATCCATTTATAGCTTGACAAATTATTCAGAAAGTACTGAGTAAATTTAGACAGGAGCTTAGGTATACAGTACGTTGCAAAAAATGTTTCATAAATTTGAAGGCAGCACCATTCGTTTATTTACAAACAAATGGCTGGCAGCAGAATCATTGTGCTTATCCTAATGCTGGTGAGAGGTAGCGTACTTAAGTGTAGACTCTCTAAAGCAGCTATGTCCAACCCGCGGGCCGCATGCGGCCCAGTGGAAGGTTTTGTGCGGCCCAGTTTAGGTTTTCGTTGTAGTAAAATATCCCATGCGCTGACAACCTGTCCTCATAATNATCTTGAATTTANCATTTTTTATGCAAGTGGTCTTCAGTGGCACTTTATTACGTCTGGTACAATTGCAGTTAGGGTTCGAACGCTTTCAGCATATTAGCTTTAAGCTAAATTTAGTTTGCTAAGATCAAGGTAAGCCGTTCAATCTGCGGACCTCATTAGTATGTCTTTCAACGTGCGGCCCTGGGTAAGACAGTGACATGATATTTGGCTCAGCAAGCCATTCGGGTTGGACATAGCTGCTCTAAAGCTTTACAAAGCATCGTGATATGACACATTCTAGTAAACTTGTAATGAGTCTCACTTGCTGTGATTATATTTGATATGCATATTTATCCTAGAAAGAAGAAAGTTAAAGTGCAAAATGTGAGCGAAATAGACATGGCGTCGCGCCTGTTTGCGTATGATTTTTTGAGTGCGAATGACCTGCAAAAGCTGAAGTTATCTCAGTTGTCACTACATGAAAAAGTTGCCATAGGTGAAAGGTCGTGCCTTGCTTGACATTCAAGTATCACAGCTTTGAGTAATAAAAGGTACAAACGTAGTTTTAATTCAGAATGTTACACAAAGAAGACGTGGCTATGCGTTTGTGAAGTAAGAAGTGCACTATCTTGCTTTCCATTGTTAGTTTTAGGTGGTGAGGAAGCAAAAGATATTTTTACCATCTTTAGCAGACTGCGGTGAAAGATGAATCTCGCATTGGGTTTAATTTTAAAGCAGGATTGCCTTTTCGCTACTGCTGGCCGCGTTACGTCTATTTTTATGAATTAAGGCCGACAGTGAGTTCAACTTATTTTTATTTTGTTTACATTGCTTCTGTTTCGCTTCCGCAAACTTAGCCTGGCCTGCTTCCACGTGTCTATTTGGTTGTCTTTCTACTGAGTATCCGCATATAGTAGACAAGGACTTTTTATTAATGAACGGCCGCCATAACCTATATTACATGTGCACGGCCGCACAAATATTAATCGACGACCGCACGATGTGCACCCCTGCTTTAAGGATACCAGTGCCTCACCAGTCGTTCATCCCATAACATTGCACTGCACTGCAACATATCAATATACAGAAGTCACACAATTGGTTCGTAGAAAGAGAGATGTCATGCATCATAGCAGTCCACACCGCCGAGACAAACGTGATGTTTTCAGTCTTTATAAAATTTTTGTTAGTAGAAGTTGCAGCACCCCCACGAATCACAGTCACGAGCCGCCACTGATTAGATGTACTTCTTTTCAAAAGAACCAAGATGTATGAAAGCTTGCAAGTGCTATTACTCAGAAGAACATTGTCCAGCCTAATTATCAGTGATGGAGTCTTGAGACCCATTTTTGCGAGTCTCGACCTTGAAGGTTTCAGGTCTCGTCTCGGTCTCGAAGGCTACAGGTCTCGAGACTTTGATTATTGCAAAGAAATGGTATAGCAAAATTTCTATAATTCAACGATTTTTGTTTGTTGTAGTTGCAGGTAAGAAACAACCACAACAGGTCGGAAAAATGCCAGAAATTTGAAAAAAAATTGAAGTGAGAAGTGATGACGACATTTAAAAAAAGCAATTGTTATATTTGCTAGTTGCTACTATTGTTAATCCGGCACTGGTGATGTGATTGTAAGCGCATTGTGACGTTTAAATGTTTATGGCGCAATTATGACAAGATTGATGTTTGGTGCTAGTGAACTCGAAAGTTTTTGATGTTTAACCATGCAAAGTTACCAGAAATTGACTACAAAAGTGTTGTCTATTCTAGCGCCGTTTGCAACAGCATATTTCTGCGAATCTGGATTTTCCTCTCTGCTCATTTGAAAAACAAGTATGAACCCCTCGAACAATTTGCGCGTGGCTCTGAGTAGTTGTGTATCAAGGTATGATCCAGGCCCGCAGCCAGGGGGGAACCGGGCAATCCCCCACTTGACATTTCCAAATAGATGTTTAGCTGTTAGGTACAACAACAAGTTACATTAATTTTCGAACCCCCCGGAAATATTAACTGGTTGCGGCCCAGGTATGAGAGGATAATTTCAGAGAAGCAGCAACAAAAAGTCACTAGGTTTGTTTGTTTCTAATGAGCAGTAAGATATGAAAGTTAAGCAGTATGACTGAGTGTTTTCGGTTGTGTTGTCAGTAATGGTTACGAGTGGTAATTTGAAAATGAAGATACTGCAAAATCGTCCTGTTTCTGTGATTTCTACGAGGGGGTGCGAACGTCACTTTATTTTATGAAAAGGGTGCCAGCTTCAGAAAAAGCTGGGAAACTATGCTTTAAGTTATTCTGGTTTCACTACGGCTAATCGCAGTGGTATACCCTAGTGAATGATCAGGTACACACTCGAGCGTAGCCTACCGTATAAAAATTGGGACAGCACTAAAGTAAGAAATACGGAGGTATTTGCTTCTTTGTAATTTTGCTAATCTCACATCGGAATCGAGTGTTGTGGCCACTGCATATGCTATGAATTCAAAAGCAGGTTGAGTATACTTTGCCGCGTGAAAGCGCTAAAGAACGCTTCTATAACGCTGTTCAAGAAGCGACTAAAGAAAGGCACGTTGAGATGCGCTTTGGTAGATTGGGCTTCCGAGTTTTATGACAGCTGTGAGAATGGGTCAGTACAAACGCAAAGCGCAAGAAGTGAAACTTACCAGACAGATTGCTTAAAGACTATTTTCAGCAAAAGGCTAGCGAGATAAGATGTTGAAATGTTGGACCACTTACAGCAATATTTTTTTTCGAAATCAGCTTGATGCAATAATAAACTAATTTTCGCCATTCTTTTACCGTTAAATGAATGCACTCTAGGCGAAAAAGTTTGTACAGCGAACTAATAAGAATTGATGAAGTGTCGCAGGGTTTTTTCCACTTGAACATCAGATTCATCATACCTTAAAGAAATGCAAAAAATGAGTTGCGTGGAAGAGTGGAAAGACTTAGTAATACAACATTTTGTTGAGGAAGTTTTTTACAGAATGTCTAAATTTACAAATAGGTTTTTTGGAAAAACATTTTTATTAAACGCCTGGTCAGACGCAAAACAGAAATCCTGAAAGACCAAGACAAATTATTTTTTCATATACTGTATATATCTCACCATCAAACAAATTTTTGAAATAAACTGAAAATAGTAAAATAAATGAATAAAATAGTAAGCTGCATTTTCACCCGTTTTTATAGTAAATTTACAGTCAGTTTATTAGTTTTTGTAAGAGCCTACGATAAACGAACTGCAAAACGTTAATCAGTGTTGAATTTTCTTACGTTTTGCTATTGTTTTTGCAATCTTGAAACACTGCATTTGTTTCATTCTTGATAATACAATTCATGTACCCTAAACAATTCTTCCAACTATGATTTGATGCTCGATACGAAACTTACGAGAGTTTGCGTTACTTGCAAATGCTAGTTAGGAACGTGCGCAAATAACAAATCGCTCTAGAAAACCAATATCAACTTTTCCGGAATTTGATTGTGAAAAACGACATTTGTAAGTGCGGTTGTTTCAAATGTTACTGAACAGAAATATTGAAAGACTGTACTCACAACACAAACTGAACGTTTGGCAAAAATAGGGACATAAAAGCGAAGAAATAATTCGTGTTTATTCCTTGCCCATTTACAAATCCCATTCAAGTAAGAAAGGAGTTTCCTGAAGTGCACCATGCAAAAGAAATATGGGCCTCGGTAACGCAAAGGAAGAATCGTAAAAAAATTGTGGCTGACCTACGTTCCAGTCGTAAAACTGTCGAACCTGTAGATTTGATAGAAACCAGAAATGAACTAAAAGTTATTGCTACTTCGCGAAAGCTACTGACTCTTTCAATTCGCAAATCGACACATGGCACAAAAATCACTAAAGCCAGTTTAATCGGATTTCGCAATGGAACAATTTGAAAATATGCCAGAATATACGCACTTCGTCGATCTTTGCAAATACACAAAATGCCACTTTAACACAAGTCAAGCTTTTGTGATAGTCTTTGTATATTAAGGGAATTAGATTAGAACAAGGAGGGTGCTAAAGAAAATATAAAAAAATAATTCATGGTGGCTCCCACTTTATAGTAACGAGATAAATTAGCGTTTAAAAAATGAAATGCGTAAGGTTCTGCATTGAAGTATCGCACATAATATAAGAATGAGCAAGAGCAGAAACGAAAAAGTTTTCCTTGGTTAACAATCACGTATTATCAAGTAGTTCCATCTCGTTCTGCATTTTGTGTTGTTCAACAACTGACTGACGTATAGATGTCCGTAAAATACATTCGCAGTAGTTCTGAGCACTAAATATGCTGCTGTGAATGGTCTTACTTTAATCAGCTGGATCAAAGACGTCATTAAATTCTTGCTACGCCAACATCAGAAATGCGTGTACTTGTTTTCTGCAAAGTTTGAGGAAAACTTCGAGTTTATTCGCGTAGTGCCTCCACTTGCTTTAAGCACTATCAAGGACTTTCACTCATTTGCAAGGCCATGCAGTAAATGCAGCAGACATCTGTTTCTTGGTTTTTACTTTGGGCGACTCCAAGTTCTGTCCCATATTACGGTTTGCTTCATATTCAAAGTCAACAACCTGATTTTATGCAAAAAGTGAAAAGAACAAAATGATGCAAAAAATTGTGCTATAGGAACTTTTCCGTGCCTGGACTTTCTGCAGTATTCGTGGTTTGGTTCATCGTTACTTGTTTAAAAAACTCTGTATTGTGGAGCATACATCCGTGTCAAAATGATCTCTTGAAATTTGACAGGGACGGTTGAAACTTCTTAGCTGTAAGAGTCATCTCCAAACAAGCGGTTAGCTCCTAACTCTGGCCAGTCCCGTCGCTACTGGGGGTTTGGTAGGCTTATCCCCCCAAACAAAGCTTCAAGCCTTCCCAAATTAAATACAAAATGCTATGAATAAGTAGTTTTTGTCACGTTTCGGAACGTCATGCCCCCCCTGCCCCCTAATGAAGACTTTCTGCCGGCGGTTCTGACTCTGGCTAAAAGCAAGAATGAATGACGTTTTATCGAGTTCATTAAATACAAGCTGTGATTTTGCGAAGACATTCGTAAAGCAAGTGTATTCTTTAAAATAGAACAACTTTGCAAAAGAACAACATTTTTTTAAGGTTGTTGCAAAAATGTATTACCAGATGCGTAGCAGGATTTGTTTCTTTTTGTATTTATTAATTTTCTTTATCCGTTTCCTGGTGTTTTTTTTTACTTAGGGCCTGTAAAGCATATCAGAAAATGTCGAAGACATATCGTTGCTTTTATTGCGGGACAGCCATTATGGAAAAATTCGCTTGTGAGGTGAGTGTCCAATGATCAGGGTGACAACTTTTTGTCATCGTGAAAACGTTTTTCTGTTGATCGACTACTCAGCGCTGTACGAAAGTCTTTAAACCTAAATAGCTCGTGATTGGAGCGATTGCTGGATTTCAATAAAAGTGCCTTGCAGTTTGACACCTGTTGAAATCATTTGTTTGCAAGCTCATTAATATGCTGACGATGCTTTGAGATAACACTGAAAAACTGTCTATAGCCTTTTAAAGCAAATGTTCAGAGTTGTCGAAAAGAAGTGAATACGGCAATGAGAGAAATTTAAAGTAAGCGATGGCATTAAGACTTGTTTTAACCGACATTCCGAGGTCGGGTTTGATTTTCTGTTGCAGCAGTAGTGGACAACAATTGCTGTAACCAAGAAACTTGAATCAAAGAGTGATTTGAAGTGGTAAAACCGATCTGTTTTGTTACAGATGGAAGAATCGTTTGAAGGACCAACGTTATATGTTTATTTCCGTGTTTTCCACTTCAGTACAGTCATTCTGTCAGATTAGGCTTTTGGCAAAACGACGTTTCTTATATCCTGGCTAAAACAGAACACCAAACGTAGATTCAACAACGTAAATGTCGCGACACTGCGTTTTATCACCGAGTGACAAGCGATAGGATGCATTTTCAGATTTTATTTGCAAGGGCATGAGTTAATACTGTCGCAATTTGTTTGACACTTGCCTTGTCGCGAGGTAAAGGCATAATTTGTAGAATGCGCTTTGATTTTTTATTGACTGTAGATGGTGCTATTTGCAAAGTAGGTAAAGGCAGATGGAATACTTCGTAATTTATTATAAAAGTTGCGGCTGTCTTTGCTGAGAGCTTTAGATGACATTTTCAGCGTTTTATAGCCACTCAGCATGAGTAGGCCTACACGAATTACATATTTCTTGCTATAACTACAACATTACGCTGTTCTTCGTCGGAAAGAAATTTGCAAGACTTGACTTCGTCAATATTTGGTATAACTGTTTTAGTGTTCGTTCATAAACAAACCATGGACAAATATAGCAAAAAACAAGACTTTCAAAACCATCGAAATAAGCTCAATTTTACCCATTTTTCCTATTTTCTAACGCATAGAAAATATCATCAAAATATGATACTTTGACTTGTAAAAAACTTGTGGAAGTCTCTACTAGCGAAATTTCTGCTACAGGTTGACGGTAATATGTGCCACGAACAGTGCGTCCGTTGCTCTGAATGCCATTGCCTGCTGGACAAGAAGTGCTTTTACCGAAACGGTTCCATCTTTTGCATCAGTGACTTTTGCAGGTAGCTCCGATGTGCCAGTTGGTAAATTAAAAATAGATCTCTGTACTATTTCTTATTACTAGAAATAAATTACTAGATATACATTTATTAATAAATAAATTACATTATTACTATGAATTGCTAGAACTTGAACTTAAGATTTATTGTTAGAGCTTTCACGCTTTTCCCAACCACCGTGAATACTTCAGGGTTTATCAAGCTGTGATGATAACGAGCACCTACAATCAACTTCAGGAAAATTTTTGCACAAAATGATATAATTTAAATTTTTTCCACCTTTGTGTTGTTTCAGAACGTTTTCCAACTATTTTCATATTCATTGATTCTGCGCAGACTCTTCGGCAGCAAGTGCCACCGCTGTGGCGAGCCACTGCTGCCAAACGACTTCGTGCACAAGGTAAAGTGCAACGGACAACTTCTCAAATTCCACACGCGATGCTTCGTCTGCTCAGTGTGCGGATCCGCTTTACCCACTGGATCCAAGTTTCTCTACTCGGATGATTTGCGTCTGCTTTGCTTCAACCGTTGTCTTGAAATCTCCACAATGCAAGGTCAGTCAGCCTCAAGTGGTTGTTGAAAGAAATCTTTGAACAAAGTTTCCATTCGTTTTTGAAAAACGTTTCTCTTTTAATACTTCAATATGGACGCTTCTTTTGTGCTATTTTATCGGAGGCACTTTAGTCATACTTTTACATTAAACCAATAAACCAAGAGTTCTTGAAGTGGTGCCTCAATACCCCAGGGGGTTATTGAGATTAAATGTTGGGGTATTTAACAATGTTGGGAAGTGAAGTCCAAATCCGGACTCAAGTCCTCATTCTCTAAGCACTTCAACTTTTTGCTATCCGGATTGACCTTGACTTGATACCCGTTGACTTTGTTAGTAAACTTTGTTGGAAAGGGTATCCACATTGAATAAAATTTGACTTAGGGGTGTTGAGGAGTTAAAACTTTAGGGACCACTGCTATAATCGAAAACCTAAGCAAACAACATTTATGTTTAAACTTCGCATTACAGACAATGCTTTGCCACATACGCTCAAGCCTTACTGAAAAAGAACATGCTCTCAAATAATGCGTAAGCAACTCCTACAATTTTCATCATCACATCGAAGCGACAAGCAAGGTGTAAAAAGTGAAAACATATATGATGCATTTGAGGGTTAGTTGGACCTGATAAAAAGCTAGATAAGGTGGATCAACGTTGAAAAGTTGATCAACGCTCAAAAGTTGTGATCACGCATCACAGACGAAATGAGCAACCTGATGTATAGGTGTAGCCAGGGGGCCTAGCGGGCCATGGCCCACCTAAATTTTTAGAAGATATAGCCATTNTGTGCTTTGAGAGGCGGTATCCCAAACAAAATAGTGTTATTCGCCTAAAAACAAACCTTTTGTCCNCCAAAATTTTTGGGCTGGCTACGCTACTGACCTGATGCTGACGGTTAGTGCATTCTTGGAAATGTGATGCAAAAGTCGGTAAGCGCTTTATAAGGCAGTACGCAGTTTTGAAAGAAAGACTGTGTGCACCTGTTCCAACGTTGACAGGTATACAGTTGCATGCAAGTGGCGCGAAAAAAAACAAGTTTTGCTGCAGTTGGGCGCTGCGCAGTGTTGCCTCTGATTCAATTCACAACATAAGGACACTTGTGTGGATGCATCTCGAAAAGTTGCTACAGATTTTCTTCATCCTCTATCAGCCTCAGAATTTATTGGTTTCCGTTTTCCCAGAAATGTTTTTGCTACGCATAATATTTAAAAATTTAATTACCAGTTTTGCTTCCCGACGAAAAGAAGCTGTTTGAAAAGCAGTGGCCTCAAGCTTGAATGTTTAAA
>JGI24159J19872_10012295_pt1 | contig 11178 bp, 10 predicted proteins | sample Ectturendosymbi4_FD_19872 | JGI IMG/M metagenome (IMG submission 19872)
ATCAAACTACTGTAACATGGTTCTGTGAAACGCTTCACTGCAACAACTATCCAAGACCACTGAGATTGTGACTGGTTGGGAGTCAAGCATTGCGGTTCTCACGAAGATTATAGGGCAACCGCTCTTTTCACCTAAAAACGTGAAATTTTGACTTTAAAATTTAAAAATTTTAACCTTATTTTGGCTTATCAAATTCCTGCGTTTGAAACTGCAAAATATTTCAGCCTTTGGTGTTGACGTTAACTCAGAAGCAAATTCATTTCGTATACTTCAAACTTTTAAAGAATTTGGCTATTTAACCTTAGCATGATATATTTGGTAAGTACATTAAAAGCTACAGCAGAGTCAAGCCTGGGAACATTATAAACGTAAAGCACTATATGTATAATGGACAGAGCATTTACCAAACTAAGAAAGTACTGTACTGCAAGACCACGTTTCTTGCCTTCCACGCCTAGCCTACTTAATATGCAATCTTCTAGTAATGGGAAAAACAGTATTACTACATCGGAAGTCGCAACAAGCCAATTAATATTTCAGATTTGCAACTAAACCTGCAAAAGCATATCAATATTAGTTGTTGTAGCTTCAACAAATATGGGATGCATTAATTAGTTTTATTATACTGATACTGGTCGAAAACAACCAACACTGATATAGCTATCGGAAAATACCCAATCGGTCCAACTCCATTTTTTCAAGAGGAAGACTTCAGCTTCTGTGAAGTTGGTAAAATTGGCCCAACAATCATAACACTGCTATCACTAAATCATCGCATCTACGTTCGTGGCGATAGCGAATTGCAAGTTGAAGTTTGACGCAGTTAATTTTCGTCGTGAACTGTAACAAATCCCTCCAACCGTATGTGTTATTATTAGCAAAATTGCCTTGAAACAAGTCTTCATGGCCTTCGATAAAGCATTGCCAAACCATTGTTTCGCAGGAAAAAATATGGCAGTCCATTATCATGTGTTTTATAAGCTTTAGTTAGTACCTTGAGTGAAACAACGTAGACCTACTGAAAGGTGTTCTGTTGTAAATATACTGGAAATATGACTATTGCAAGACAATTTACGTAGAAATGAACGGCTAGAAAAATAAGGAACAGCTAGCCGTAAGTTGTAAAATGTGCTTATCGTGTTTTTCAGTCACTTCGAGTGTTTTGGCGTCTGTGGATATAGCTGTACTGTGTTCATCTGACTTATGACCAGGGGTGTAGTGGGGCGGAACGCGTGGAAACGGCGTTCCTACACCTTTTTCATGTTTTGTTTTAAGATTAGTTCGAAGCTGTTTCAAAATGGCTAGTTTTTTTGGGTGCATTCCCACACCTTTTTTGTTAGCGCTACACCCCTGCTTATGACAGAGTGTAACAGAACAGTAGGCTAAGAAAGGAGTAACTTAGACCAGCAAGTAAGCTCAAGCACCCAATCTTGGCTAAACTAAAGACTCCAAAATATCCTTTTCGTCACCTGTTATTTGAGGCTTGCTATGAAGACATTCTGTTATGGAGATCACGCCGAAAGTTGCACTGCGTAGCAAGTTATGGATGAAATTGCTTTTTACCAGCTAGCTAGCATAAGCGAATGCGACTCCACCATCCCGGAACATTTCAACTTTCGAGAAAAGTGAAATAATATTACTGGGTTTTCCCACGACGCATTTTCCTGAGCAAGGTTTCTGCCAAGTACTGCACGCGCGTAACAAATACCGCAATAGCCATGACATGAGCAAGATCGGGGAACTCCATTCAAACTGACCAACTTGCAGCCTGCTTTGAGAAAGCTTGCAGATAAACACCATTGCAAGGTTCGCATTAGTTGGAATGAGCTGTTTTTTTTAAATTAATAACATTTATTCTACCAAAGCATTTGCATTCATTTTGTTCTGTGCTAACTAGATTGCCCATTTATATTTCATTAAGTCTGAATTATTTTCATAACAAAATACTATTTTCAGAAAAATTATAGGAGGGGGTGATTTTCAAGCAAAGTGCCTGTAGGGGGGCGATTTTACAAAAAAGGTTGAAGACCACTGCTCTAGGCTATAGTAATCGCTTTCATCAATGCAGGTTTCGCGCTGGAATCTAGTATTCAGTAGAACTCAAAAGAATAGTCAAGCAATAAAAGATGCAATCTGATTTAATCAGAGTTTAATGCGTATTAGGCCCGCAACCAGGGGGGGGGACCAAACCGAGCAATCAAAGCCTCCCACTAAATTTTCACGCATCATTTTAGATTTTCAAAAAAATGTTATGTTGATCTATGTTTCACGTGCTGAACAAATTACTGACTACTTGTATTGTAAGCTGAGATCCTTGTTTCTGCATGGTTCAGTTTAGCAGTTTTGTGTAGAACTTAGTTTATAAAGCCTGCCTGCAAAGAATGTTTATTTAGATATTCGAGAGCAAATTGACCAACCACCGTTTTCCACTCCAGCTTTTGAAAGTGCAGGCTAAGTGTGTAATGCGTCAGCTTCAAAGGTGTGCAATGCTCATTAAGCTGCCGGCACCAGCTGTAAAAAATAACCCTTCTAACATCAACAAATGGAAGTTCTCTCTTTGCTGTAAAAGCTTTCGAGGAATCAGCCAACTGGGCTCTGCTTTGATGTTTTTGTGATGCTTCAAACGCGCACATATCTGCATTCAAGTAACCAGTCCCCACAAAGGCGACATGCAAGTGAAGTAAATTATTTTTACAGGACACCATGTTCACGTAACACTACGTTCTTCAGTTCTGAAATCTGATTGATACAGAATCTCCTATCACAAATTTATTTTATTGCTTTATGAAAGTTAACTTTCCCTATCAGTAAATTCAAACATGCGCATGTTTTCGTAATATCTGAAAAACGTTTGCATGAAAATATGCAAAAAGTATTAAGAATCGTACATAGTTTATTTAACAACAGGAGCAAACAAAAAGAAAACTGTTCCTTTTCTTATGCGAAGTTGTAGCATCCAAAGTTTCGTGTTACGTTCGGGCAACGGTCACATGCAAAAATCGACATCATGTTATTTGCGGCTTAGCACATGGAGGTGAAAACATGTTTTAGCAAGATTGTGATGAAAAAATAAATCAATCACATGACAACTGGTATGGCTGTTTCAGGTAAGAATGTTAATCAAAGAAAATTATTTTCAACACCAACTCTGCATGTTTGGCCCGGAGGCGATGGCCACTTCCAAAAATGGCATCATGTAATTTAACTTAACACATCGAGGCAACTAAAATTTCAGCGAAATTGCAATGATAAAGAAAGTCCAACTACTTGACGTGTGGTACGGCTGTGTCAGGTTTAAACGTAGATAAAACAAAATTTTCGTCAACGTTAACTTTGCGTAATTTCTTGGTTTGTATTATGTTCAAGCAAACTCACTATCAACAGGTTCAACGCGAAGTGTTTTATCCGTAATCTCACTTTCCTGTAGTTTCCCTAGCACGTTTGGTTTTCAAAAGGGCCGGTAGGAGTTTGAGCGGACGCCCTGTTTCATGCAAGGAAATCTAAACCCTCAAGTGACTGGGAATGGTGACTTGGCAACGTCCACAGATTATTCGAACTTAATTTTGCAGCAGTTGTCGCTGATGTTGAGAACTAAGAAATTATTTTGAAACAAAAAACAGCGATTCTGCGCACAGCGCAAGTTTTGCAGCAGAAAAAGCATTTAATATTTGGGAAAGTATTTGGTTTTTGCTCAACAGCAGAACGTTGAACGAGTAGCAGAAAAAAATATTGTGCTTCTTCAACGAAAATAGTTACACACAGGAGACAGATTTTTTAGTGAATAGGGAAAATTACTGATTTGCGATTGGAGAATTAGGGAATGTCGCAAATTACGTTCGATGTTTAGTAGTACTGTATATTTTACAACATTTAAAGTAACGCAAATACTTCGAAATGTTTCACGTGAAGAAAGAAGGAAGCAAATATAAGATACTGGGGAGTGATTTCAGGGAAATTTTTGCAAGAGTACAACTTCGTCGGTGAAGATTGCAAAACAAAGTGCGCAAAAACTTTAAAGTTGGTGCAAAACTTTGAAAGCGTGACAACATCAATATTTGAAAGTAAATTTGTTCTGCGTATTGGATTCATTGATGCTGGATGTCCACTGTTAGTATGATACACCATAATTGCAGTAACATGATGAGATGTTTCGGTACAAAAAATAACCGCCACCATTTAGTAGGTTTGTTTACAAGCAGTGCAACCTTTAGTATGCCCATTCATGCTAAGCCGTATAAAAATTTTCGCATTTTCAACTTCGTCAGTTTTGAACAGGGTTTTCCAAAGTGCCTAGCGAACAAAACTATAGAATAGCTTCGTTGTAATTAGGAGGGTAGCTCAGCAAGACCGCTGAATTGAAAAATTTTATCAGAAACATTTCGATTTGGGAAAAACGCTTAATGCAACAACTGACTGTGCTACTTGAAAAACAACAATCGATATATGCAACCGCAAAGATTATGGTGAAAATTTACGATTTTTGTTCAACGTTGTTGTGCATTTTTTGTTCAGCGAAACCTTGATTTTTCAAGGGGTGAAAATTTTTGTTGCTGGGAATGTGACCGTTGTAATCATGTACGAATATACAAGTGGTAATGAAAACAGACAACGCAATTATTGAGGTGGAGTAATAATATTGTTATTCACGGTTTTTAAAGACGATGTATTTTCTTACGACTAAAGTCGTTCGGTTAGAAAAAAGTGAAGTATGTAGTTGTTTTGAGTTTAATAGTGCAATCCTAGCCAAGAAGCTCAAAGAAAAGACCATTGCGACCACGCTTACAAACATGGGCGTCGGCATCGGGGGTAGGACCATCCCCTGGATTTTGAAATTTCCAGCAAAAAAAGGTTGTTTTATCAGGTTCGAGTGAGAAAAAACAAATTTCACCACTTTTGGCACCCCCTAGAAAACCTTTTGTAAATACCCATTAGTGGCCCCCCTGGAAAATATCCATCCGACGCCCATACTTACAAAGATGGCGTTTCCCCAAATTAATTGCAATGTGAAAGAAACGCTGTGATGCCTGAAAAAAGCGCGTGATGTAGGCTATCAGAAAAGCGACATTTCATTACCAAGATAAATTACAAAAATTTTTCGTGCTGGTTTGAACGAAATTAAATACGCCTACGTTGACTTCAAAGAGCATTTTTATCCAACGTGTTGCAGCAACAGATGTGAAAGCACTTTTCAAAGGACAAACGACTCTTCCAACAGTGGCGTGCCTAGGGTTTCCCGTTCTCAGGGACAAACTCTGTTGTAGGCGCCCCCACCCAGCCCGTTCGTGGTAGCATAGATGCGAAGAATGAGTTGGGAGTAAAGGAGCGTCGAAAGCCGACTTGGACCCTGCGTATGTTTGTTTCTAAACCCGTCTGACAACTTAATATGACTGTGACGTCACGACATTGACCTCAGGATTTTGAATCTTGGAAATCATTAACTGTCGTAGAGTTAAGAATATGATCGTCTCGCATGAAGCTTTCCCGACTTTAAAATTTCGGTAACGATTGAACATTGAGACTGTTGTACTGTGACATTACAAATCGAGGTAATAAATTCGAATTGTAACAACTAGTGAAGTAAGATGCAAAAAAATTGGCAAAAAGTTCATTGATCATCTGCATTAATCTTAATGAGAGAATTTTATGGGCACAATATTCTTCTGCTAACACAACATAAATTTGGTCAGAGTTGTCTTTTCTAAACCACACGTTTGCCAGAGCCTTCTGATGATCCCGAAAGCAGCGTACCCGCTTGCGCCCCTCTCTCGTCAGGTCTAGTCACAATCACCGCTGGTGCGAGCTGTAGGGGAGATGTGGGATCTTTGACCAGGGTGGGCTCAATGACCATAGGCTGTTTCTCGCCACCTAGTGAACGTGTGCTCATGTGGTTTTGACAGTGAAGCTGAGATTGCTTTCTTGTCGTCTTGATGTGTTTTAGAGGAGNTGCAGCTGTTATATCAATTTTTGTGGGCTAATTTTANTTTTGAAGAAAGAAAGTAAAATTTTGGTGCTTACGTTTTTTTGTTTTTGCAAATGACAGGCAGCTTTTTCCACAAGATTTTTTGCAAATGTGATATGGTCAAGGAAAGAGTTTACAAACTACAAGACGTTGAGAGCCGCTTCTGCACACTTTTTTTGTTATGACACGTAATGCCAAAATGGCGGCGGATGGGACCTTTGAACCATGTGAGAAAGGGACCAATGACTCAGCGGTTCAAAGGTCCTTTAGCATATGATCTAATGTCTCCAGCTTAAACATTGCTACTTTCAAAATTAGTAAATGCAAAAAACGATTGTTTATTAAGAAGGCCTGAATAAGGCTTTGAACGAAGTGACGGAGCATCAAATTAGTCTGTGCAAATCTTCCAAAGATAATAATATTGGCTGAACATGTTACGTCAGTAGTGGAATGCGCCGCGCTCGCTTCGCAATAAGTGCAGCGTTTCTAGCCTGAGGCGGCTCGCGATCAACCTTTGTTGCGCGCATCATATTTGCGGAGTTAGTTGGTGCCGGGGCTGTCGCGTTGAACTTGTTCCGGGTTTTGACTTTGGCTGTTTGCGCCGTAACAATACAGTCGATAGGTTCAAAAACCAAAAAATAGGGTCGTGGTTCTGTGAGAAAACATTCGATGGCTACTATGGACAGGTGCGCTTATAGACATATAAAAAGATTTTTTCTGATATTCATCATCCATTTTCCAAGCTTTACGAAGCATCTTAGAGCAGTATGCACGAACCAATCATCTAAGCACAGTGATGTGAAGCATCTAAGCTCAAGGTTTCGAGCACAACTAAAGAGAAGCCGAAGATGCGCATAAAATCGTGAGGCGTCAACTATCCGTATCTAGCGATGCGAGTGATGTTATAAACTCAGTAGCCTACGTTAGCACACTGACACAGCGAGTGATTACACCTTAACCGAGCCGGAAATTGGTGGCGTATTGAGCGGATTTTCGGACCAAAGTATTGCGGCGGGTTGTTACGCTACTGCATTGTAAAAGTTTATTCCAATTATGTAAATTTCTAAATGCTTGTAGAATTGGTGCTAAGGGGACCTGATGATGATGGTGACTTTGGAGTTCGTAGTTGCCCACAAAGCGTCTTTCTGGTGTTTTGGGATTTGATACCGATTCATTTCAGCAGGGACGCCGGAACGGGGGTGCATGACGGGGGTACTGCCCCCTTGCCCTTTGAAATGGGGGGCATAGGTGCCTTTACATAACAGCATCACAGGCAATTTCAGAAACGCTGGAGAGCGGTGAAATGGAGGTGTTATTTCTCCCCTACTCTTTCAAAATGGGAGATACTTTTTCATAACAGAATCATAGGTAATTTTATGGTTTAGAAAGATCGACTTGAAACAAATTTACTGCAGCTATTCGCACACCCACAAAAGAAATTCAGAATGGTTTTCTAAAAGTTCTGCTATTATTTTTGAGGTCAACGTTGCTGCTGCGCAAAAGCAAGCATAATATTTGGCAACGATTTGTTTGTTTTTTACAAGCTTGCCGTTAACTCTTTTATTGCCCGCACTGCCCTACCGCTGTTCCGGCGTCCCTGTATCTTAGTAGGGAATTTGAATGTACTTAAGACTGAGAAACGGTTGCAACTTGGGGCAACCAACCCAGGGTGACAGCCCAATTCGTATCTCTGTAGTTAGGCTACATCTTAGCTCGCTTCATTTTCTTACATTCTTTCGTTGCAAATCGCTATACTGTGTGTGTAAGTTGTGTTGCAATAAGGAATCCAGCAGTATGTTGAAATCCCTGTTTTTGGAAGAATTCGCTGTATTGCACCTAAATTATGGCAGGATTCTTGGAGGTGGTTCGAAGGTCCCACACCGGTTGTTCATTGATCCCACGCATGTGGGACCAATGAGCCAAAAAAAGTTTGTTTTTCAAATCAAATTTTCAGCCACTTCCTGAAATTATATCCTACTGGTTTTTTTGTATGTGGGTAGAGGAAGAGATGATTATTATTCATGCTAAATTTTGGAGCTTTGCTAGCTAAACTTTGCAACTTATGACCTGAAATATAAAAAATGGCTCATTGGTCCCACATCTCCCCTACGGTATTCTGGAGCATGCACTCTCAGAGTTTTGAGTTTAGAACGCCATTAAAGGACTGACTGAGGGCAGACTCATGAATACATAAGGACAGGCAGAAGAATGCATACGAAAAACCGAGAGCAAATTATTTTGTACTAAACTATTAGACAAACATACAATTTCAAAATCCTAAAATATTTCTTTGGATATAAAACCCTGAAAATTTAGCAGAAAATAAAGAGGATACTGCAATCTAATGCTTTACTTGCAATTATCTAGTTTCAAAGACAAAGTTTCTTGCTTTTGCTGCTGCAAATTTATCAACTATTTTGTCAAAAACCTGATGATTTGAATGTGTCACATATTTTAACCAAGAAAATATCTAACGCCAGTGACTTTACGTGAGAAGTTTGTTAAGAATTTTGTGATTCGAAATTCGACAATCATGTCTGTGGAAATGCCCAGTTTATAGATGGAATTAACTAAAACAGGTAGCAGCCAGAACAACGGTTGGGCAGTAAAAGAGTTGAGGGAAATGATAACTTATATAAAAACAAAATTCTTTCGCAATAGGCTTGTTTCTGTTCAGCAACAATGCGTAGTCCTCGAAAATATTAATAGAAAAAATAGAAAACCATTCTGAATTTTCTGGGTGCACAAATAGCTGCAATAAATTTTTGCAAGACGATCTTGATAAACTATGAAATTCCCTATGATACTGTTATGAAAAGCCACCTCCGCTCCCGTCATTTCCCTGCTCTCCGGCTTCCCTGGGAGTAACTGAAAAGTTCACAGTTATAATTATTAATACGCAACGCTGTTGCACAGTTGCAATTAGAATTTTGCAAAAGTAGTCCGGATTTATTTAACACCCCACAAATAAAAATCATCATAACTACACCACGTTCAGATCCACATCAAATCCATTTCAACATCATGTTTGTCAAGCCACCAAAGCTCAAAAAATTTCATAAACATCAGATCTGTTGTCGTACTCGTAACAGCATACTAACATACTATCGCAGGTCTAAAAGCATGCGCAGTTGCATGCATTGTGAATGCTAGATTCCCGTCCATTGTGACGCAACTATACAATGAGAACGAAGTGGGCAAGTTCACAAACCTGGCCATGTGAAAGCATTGTGACGCAGTGAGATAAGCCACATGCGGGCGTTGACCACGTAGAAAGCATCAGCTTACGTCTCTACTCGTTACTGGTAGATTTTCCGTCTGCCTGACTCAGATTTGTACAGGTACAGGTCGCATATGAGAAGCATTGCTAAGTAAGGCTCCAAGACGTCCTCTTTTTGTAGTACATCTCCACTTTTTTCATGAGAATGAAATAATCTCCGAGGACAATTAAAAATGTCAAAATATTCTCCCTGTTTACATTTTCTCAGAAAATCATCCGAAAAACACACAAAAACGACAACCTACTGAAAACCAAAAGAATGCTAAAAAAACGAAATATAAATTAAGTGGCGTTGAAAATGTGGCAGCCTTATCGAGCTTATTAGTAAATAAAAATGGACAGAAGAGGAATCGTTATCTTAACAAGTGTAGAGCTCACCCAAGTGGTTCTCAAGATGTAAAAAAGCAAGAGGCAAAAATGAGAGAGGAATAAGTTGTAGCCAAGTCAAGAAACATTCAAGTGAGTATTTTACAGTGGCAGTGAACTCCAGCGGAGACATTTCTGCGGAACCTGTAAAATGACTGAAAATTGAAGAACATGTTGCGACAGTCTTAGATCTACGTAACGATGAAAATAGATCCAGTTTAACCAGTGGTGCAGTAGCAGAAGAACGTCCAGATGTATCATCATCGAAAAACACGATAGATGAGATGGCTGACGCTATCCCTGGAGGCAACGATATCCGTCTCTGGGCCCTCTGACCAGCCAATAAACCGGAAAAAGCGGGAATATTGGTTGAAATATGAAACAGGTTCTTTTTGACATTTTGATGAAAAGTCATTTTTAAAAAATGATGTTCCGCAATACAGAAAAGACAGAAACTTGTCACGGAAATGTACCAGTGGCGTAGCCAGCCCAAAAATTTGGGGTGGCCAAAAAATTTGGGGGGTGTCAAAGTGTATGATTTTAGGCGAATAACACTATTTTGTTTGGAAAAACGCTTCTCAAAGCACAACGTGACTATATTTTCCAAACATTTTGGGGGGGCCATGGCCCCTTTGGCCCCCCTTGTCTACGCCTATGAAATGTGCCACAAGTCTTATTCGTTGCCACAACCACAATGGCGAAGTAGTTGACAGAAGCTGGCTTTGTTTTTCTCCTTCACACACTTGTGTTAAATGTTTCACTGTAGACTGATGTGCGCGGATACGACTAAATGTGCGCATTTCCTAATACAAAAGGCATCTACGACTGAAAGCACGCTCTTGAGCGCCTGAGGAACCACGAGCATTCAGTGGAACATAAAAATGACACGATTACATTAATTGCAGATGTAATTAATCACTATGAATAATTGATACAGAACTAGCCAGTAAGGTCAATCAATGCGAACAATATCGGAAATCGCCTCTGCCTACAACGTGTGGTTTTTCTCATAAAATTTATTGCTGAGCGAGGATGGCGTTTAGAGATGATGAAAACGTTGCATCGCCCAGAAAGCTTTTCCAAAAATTTTTCAAAACGTTTTCAAGCAAATATCAAAAAAAGAAGGTGCGATGCTTCTAGAGACTGGTTTGCAATTGTTTCACAAATGGCTAATCATTGTCAAATACCATGTTGCATCATGAAGTTTTGTTACAGTTGAGTTAAGAAATGTGACGTCACAAGATTACGTCATAAATATTAATGATATGTGGAAATACTAGTGACTTCTTCGGTCATCCTTACCTAAGCATTTTGTATCCGCACATGGGGCCTCCCACCACGTTTGGGCCCCAGGTCCCCCACCGTCTAAATCCGGCGCTGAGCTCGTTATTTTAGTAGCTCGCTACTGCCAAGCTCTGCTGGCAGGCAGTGGAAGGGGTGCTGAGCAAGGACATGGCAACTGTAGGTGAATACCTCCAGACTCGGAAGCTAAAGCTCAGCACTACAAAAACGGTGTCGGCAGTCTTCCATCTTAACAACGAGGAAGCTAAACGTGAGCTAAAAGTCAACTTCA
>JGI24159J19872_10012298_pt1 | contig 11176 bp, 4 predicted proteins | sample Ectturendosymbi4_FD_19872 | JGI IMG/M metagenome (IMG submission 19872)
ATTTGCTCTAATGTTCGCTAATGGTTGGCTTACTGCATGCGATGGCTTTTATGATGCTTCTGCTTGTTGGCTGAGTCATATGAAACAATAAACCATAGCCAATAAACCATAACCATATGAAAACACTGTTACAGAAGAAACAAACCTGAAGCCGATCAAAGCAATGCGCCGCGATGAACGTTTTCTTTCATTAGCACTTCAGTGAATTTTGCTTAAAAAGCATGCTCAACGTGCTTTCAACTGGCCGAAATACGCATGCATAAGCCTTTCTGATGTCTAGACTTGTTAATCTCCTGGTGCATGGAACATGCTCAGATCAATAACATTTTGCATCTCAAATAGGCTAAAAATGTTGACAAATATAGACCAAGGGGGGCTACGTGGATGCAACATNGTTAATATCCTTAATCCAATAACTGCGCTACTCGGTTGGGACAAGCTTANCAGAGATTGCTAAATAAACTCTTCTAACTGCACTATTAACATCATCTAGTATGAANGGTAGACTGTGCAAATGTGTAACTCTGGTCGTAAGCATCAAAGATATCTTGATTCCACACAGTACAAAATACGAGAAGACTTCTGATCTAGCCATAATACATTTTTTGACAACAATCACTACACAAACTAGGTTTATCAGGTGTAAGTGTGATTTCTGGACGAATACAACTAGGCATATAGGCTAGCTTCACGTTCAACATTCCAAGCAATGAATGGTGACACTCTGCGCTCAAGCCTCAAATGCGTTTATTACCTCACACACGTACCAAAAATGATCAGGCGATGTTATTCTAGGTAATCGCAGCAGGTACCGCCATGTCTATGAATTACAGAACAGAGCAGAATACTAATTGATAAAAACTAAACTGATTTCTAGTGTCTAACATTTTAATTTGAGGGTTGAAACTTTGTTCGGGGCCTCAGCCCACAAAAGACCCCTGTGGCGGCAGGACTGACTTTTGGGCCCGCTGTGCCGTTAGGCAGTGAACTTGCGGATATTTTTCTGATGCGGATAATTGTATATTCCTGAAAAATGCTCACAAAAAGTCTTGACAAAATTAGTTATGCGATTAACTGGATTCGTCTGTACTAACAAATCGCCGGAAACACTCCAAAAAATTTTCTAAAAACGCTAAAACCAAAAATCTATACATCTATTGAAATCAAAAGAATACTAAATACCGAAATACAAGCTAATTCAGTGGGGTCATTTTTTAGATTTAGCCTGCCAGGGGGGCGGCGCGCACCACTGCCCTCCCCCTCCCCCCGTCAGTCACCCCACTGCAGTCAATGCTTATCTTTTGATTGATGCGCTACTTTAAACCAGGGCTGGGGTGTCGGCACGTTTTGGCTGGTTTCGGTCTCGTCAAAATTTCTGCCGCCGATTTTTGTATGGACATCGACCGACATTGGCTATTGTTGAAACAAGGCGAAATTTTGAAACAGATCATTTTATAATCGTACAAACATTCAGTATCTACGCTACACACGGGTTTTCAAAAAGTCCCGCTAAGCCGGTGCATCAGAAAACAAGGTATATTTCCGCACAATTTTCTGCTGTGCAATCAGAAGATTTTCATAACCATAGAAATCTGTCGTTAAAATTCATCCAGATTTTGCAGATGATCAGGGCACCTATTGGACAGTGTTCGCATTTTCTCTCACTATTTGCTACAATTTGAATGCATTGCCACGGTTTGGAATGTAGCAATACAATAGTTTGAACGTTGAATTGTGAACGAAATTTCAAAATGGTAGCTTAATTTTAACTCTATCAATAAATAAAAACTTCCAAGATTCAAAGGTTCTGGCGTCACCTTCGTGAAGTCACAGTTGTACGTCGTTTTCAAACGTGTCTAGAAACGCAATTGGGTATACCGTGACAGATTTCTCAACCTTCTACCCTTAGGTGTGAAGAATGTTATGGAATTCACCTAATGACAAGAGCTCATCTAGTCCGACAAGGATAGGTAACCTTTGTGGTAGCTAGACTCCTACTTGTTCATGAACTAGAACCTTCCCAGAACATCTGCCTTAGTCATTAACCTCGTTTTACAACGTTACCTTTCCTGATTATAATTACAGTAAACTAATTGAAGGGATCTGTTTGCACTGGTTTTAAGGACACTCATCAACATAATTATTCACATAACTCTGGGTCTGCTATCACACATAAATTAGGTTTTGCTTTTCAGTGACTTGTTTTCTTTTCAAAATCTCAGCACACAATGGCAGCTTACTCTCCTTGCTCATCATCGCAAATGGGGAGGAGTTACAGATTCACTGAGAAAACGTTTAACATGACGGCCTGATCCACATTCACGTAAGCTTCCCATTCCTGCGTTTGTTGAATCATTAGAATTTGTAGAAGGTTACATTCAGCGCCGAATTTAGATGGTAGGGGCTCATGTGCGGATGTAGAATCTTTAGGTAGGGGATGGTCGATGAAGTCACTGGTATTTCCACGGATCATTAATATTTATGACATAATCTTGTGACGTCACATTTGCTAACTCAAGTGTAACAAAACGTTGTGATGGAAAATGACAATTGACAAATATCAGCGATTGGTGAAACTGTTGCAAAACTGGTCACCAGAAGCACCGTATTTTCTTTTTTTGCAATTTGGCTTGAAAAAAGTTTCTGGGCGGTCCAACATTTTCATCATCTCCAAACGTCAGTCTCGCTCAGCAGTACATTTTACGACAGAAACCATACGTTGCAGAAGTGGTTTCCAATATTGTTGGCATTGTTTGACCTAACTAGCTAGCTCTGTATCAATTCTTCACAGTGATTAATTACTGTTCCATTGATTGCTGTGTTCCATTGATTGCTCGTGACTCAGCGTGCTTCCAGTCGTAGATTCCTTTTCTAACGGGGAAATGGGCAGATTTGTTTTTATCCACGCACACCAGTCTACACGTGAAACAATAAACGCAAGTTTGTGAAGGAGAATAACAAAGACAGCTTCTTTCAACGACTTCGGCGTTGTGGTTCTGGCGACGAATAAGATTTGTGGTGTATTTCCGTGACTAGTTTCTGTGTTTTCTGTGTTGTGGAACATCATGTTTTGGAGGAATCTAGTCAAAGCTTTTAAATTCAGCAAATAAAGTGGTCCATCATGTTTTGAAAATAACTTATCGTTTTTCAACCAATATTCCCGCACAGTTTTCCAATATATTGGATGACCAGAGACCGATGTCTTTTCCTCCAGTGATAGCGCCAGACAACTCATCTATCGTGTTTTTCGATGATACTTCTTTACGTTCTTCTGCTGCTACACCACTGGTTAAACTAGATCTATTCTCATCGTTACGTAGATCTAAGTCTGTAACAACATGTTTTTCGATTTTCTGTCCTCTTACAGGTTCCGCAGGAATGTCTCCGCTGGACTTCACTGCCACTATAAAATAGTAACTTGGATGTTTCTTGGCTTAACTACAACTTCTTCCTCTCTCAGTTTGTCTCTTGCTTTTTAATGTTTTTTATAACCACTTGGATCAGCTCTACACTTGCAAAGGGGTCAATCTCCTTTTTTCTGTCCATGTTTATTTATTAATAACTCAATAGGGCTGCCATTTTTTCAAAGCAAAAAGGAGAACAATTCACGACTGACACTAACTTGAGTGTATTACTTACACTTAACAAGTTAAACAACAAATAGGCCTATTGATTAGTTTCAAGCATTGAAGTAAAACGTTCAGTGTAGACAATGTTTCATTCAAAACATACAAAACAAAATCCTTACTTACTTAACCTATTTAGCCCGTGAATATTTCGCAGATTTCTTAAATTATGTGGAATCGCCTTTTACAATTTTATGAAACTGCTTGCATGAAAGATGCTTTAACTTGCACACCAGCTTTAGACTAGAAACTGGTTCAACCAAATAGGTTTCTCTTTCTTTTTGAATTTGTGGCTGCATCACGGAAAAAATCGTTCCACATTAGCATATAGAGCCACAACGCTGAAGTAAAACTGTGCACTCTTTATCAGTTCTTGAAGCGTTTAATGGCATTGCAAGTTGCAAAATATTTTGCCCATATTTCATGTTCCATCATTTAACGGTGAATTGCATTTGGTTGACGCTTTTTTTGCACGAACGCAAACAAATTTTGGTAGTGGTAAAACAATTTACTACAGCTTCATCAATAAAAATGTTTCTATCAAGCACATGCTACTCATATGGTTCATCATTTTCCCAATTAGTTGTTTGCAAACGGAGGAATCTAGTCAAAGCATTTAAATTCAGCAAATAAAGTGGTCCATTTAGCCAGATGTGAAGTACAAGACTTGTACAATACAGATACTTCTGACATGAATGAATCACAGTCATGATCCTTGCCTTCGCTTAATTTTCTTAGTGCTGATTTACCTTGGCTTGATGTGTACAGTACATCTGATTCCCTCTCTTGGATCCTTGCCTTCACAGTTGCGAAACACGATACAACCTCAACAATTGATGCTTTTGACTTCTCAATACTCTGAGCTTGCTCAATAAAAGCAACCACAAACAAATGGCTTTATGTGTTAAACCGAATTCGCTCAGAGAATTTCCAAAAAAACGTTTCAGAACAACAGTTATCTTGTCGATGGACATTAAGTATGAATTTGAAGCTGGATATACAGTTGAAGCATCCTTAGCAAGCTGCGATAAAGTGATAGGCACCTGGTTACGCTAAGTGAAATAAGTTTTTGGTACGCCATATCCACTAAGTCACAAATACTCTTCTTTGCGAGCTGTGCAAATGCAACTACACGTAATTCACTCAGCTTCAAAATAATGTAGTCCTTTTCTGAAAAAGGGATACTTCTGCCGTATTTCTTCGTTTTTTAGCATTGCCGATTTGCTCAGGGGTGCAAACATTTCTGTGACTTATAGTAGCCCGAAGAAATTTTTCGTAGCGCCTGCATAGGCTTTGCCATACAGCATTCGCACGCATCAAGTGTAAAATGCAAACAAACGTTTGCGCGCTCCAAGTTTTTGATCGCGCGGCGCGAGTGCGCGACCGCATTTTTACACCCCTGGATTATCTATAATTATATCACAAACTACTACCCTAAGCTATGTACAATACACTGATCACGGTTCATCAGCAAAGCTAGTACAGTATAATGGGGTCAGCAGTCCGCACTTTAATGCCAAGGTCATTGAGATACTGAAAAGAGATTTACCGCTGTTATGTAACCATTAATGTGAAAGCATTCCCGCCTTTGCAGCCGTCAACCAAAAGTAGATTGAATAGACAACTCGCAGACTAAGCTACTCCACCAGACATCAACTAAGCTACGCTACCAGCTCGTATCTTGTTGCAGTGGAGTACGGACTGCTTATTGTATGCTAAAACAGTATATCATAGCCAGTGACGTAACCGACGGGGGAAAGAGGGGCGATTNCCCCCCTGGCAATCTAAATGTGAAAACCGGACCGCCCCCTTGAGTGATATTCCGGTATTTGGTTTTAAGTAGGTTGTCGTTTTTCGCGTTTTACAGATTATTGTCCGGTGATTTAGGGTATTAACATAGCTATCCTCATCCGGATTCACCATCATTTCTCAATTTTTTCCGAGTGTTGGCTAGTGGGCCCTGTACAGTGGCCAGTGCTCAGTGGGCCACTTTTAGCTAAGTTTTCAATCCTGACTCAAAGTTCTAGTTACGCCACTGATATTATAACTATGCAAAATAAGAAATGCTTAAGGAGAACATTTTGACGTTTTCGAAGGTCCTCGGAGAATATTTAATTTCTCACGAAAAAAGTGGTAATGTACTTCATAAAGAGGGCGTATGGCAGCCATACCTAGCAATGCTACTCATATGCGACCTGTGCAAATCTGAGGAAAGCAGATAGTAAAGTAAAGCAAAATGTTCCAGAAACGACTAGAGACGTAAGCTAACGTGTTCTACGTGGCTTCACCTTGCATTCACTAGATTCAGATACCTGACCGACTTTCAGGTAACCAGTAAGTGCGACATTTGTTTCGTCGCAATATCAAATATTCTTCAAGTGAAATATTGCTGTTTGGCTGACCGATAAATTAATAGCGTCCACAATCAAACTTTCCTCACTGAAAATGACCAGGTGGCACGCACATGTCGCTCATATGGCTTAACATACAAAAATGGTTGGGGGCGCTGGGCCCGGGCCCCTTGTGCCCCCCTAAATCCGGCGCTGGTTATATTGAATACGACACTTCCGTTGATGCGGCAACTTTTAGCAGCGAAATCGAATTTGAGGAGCCTGTGTTGACACCAAACGATTTAAACCTAGTCAATTCAACTGGCGGGATCAGAGACTTCAATCTTTCAAATAAGATATCCGAAACCTGGCATTTAGTTTCAATGATAAAAATCGTCTTTGGCCAATTTCACTGTTACTGCGCAAAAAGAAAAAGGAGGGCACTGCCCTATTTTTCCGAAATAAATATAACCTAGTTTTTTGCTATGACGTTGGAGAGCTTGTGCGAAAATAGATCTTGCCGAATAGAACCTACAGTCGGATCGTACCTTTTTATTGATGGCTCTGTACGACGATTGAGATGTGTCCTACTAAACAACGGAATTAATGTAGCAGCGAATGTTTTTACAAAGAAACTTTAAATTTTTACGTAATAATTTTCAAATTCTGATCAATCAATTCCTTAATTTCCAACGCAAACTCCACAGGCAAAAGACTAGTCGAAATCAACCTGTTAGTAAAAAATTTCCTTTGGTCTCAAAATTCGTACCTGCAAAGAGTTTCTAGAGAAGTTGATACGAAAGGTAGCGTATAGAAGGAAACCTCGCAAAAGGTTGTTCTAAGATGTTGTGCAAAAGATTGTTAGCATTTTTGAGCGTAAAGCATCTTTCTATCATGCCCTTTGTTGTTTTGTATTGTTGAAAATACTACAAATATGCAATGAGTTTTGCACTGTCATGTAGCACATGTTTGTTCTTTGCCAGGAAATGTTTAGCGCTTAATTCAGAGTTACTGCACACGGACATCGTTCGTGCATCTGAAAATCTAGAGCTGACGAAAAAAAACTGTTGCTATTTTTGGAATCAGCACTCGAAATATCCCTCAGAGTTGGTCTAACGCTTGAGGCATTAATTGTGTGTTGAACACAGGGCCGGACCAAGCCATTCCAGCACCATAGGCAAGATCCGTTTACATGGCTGATAAGAAGTGTTTGCTTCTGACGACACTATCCTGTTCAATCAACCGTAGCACAATCGTTTTGCAAAGTACCTACTCATTGTACTTGCAAAACGTAAAAAACACATTTTCTGCACGACTGCCGCGGTGCGTCCCAGTCCCGTCGTTTCGGGGGTCTTTGATGGGATTAGCCCCCACAAATAAAGCTCCAAGCCCCCCAAATCGAAGTATGAAACGCTGTAAATCAGTTGAGTTTGTCAAATTTTAGAATGTCAAGATCCGCTGCACAAACGTAAAGCCCCCTATTGAAGACTTTCTGGCGACGGTTCTGGTGCGTCCTAGGGAATTGAGGTCCCCCAACAAGACCCTTTCCATTTGTATATAGATAAAGACGATTTTTTGAATAACGCTAACTTTTTAGATGAAGACCAAGTTTATTTGAGCACCAAGTTTACCAAAATATTATTCACACAACTAAATTGGCCCAGGCCCGTAACTAAAGGGAGCGCAGGGGTGATTTCACCCTCCCCTCCTTGATAAATATGTTGGACATAGTTTAAAACTATTGTATCAAAGATATTGTATAGGCCCAAAATTTGTCCCCCCCCCCTCAGAAAACTCTTCTCCCCCTCTGGTGTCCCAAGCTAGTTACTGGCCTGTACAGGTGTTACAGCATTCATGTAAACAAAAATCTAGCATAGGCTTCAAAACTTTGTCACAGACCCATTCAATCTGGTGTCATAACATCGATGAAGTTCCACACGCACAACAAACCTTTAAACGTTCGCGAATCGCGAGCGTCATCATGTTCGTTATGGAGCACAATAGCCTGGAATCGGTGTGAGTAAATAAATTAAGGTGGTGCGTCTTGAACATTTGACTGACTAAGTAGGCTACTAGTGGTAATAATGCTGCGTTTCGGCAGCGTTTCCCAACCTGACTGCACTTCAGGATGGCTGAAACATGATTTAGTGAAAGCTTCGATAAAACCTGTACTCCAGTAAAATCGGTGCAGCCAGGAAAAATCAAGAAAAGAAAAGAACAAAGATGGCAACTTTAACAATTCAAATAGAACTTTATAAAGTATGGCTTGCAGGGCATGGTTTGTTGGCCTTGACAGCACGCCAATGATAGACGTGCAAGCACCCTGGACAAGATCCTTTCCAGCGCCCACACCTCCTATGTAAAGATTCTTACTCTGCATGTATCATCACGTTGTACATTAAGAAAGGACGTTTGTTCTACATAAGAAACTTTTCTTAAATGAATAAAATTTACACTAAATTGAGACATAGCTTACCTAGCACCTGTGTGTGAAACTGAAATTAATAGGAAAAAATATTAACCATTCTGTAGAAATCCTGAAATAGTGCAGCACCTCCACCTTCTCACAGACCGCGTGAACGTGTGTTCCATTCACCTTCATCATGTTCACTCACTATTTCTCGGTGTGCATTCGTCACTTTCTGAACCACACAGTTGTATTTCTTGGTCTTTGTTGGCGTACCCTTTGGCCCAGTGCCCTAGGCAGCCGTCTAGTTCGCCCAGTGGTAGCACCGGCACGGGTTGACCTGTCTTGCATGAAACATGTTTGACAGGATTTTTTCGTTGATACCTGCCAAGGAAAGTTCAGCGGTGGCACCAGTTCCATTTTGTGTTCAAGCCACGTCCATGCTGATTGTTCACGCTCGTTTTCGGAGATGACCTGACAAGGCATACCAAACGTCCCGTGTTATCCGAGATAGTCCCGGTATTAAAGGCATTGTCCCGGCGTCCCGGAAAGCCAACCAAAATGTCCCGGTTAGGCATTCCGTCAACCAACATAGCTTACATGAAAATTAGCATGCTGTGATTGGTCTGTTCAGCCAACATGCTGAAGAGTGATTTGTGATCTTGTTTTTTCTTGTTTCGTTTTGTTACAGTAGATGTAAAGGTAAGTGTTACGTCATTGTAGCGGGTAACTGATCGAGCAATTGGTTGATTGTTAACGCACTGGCTAGTTCGGCAATAAGCTAGTAGGGGGAGGCGTTCTTTTTTCAGTTAGGTTAATGAAAGGACTATTTCGTACCGGTACTTGTTTGCATTTCCTGCTGCAAAAACCATTTATCATTTTCTCATTTTATTGAATCACTCAGAAAATACTGGAAAGCCTATCCAATTTTTCTTTATCTAACAGTTCACTTATTAGGGCTCGATTTGGACCTTGTCAAAAAATTAGTGTGCTGAATTAGAATTACTGTTTTTTCAATTAGCCATGGTGGGCGCTTAGATTTTGACAACCACTTGGAAATCAAAAAACACAAATCTTCTGTTGAGGCAGCAATGTCGTCATCTCGTGTGACACACTTCTTCAAAAATGCTCGTTACGATGAGTCTCTACTCTTAGCAGCGAAAGAAGCTACTTTTGCGTATCACGCTGCTATTCACACACAGTCTTTCAAAAAGTTCTCATTGCAGCCTCTAAGTTTGTATCAAAATTATTTGAACCAAAATTCCCATTGCAAGAACAAAATGTGAATGAGTAATTGTTGATTGCATTGTCCCGATTAATTGCCGCTGAACTACGTCAAGAATTAGCTAAAGAGAGTTTTGTTTCCATCGCAATCGATGCTTCGAACAGAAAGAGCAGGATGCCGGAGAGCGAGCATTCCCCCCTCTGCCCTTTCATAAATGGGGCACCGGGGGCGAAGTTGCCTTTTTATAAAAGCATGACAGGTAATTTGACGGTTTATCGATATCGACTTGAAACATATGTATTCCAGGTATTTGCGCACCCGGAAACTTCAGGATAGTTTACTATTATTTCTGTTTCAGTAATATTTTTAAAGTTAACATGGTTCCTGAACAGACAGTTGGCAAAGATTGTTTTGTTTTTTAAAGTTTTCATTGCCCTCAACACTTCTACTGCCGCCCTGCCGTGCTGCTGTTTCGGCGTTCCTGAAAAAGAGGTAAAAATTATTCGTTGCGGTTGGCCACTTTGTACCTGATGTCGGTGTGAAAGCAGTCCCGTGGCCACGGGGAGGCTTTTGGGCCCTTAGGCCCCCAAACAAAGCTCCAAGCCCTCCAAATTGAAGTATGAAACATTATAAATCGGTGTTCTTTTATCTATATTCAGAATGTCAAGCCCCGCTGTAAAACCGTAGAGCCAGGGATCCCACTTTTGGGGAATTTGTCCCTAGATTGGGAATTTCAACAACGTTTGGGGAAAAATTTGGGGAATTTAGATATCTAGGGATTTTTAGGGAAACTGCATGTTGTGGGATAAACTTGGGAACAGTCAGTGTGGTCCCGCATTTCTATCAAATATCATATGGTAATCAGATTGTGATTTAAATGTCAATTCCAGGATTTTGTCAATCTGTTGTATTGACATTGTATGTAAATTAGTCTTATCTCTACGGTCAAATGCAACCCAACCAGGTCTTGAGTATACAGTAGTGTTCCTGACATTGGATGAACTCAGTGAGCAGAGGTTTTTATGTGGGGTTTATTTATGAAAGGGGTTGCAAGGGTACCAACTAAAAATCATTAGGGTTGCATCACCAAGTAAAATGTCACTTGGCCAAATCTAAAATGAGCTCTGCGAGAACTGGTTGTTAAATTTAAAGGATTGTGGACATGAGAAAAGAAGAGCTGCCCTTGCAATAGTCTATGGTAGCGGCAGGGCCTACGAGAGGGGGTACGAGGGGTACATTGTACCCGGGCCCGGCAGGTTCAGGGGCCCGGGAGGATGAAAGTACGCACGCTAAGATTTACTTTGGCCAGGCCCAAATTAATGGTCGCTTTCTCCATCTGCAGCGCTGCTGGCAGTTTTAACAGTTTCCCCACTAAAATCTTGACAAATCCGAAATTAAAATTTTGAATAAAAACTTGCCCATGCTTTTGGCTGGTTTATTTGTTTTTGTTGTCATCTTCCCTCAGGTTGCAATAATTTGTGATTATCACCTCATCCACATCAAATAACGATGAGCAGATTTTGTGCCGTGTATCGTCGATAGATTCCATGCAGTAAAACTGTAATAAGCCGCATGTATGAAGTGCTGT
>JGI24159J19872_10012300_pt1 | contig 11175 bp, 5 predicted proteins | sample Ectturendosymbi4_FD_19872 | JGI IMG/M metagenome (IMG submission 19872)
AGTTTGTATGGATGTAAACCAAAGTTAAAAATTGACATATTTTCGAAGCGTTTGATATACAAGTTTTTGGGTGGTAGGCCCATAACAGAAACAACAGGTATAATTTTGGTGTGTTTTGATGGCAAATATACTTGAGCCTATAAAAAAATACTAAAAGTGTAAAAAGTCTGCTTACGAACTTATTACATCGCGGGCCACTTAAAACGGCTTTGGCCTACACTACAGTATCTTGAACGGTGCAATAGTTTAACGAAACGACAGATCAAACCTATGGTTTTAAAATGAAAGGCACAGGAGGAATATCGTTCATTCTACTACATGTACCATTCTTTACTCTTCGACGAACAAGGCCTATGGATCAAAACAAGCCAGTCCATTAAGTAGAAACTGTGACTTTTACCGGCATTGTCCTGGTGGTCTTATCGACTCAGAAATAGTTGTCCTTATTTCTTGAATGTAATTCACTGCGCTAAGTTCGTTTAGACGTCCTTTCCAAAGTAAGCCATGAGCTGACGTCTATGCAGAACACCAATTTCTTAACTCGAGCAACGAAGAATTGTTACACACTTGTTGTTTGTATGATCATAGCGATCTCTCAAATATTTCCTTATCCAACTTTTTGCGTTCGTGTGCAATTTTATTATATCCATCAAACGATTTCAAGAGATCAGGAAAAATGCGACAGAAGCAAAAGGACACACTACAGAACTTTTTAGAAAGTGGCCACAATTACAAGATGCAATTTTATCGGAACGGTCAAAAAGCTGCACAAAGAAAACAAAATCCCAGCGGCAACCATCTGGTTTTGCCTGTTACACAGAAAGAACAATCACCAATACTACTCATTATTTTTCAATTACATTGCAATCACAAATACTCATTCACATTTTCCAATTGCATTACAGTTGCAAATACACAAAAACAAAAGTCCTCAATTACAACTACAATGACATTTACGTTAAAATTTGTAATGAGAGTAATTAAACGAAACGTGAAGGAAACAGCTAAAAAATCTGTTGTGGGTGCTCAACGGCGCACAAATGCATATAAATGTTTTGATCAAGGTTTCAAATGTTTTGCGAGGTATTTAGCTTGAGGCTGACAACCGTTTGTTTTTTCACTAAATTTAAAGCACGATTTAACGGTTGGTATTTTACTACCTTTATATAAGCACATTTTTACTAATGTTTCCAATTCGGGGCAAAATTTTAAAACCCGGGGTTCGGGTAGCTGAGAAAAGAAACCCGGGAAAACCCAGGTTTTTTCGGGTTTTGTAATGAATGCGATTTTGAGCGATAAAACTCAATATCATTGTGAAATTACTACTGTTGGTCCCTGCACAATTTATTATCGAAGTATTAATTAAGTTAGGCACAGTTTTTCAATGATGTTTATAATACTGACGCATGACAATCAAAGCACACTTTCATCTTTCAGCCTGTTTCTGAGTTTTGTGACTAATAGACCTGTGGCTGAAAAAAGCTCTCTCTGTTTCCAGTGATTTGGGCTTGATTGTAATTAAGGCATGGAACAGTTTTTTTAGGTTGTTTGACCTCTTCTTTGTAGCCTCAAAAAGACTCATTTCCTTTTTTACAATTTGTGATCGGATCTCTTCCTGTTCCGGATTAGTTTTGTGGTCTTCACTCTCAAGGATTACATGGATTCTGTGCTTTGATTTCAAATGGGTGATTAAAATTTCGGATCTTGAACCACCTGCGTTTGATTCACGGAGCACGAATTGCGCTTTGTTGTTGGTTGAGCGTTGTTTTATAAGAAATGGCTCTAAGCTTCTCATTTTCTTTGATTACTAACGTCTTTAAACTGAATGCGTATGATTAAAAATCTACTTAAAGTCGCTTCTGAAGGAAAGCCAAACATTTTGTAGAAAATTATTGCAAACTGAAAAGGAACAAATCGATTTTGCAAAGAATCACAGCTTGTATGAACTAACATGTAACAATTTATAAATGAACTAACTAGTAACTAGGAAACTACGGCATACCTTTGAAGAACTACCTCACGTGGTAGTTTTTTAATCAGGTTAGCGAAAAAACTAAAGTTCGCGTAGACACTTAGTATGTGCCAAATCACCTCACGATTCGTCTAAATAGGTTAATTGAACGAAAATATAAACCGTCCACCAACGAACGTACGATGATGGTTACCGAGTAAAACCCACACCTCGTGCCTCAAGATAATTGTTGAAAGTTCAAACGTGCTAATTTGGCCGTTACACGGGCCAAACTGCAACTTTAGTGTTATCAGAATTACTAATATTTGAATGCAACAGCAATTCCAGGTTTTTTAAAATACCCGGGTTTAGCAGTTGAAAAAATCCGGGTTTCGGGTTCGGGAAAACCCGGGCTGGAAACACTAATTTTTAACTGTGTTTGGCTTCGAACACATCGTCGACATGTTGGGCGTGATAGAAAAATCACAAGATAATACAAAAATCATGAGAGGTCACAAGGCACACGGAAGGATTTTGTTGCTACGCAAAGGCGTCGAAACAACGCACCAGCCACTACTGTAATCAGTCTCCGTCGTACAAGAGCGTTAAATTATGGAGGGAAAATGAAGATTTGTAAAAAGCATCAGACCTTGGAATTGATGGGATTAAAAACTTAGATGAAGATGCACATCGTTGAACCAAGCCATACAAATTGTTTCCACACAAATCAAAAAGCATTAACTACCAGCAGTGATGCGAATGTTCATACCACTAAATATAAAATTTACCAGCTCCAAAAATCCAAATATGCCGATTTTGCTTGTGTTGTTCAAGACAAAGCGTGGTTTTTCATTGATGAGTATGGAACACCCTCCTGGCTTCTTCAATGGCACACCAAGCCCGCAGCCTGCAAATGTACTACTTTTACTAGATGGAGCTAAAGAGCTATGCGCTAACATCTCTTGGCTTCCAAATGAAAAATAAGCTTTTCATGAACATTGTTAACATTTTGCAAAATTTGCGACACGTACAACAGCTGTTTTGTAAGCAAAGGCCACAAAGAACTTCAGAATGCAAACTTCCGGGTGGAAACTTGGTGTAAAAATAATTCCTACTTTTCACTTGAACATTTTTCATCCATTTATTGCAGAGGAAATCATAGCGTGCAGTCGAACCAGTGTTAAGAATGCTGTTATGATAAAAATATTCTTGTCTTACAACAGGAATTATTATCGGTTGTAACGGGTCTCCACAAAGGTAACGCAGTTGAATGTACCAGCAAATCTTTTCAACAGGAAATCGATTTCACGTAACACTACCAGTTGTTGCGCTTGATAAAGGTTTCCCTGCAACAGCGTCTTGTTTACAATAATTTTTCCAGACCTTCATATCTCATTCAAGACAATTCTCATGTGTGCAACAATAAAAAATGAATTCAAGGCGGTTTTTAAACTTCGTAACAACGTTAGCCGATGAACTNATAGCTAGACTTCTTCGAAAATTTCTGAGTCCCACAACTCATATGCTATGGCTTACTGTGAACGTCAGTCAAACAGATAGGTACAAATAGTTGAAACTCCACCAAGTGACCGCCTTGATGAAAGCAACATCAGGTTTTTCCGCTGTACGGTTTGAAAATGTAATAACTGTTAGAAAAACACTTCGTTTTGTATTTTAACACACCTATACAGGAAATCAGTTATCACTACCTAAAACATCGCGGGGGTATAGCTCAGTGGTAGAGCATTCGACTGCAGATCGAGAGGTCTCCGGTTCAAATCCGGATGCCCCCTTACATTTCCATTATATTTTGAAAAGCATATGGCAGTATCGATATAAATGTTCAATTTGTCTGTTTTTGGTTCTACATTTCGAAAGTATTTGACAGATTCCTGCGAAGAATTTTCACAGTGTGGTTTTAACTTTTAGACGAAAGAATACATACAAACAAAACTTTTCGCAATGACATTGGATGTAAGAAAAAAAAATTTCAAACATTGTGTCTTGAACGTATCGGTACTTCTTACAGTTAGTTAATGCACGGCATTGTCTAACATCGGTAACCTGCTTTCTTTCAAACCATTACGCATTTTATTTTGTCCCTTGCGGAAAATAGCACAACTGATGTACTAATTTGGTTAGATCTGTGTTTTTTTACCCATGCAGTAGACATCAGTATTTAAGCAAACAAATTATTATTTTCTCTATGTGCAATTTTATTTCTCTTTTGTGCAAAAGTTGTTCATTTTCAAAGAGGTAGACAAAAATATCAGAATTACAAACTTTTATTACTTCGTATCTTTGTACTAAAGAAATAGTGACAAAAACTTTTATTACTTCATATCTTTGTACTAAAGAAATTCGTACTAAAGAAATTGTGAAAGAACGTGACTTTAAGTGATCTTCAATTCGGATCCATGATGGCAACTGTTTCTTATAGCGCCTATCGTTTTGTTGAATGTCTAAAATGCGGATATATACCTTTTGCGGACACAGTTTTTTTGCAGATCAGACATACATGGCAGAATTTCTATAAGGGGGATGGCTGCTTTGAGAAAATTCCCAAGCGAACCCACATTTGCGGACACAGTTTTTTTGCAGATCAGACATACTTTGCGGACACAGGTTTTTTGCAGATCAGACATACATGGCAGAATTTCTATAAGGGGGATGGCTGGTTTGAGAAAATTCCCAAGCGAGCCCGGATAAAGACACAGTTACTGGGTTGCACGCTCATCAGTAAACCACACTTCACATCTTCCAGAGAGTTCCAGGGCGGGCAATATGTTGGTTACAAGTTTAGCTGCAGTAGCTGCCAGAGTGGAGAAATATTTCCAACCTTCTCATTGGTCCCTCACAAGCGTACACAGTCTGATCGCCTTGCATCAGGGGCGGGTCCAGGGGGGTGATCGCCCCCCCTTAAACCTACCAAAGTAACTTTATTCACTATGATTTTGTGCAATTTGGAAAACAGCATTCGTCATATACAGCAAGACCGTTTTAACGTCCATGATTTTGTCACATCAGTGTTGAGAAGCACTCTCTTTATCTCTCTTGCAGCAGTGAACACGTAATCAGACTTGATTACCAAGTATTACTGAAATCGCCCGCCCCCTAACCTTACTGGCTGGATCCGCCTCTGCCTGGAATGGCTGTAGAACTCAGTCTGCCCCTGAAAGAAAGTATATGATCCGTGGCTGGAGCCCAGTCACGCCCCACCATTCCAGGCCAGAGTGCACTTTCGAATAATAAAGGATGCCCCAGTTTCCCAAATGTACAGAACTTTACAATTGCCACCCCGTCATCAGTTTCAGTTTAGCATCATGGTCAGGACTGAACATGCAAATAGCCTACATTGAAATATACAAATAAGCACAATTAAATTATTTCCAATACGTTGATTCAAAACAAAATAACCACTTCCGGTTCTGTGACGTCGTCGACAGCTGTCAGTGTGGTGCGATTTTCTTCTCTTTTGTTATAAGTGATAGCTCAGCTTTGAGGGGTGCAACTACCTCCTCTCAATTAATATCCAATGCATAAAGACTCTGTAGCCATCTGTCTGATTTACGATTGGCGCAGAACAAAAATTTATCGTACAGGTATTTTCGAATGTCGTGTTCGATCAAGTTATCTTGGCCAATGATATGATTTTGAAAGGCATTCAAACCGTCCTCGGGAAAACTGAACTGAAACGGCGGAGACTATTGAGTTTTCGTTTCATTTTTGGAAGTTATATGTCCATTGCTAGTAGTTTCATTGACTGTTGGTAGTTTCAAGTTGGGCATGCGGCAAATTGACTTGAAAGCTTTGGTTACTGGTTAAATCATGAGTGAGCTTGCCTTAACTGGCAGAGATTGAATGGTTGTCAAAGTTGCATCGACATGAGCTAGTGGATGCGTTTGTACGCAACTTTATGTCAAAAGAAAATCATCAAGTGTCAGCGTAGTTTCTGAAAAGTTTCTCATTTGATCAAGGAAGATCAACAAGCTCAGCTCGAAGAACTCAAGTGCATGTATGGAAATGACGCGAACGCTTTCCGAGGCAGCTTCTCGTACCACTGAAAAAGCAACAATTTTGAACGCGACACTGCCTTTTCCCGATGTGATCATCCATCAGAAAAGAGAAAAGCACTTCAGCATATTTGCTGTCTAGCCTCGAAGCCATGCCACCGCCGAAAGCCTCTCTGATTCATCCAATCACGTCAATCGTGATGGTAAACCGTTCTGTTGCATTCGTTTCACCACTTTTGGTGAATTGTTCGTCACAAACAATCAGCAAGTCGTTCGCTTCCTTGAAACAATTACTAGCAGTTACATCAGGCTTGTTGACATACTTTTAGAACCAGGTCACACTGTTTTATACCTTTAGCCTGAATTAAACGAGCAAATCAAATTATTATTGGGTAATTATAAATAAATATTCAAAATTTAACCAAATTACTGCTACATGGGTTGGTTAAATGTCGGGACAGGCGTTAGCAATGTCGTGATATAACGGGGCGCAGATCTATCCAATAAGACCTAAAACACAATGATAAAACCGCGGAAAATTCAAGGGAAACAGCCACCACAATCACAGTGTTAAACCTTTGGAACCTTTGGGAAAGTGCGCGAAGCTGGAAGAGTCCGGCAGGAGCACCATTGTCATTAAAAAAACTTTTCTACCAGTATCCTGCATTCACATGCTGACGCTTCATCTGTGTTGCGATGTGTGTAAATGATTTTCTGATTCTGCAGTGCTCTTTTTTTCTAACCCATGTAACATGAGATAAGAACTGAAATGAAAATAAAATTTACGCTTAACTTAAACATTTTGGGTTGAAGCATGGTTTTGACAATGTTTAATTTGTGGGCGATTTTATCAGCCATAGTAAATTGATGTGAAATTTCATGTCTTCGCAACAGAGTTGGTTCAGTTCGTAAAGCAGGAGAAAGTGTTGCTTTGAAAAACACTGATTTAAAATGACTTCCATGAGATTTCGTTGTGTGAACTTGGATTGTATGAGGTTGTGAGAGTTGGACTGATAAGTTGCGTTGTGTGTGAGCCGTCAAAACCACAAAACGTTTTGAAAAGAACGTGGAGTTGCCTTCACTTGATTGAGACACTGTCTGTGCAGCCATCTGTTTTGGCCATGACGTTCAGCACTTACGTCTTGAAATGTTTCCTGTTAAGTAAAAAGCTTTATAAGTCATGGAGCTGCACCGAACGCCCTGCAAGACTGCATGTGTCTTGTCTGCATCTCCTCGAGCAGGCGCAGAGCGGAGTTATTAATTTGTCGTTTGGACTCTTTTGGCACAACCTTGAACGTCATACACCGCAATGAACTAGTTGAAAACGTACCTAGTTACACCCGAAGCCTTAATACAGGCGTGCCTTACGCTTTATCATGAGGTATAAATGTGGGACTTTTGTGCTGAAGCACCCGACAAACAAGAGGGATTTCGCTTACGCATTACCGTGTTTTGTTTCTCTGCAGTCTCTTTCCAACTAATGCGCATTCCGCCCGCACTTGAAGGGAGACGCAACACTCGCTGTAAAATTCATGACGCCGAAACCGCAAGAGCAACCTTCATGCCGCTAGCGAACTCGTTCGCCAGCGTTGTTGTGCGAGCGTCATCTGTCATTCCACCTTAACTCGGCACTCGTGCCAGCCTGTAGCAGCAGCTCGTCAAGGCTGGCAGCCGGTCATCACAAGTAGTTGCTGCCTGGTGCCGATTTCTCTTTCCCAGCGTCTTTTTCAAATTTGTGGATGCTGCCAAGTTGAAATAATTTACACATCAAATTGTTCACTGCTATCACCATCGCACAGTAAATTCTGCTGTGCAACGTTTCATGTGGTGTTGACATCGCACAGCACATGCTGTCAGCGTTACCATGCTGACCTGTGAAACATATCGGCGTTGTCAACATGCAGTATAAGCTTAAATAACCATCTAATGACCTATTTTCATTTGGCTCATTGGTTGTTGCCCACTTTTTCTGTCTGTTGCATCGTTATGGAATCTATACTTCACATACTGTAAGTGGCTTTTTCGTAAGAAGCTGATTGCAACTAATGTATTGTGTTTGTAGGCTGTCCAGTGTCCGCATGGTTCAGAGTTTGCAGTGTGTCCAGACACAAGGCTGACAATGCAGTGATTGTAATTTGGTTCCGTGCAAATCAACTGTGCTTCTGTGTAACCAATTTGGTTCATGATGTGCAAATCAGCTGTTCTCCTAAGTTGTTTAAAGAACGGCTTCCTACGACGACTCATTTCAGGGCGTTTGAATCATTCTGGTTGCAGCATCAACTGCGCATTTCAATGCCCTTGTTTTAACAAGGGCAATCGCGGACATTACCACCATAATTACAGTCTGCGAAGGAACGGCGAATGCCACTGACGACAAGAAATTGCCATTTAAATGATTTAAAGGGTGATAAAGTTTACCTCCGCGTGCAAATGAACCAAACGCACGCAGTTTCTTGCCAAAGCAAGTTGTTTTATTTTCAAAACTTACTGTGCACAATGGAGATTTCTGTTGCTTGCGACTGTTGTTCAAGATACGCTTCACTTTTTCTGACCAGCTTCAAACGTCTTTGGGGCAGCTATCAATAGAACTGCTTTTCTACCACAATGCGCTTGCACTGTTCCGGCAGTGAACTGCGATTTGACTTTTATCTTTGAATTGTCATTTGTGTATCATTCTGACCTATTTGCCACTGGTCTAGAATCCAGATATTTAAACCGTACATGAAGCAATAAATTGGGTCAACACAGGCCAATTACATTTTAAGTGGAACACACTGACATGAAAGTGATTCGTTTTGTGACTGTAGTGTTTGCATTACCTTATGTTGCCAAATAAGAAGTCCAATACAGACGTCGTCGGCAGAACACCCGCAAAGTTGATGTACTGTCTCGCTCAACTAGCAGCGCAATGCTGGATGAGCCAGCTGCGTGACCGTTGATCTGTTCAGGGACCGTCAGCAGCAGTCACGTCGCGAAACACGTGGCAAAAACGATGCTGCATGCGTCGCTGGAAATTCTCAGGTTCGAGATACGAGTGAAAAGCTTCTCTTGCCTATGCATAGAAATATACTATGGTAGGTTCCACCCAAATATTATTGTCACTGAGGAATCACATTCCTAGGAACGCCGCGTCAGCTCGTTCAGGACGTGTTGTCCTTTGGGCCCGAGCGGTTTCATGGGACCAAGTTGAAGTGCATTGAGGACCGCAATCAACTGATGTTTTTGCTGCTTTAAGGTTGTTTATAACTTGAAACTTGAGTTACTGGATTTAATCGCACATGGAAATGACGGTGCTGTACCATGCTACCAATTTTTACAATAAGTCTTTTCTCTTAGTAAATATTCGTCAAGCGTTACTTGCAGAAGTCGTTAACTCCAGTGTTGCCAACCTTGCATTTTTCTCGCGAAGTTGGGCTTGTTTTTCTGTGGAGTTGCGGGTTTTTTTGAAGACTTGCGGGTTGCTTGTTTTTGGGCTTGTTTTAATTGAAATTTGCTTGTTTTTTGCAGAGTTCTGTTATACAGATTGCTTTATTTCCCAGATTATATGGCACTTTTGTCGTTTCAATTTACTGCTAAAGGCATATTGGGCATGTTTTTGTGAAAATTTGCTCATTTTGGGCTTGTTTTTTCGGATTTGCCACCCTGATTTTATGTTTGATTTTCTTGCTGATTTCTCGTTTTGTTGAATTTTCCTGCCAACCCTTTTTGGGCTTGTTTTTCAGTTAAATTACCTATTTTTGGCTTGTTTCTCAAATGTACTTGCTTGTTTTTGCGAAATAACCTGGCATCACTACTTAACTCCCAAACCGAACTGCAACGCAAGAGACAGCAGCGGAAACGCCGGACAGAAGGGCGTATTACGGTCGTGCTGCAAATTGGCGTTATGCCCCAGAGGGAGTACGATCACGAACGCAGTCAGCAGGTTGGCGAATAGCACGTGATGGCGAGCCGATCGATAAATCAGCGGTGAAGAAGACAAAAGGAGAACAAATGCGCTTGAGGCGATTCAAAGCGGACGTTCGTTTGGCGAAGGTCTAAAACCCGAGCAAATGAAGTCGCTGATTGTCAATGCGACCAATGTCACCGATTCAACCACTTTCAAACTAAGTTGTTCAAAAAAAATAAAACTTGATTTTAAACATTAACCATTGCTTCAGCCTAACGTTTTTGAGAAATTGACCGTTTCATGAAAATTTAGCCGCCTTTATTTTAACTCTTGTTGAATTGACATTTTGTTCGAGATCGGCCTGCACATTTGCACATGTAATGTGTACACTACAGCAGCCTACTAGCAAACTAAACATCGTCAAGCCCGTTCATTCTTGTTCAGTTTGGCTTTTTCCCAACCCTTTGGCATTCAGTGGCCTACTGCAGGCATACGAGTTTGAACGAAGAGCTTCGTTGAGTTTGTAACATATTCATGCAAGCTGGGTAAATAGCTAGAACACCGAAAAATCTTGTTCACTAGAAACAAAACGTATTGATACGAACGTATGCTATTGGTCCATTGAAGATGTAAAGCCTTGGGCTAGTTTAAAAAATGCTAAAGCTTCGGATGAACACGCACACGACGCTGCTGACATTGATTACGTTTTTGAGGAAATATGAGTGTCTGAATACTCTGAAAGCAGTAATGTCCAACATCAAATGACTGCCTGATGTGCATGACTAGATGTCGATCAGTACTATACTGGGCATGATAACATTGGCAAAAATGACAAAGCCTACTCATTCAACATATTTTAGCTAAATACAATGTTTTTCCCGAAACTAATAGTTGGAGTAGCAATGTGGCGTTGCTAATGTAGGCCTACCCTCCAGTAACTTAGTTGTTCACTATTGTGCAGAACGAAAAGCTGTATTGTACTGTATATTGACATCATAAACATTTTAAGTCACAGTAATGATTATTGATGACAAATTCAGCAAACACTGAATTACCGATACTTCCAAAGGGTTTTTCCGTCTAAATTGTAGACGTCAATTGTATATACTGTAGCAGCAGCAATGCAAACCATGTGGCAACGGCAAAATGCACAGATTGTTCACCGTTGTTGTATTTGCAGGTGAAACCTTAGCCCAGTGGTTCCCAACCGGGGAGGAATTCCTCCCCAGGGAGGAATTTCCACTTTCTATTTAAGTTACCTATTCGTTGTACAGTAAGTGTTGTACTTCTTTTTCAAGTTGACACTGCCTCTTTCAATTATTTAT
>JGI24159J19872_10012301_pt1 | contig 11174 bp, 9 predicted proteins | sample Ectturendosymbi4_FD_19872 | JGI IMG/M metagenome (IMG submission 19872)
CTCTGCTGTGGCACTGAGCCTCCACGTGTAATACTTGATTTGTTGCGAGCATATAATAATGGTATTCAACCTAGAAAATTCCTGCTATATGACGTAAAATTGCCAACGGCAGGATATGGGATACATTTCATGTTCATTGTCCTATCCCATGGGACAAATCCATGGGAATGGGTAATGGGATACTCGTGAATCCCATTCCCATGGAGAAGCCTGGTAATTCGGAAAGGCTTCGCTGCAGTTAAATACGGAAAAAAGCACATAATACCTTCTCCGCCCCGCTTCAGTAGAGGAAAGAGACTGATTGTTGTGTCGACCATTCCGAACAAATTGACATCGAGAACTTTGCGAAAATCTTCAACTTTGCACCATGGCACAGGAAACGTGCGATTAGCGATTCCAGCGTTGTTCACAATTGCCCAGAGAGCTGCCAAAAGCACTTAACTTTTCAGCGAAAAAAAAACAGGCCAAAAGCTTAAAAGTGCGTTCCAACATTTTGATAATCTCAGCATTCCTTTAGGAATTGATTGCGAACAATTATATTCAGGTCCCGGGTGAGAGGAGTAAGAACGCCATTCCAGCTATCGAAAGTTTTCCGGGGGCCGCAAAGGCAAAAAATTGAAACAGGTAGCACAACACTAAGCACGCAAGAACTGCGAAAAAGCTTTAAGAAAGTGAACAACTTGAAAGAAACGATTGCTTCTGAAAGCCGAAGCGCTGTCAACCCACTTAAACATTGATTTTGCAGGAGCCTTGTAAAAATGTTAAAGTGCGGCCATGAGTTGGTTTCCTAGGTTAAACTTTAAAGAAATGTTTGGAGTTACTGGTTAGCTATTTTCAAAACCTATATTGATTCATGGACTACAAAACGTAAAAGCATCGTTGGAACCCGGTTTGAAATTTTGTAAGTTTTTGTGAAACAAACGTTTCTACAAATACAACGTTTGGCCGACAGACTTCGTGTCTTTTACGTAACAAGCACATTTAATGCCCAAGTTAACCTTGTTTGCAACTTATAAGTGTTGCTCTTCCGCTTTTCATTTGATAATTTTAAAAACTCACACTGTAATCAGATTAAAAAATCTATACCTACAATCATAAAATTAAAAATGGGCTGGAAACGAAGCACATACGCCTAATTCATAATCAGTAACAGTTATTAAGTTCTTACATCTGGAAAATAAACATATCATGCATGTCACGAAATAACACAAATCCAGCAAGAGGAAAAACCACATCAAAGAGCAAGATTTTATTGCATGCTGATGAGAATATAAAAACGTCAAAGCTTCAGGTTTAGCAAGCTGATTTGTTATAATAATTTTATTTTTTTCACTGATGATTGTCGAAAGACCATACGGGTCAACTGCTCGGTCAGTCCTGTTGCTAGAACAAATAAGTTTTGATTGAAGATGTTACATATGTAATAAAAGAAAGGTAACAAAATGCATCGAATCAACGTCAGATAAAAGAATTAAACAAAACAATAAACACAAACAACAGAGGGGAAAAGCATGTCCATGCACAGGAGGGTGAGCAACTGCAGAGGTGAAAGATGTAAGAGAGAAGAGGGGAGTCAAAACAATATCGTAGAAAAGTGACAAGCATATGAAATGAAAATAAACAGGAATTTTGGCAAGACAGGAGGACTTTTTAATATTGTTTTCCAAATGAACAAGGTGAAAGGGTTTCAAATTTTGGGACCAAGATACTTTAAGAAAGCTGACCGACAGACGTTTTCATTCTGGTTAAATCATATTTTTGCAAAGAAGTAAGCCTTGTTTGACATTTGTGGATTGATGCAATAACAGAAAAATCGCATCAAAGTGGTTAGGTAGTTCACCATGATCAAAAGAGTACATGAAGTCGGCAACTGACAATTAAAATAAGTTTGGAATATTTAAAAATCTGCTTAGAATACAGCATAGTTTTTTTAATTTTGTCATATTTCTAATTCTTACAGCTTTATTCTGCAATGTAATTAGAGGTAGTAAGGTAGTTTTATTAGATCTTCACCATTTAAATACTAAAAAAAGTTAATTAGGAATAGAAAAGAGCAAAGTAAACAGATTTGAGCACTGAAGTGTTGGCATAGTGCTTCAATTTGAATAACATTCCACATGGTTTGGAGAGCTGCGTCACCAAGCTTAATTGGCGGCTTCCAAATGAGTTCATCATCAAGCATAATGCCAATGTATTTTAAGCTACTTTGTTTGATAATATTTAATGATTAAAATTGAAACTGAAAAATTAATATTGTTATGTTTGTTCGTGAGCGTGAAATTACTTTTGGAATAATTGATGACACATAATTTGTTAGCACGAACCCAGTGTTCACTTTTTTGAGCTTATTGTTAACCAGTTTTTCTAAAAAAATTTTTCCTGAGATATGAAGATTGGTGTCATCAGCATGTAAAAGAGTTAGATGCTTTCACAATGGCATCGATATACGTAAGGAATAGTTAAGGGCCGACTATAGATCTTTGAGGCACACCACATGTTATACTCAAAAACGATGATTCGGTATCTGCTATTTTAGCACACTGAACCCTGTTGTCTAAGTAAGAATTTTTATGAGCGTGCCTCCTACTCGACAGTAAAACAATTTTTAACTAACAGATTATGATTAACACAGTCGAAGGCTTTGCTCAAATCTTGAAACAGAGAACATATTATTAGCTTCTTATCTTTGTTACAAATCATGTCATCATAGATCGCAGCAAATGCTACTAAAGTAGAATGGTTGGTGCGGAAACCATACTCCTGTGGCTCAGCATACAATCACTTGTGACAAGGATTGCGGAGTCGGAGTAGCAAGGAGTCGTAGGTTTTGGGTGGATTCGCGGTCGGATTCTTAGGAACACTAGGAGTCCGATTGAATTATATCGCACTCCTAAGTTAGGAATCCTAACACGTGCCAATTCAAATAGTACATTTTTTTTGCAACCTTTATTGAAACAGAGAATTCTTGCTACGCACCACAATTTTCGTTGATTGCTGACTGCTACAAAATTGCTGACAGTCAAAACTTGTTTACGTTATGTTAAGGAGACGGAGTCTGTGTCGGAAATTTTGGAAAGGTCGAAGTCGGAAATTTTTGGAAGCTAGGGAGTCGGAGTCGAACATTTTACTTCGGACTCCGCAACCCTGCTTGTAACACAGGAGTACAATTTGCTCTAAATTAGTTTTTAAAAACTTTGGAGAGAGTTGGAAATATGGATATTGGTTTACGTTCATTAGGAGATGTGGGGGTAGTTATTTCAGGAATGGATGTAATTTGAACAATTTTTAAAAGATTGGGAAATTCACCTTTTGCCATACTTTTATCAAAAATTCAGATAACTATGAAGATCAACTATTAGCAGAATTTTTTTAAATTTTGCTGGGATGTCGTAGGAGTTTCATGTTGTCTTGCATTTTCAAGATGAAAGTATTTGGATTATTTCGTCAGCATTGGTTGGGAATGAACACAAATTAGAAAAAGACTCAAGTGTAGCTTCCTGACTGACGATCAGGTCCACATCAAGAAAACAGACAGCCACTGATTTCGTTAATGCACGCTACTTTAATTTGACTAGCCCACAAACGTGGCCAACAAACGTATCAACAAAGCGTGATAAACGAAAATTATGAAAACCAGCCATGTGTTGTGAGGACCTTATGCCCTATATGGCAGCCTTGTGCTGCAAGAATCAAAGACCTTATGTCTTACGTGGCAGCCTTGTGCTGAAAGAATTAAAGACCTTATGTCTTTCTATAACGGACCAACCTTCACGGTCCTAGTAAAGCTCAGAATCCGTGCTTCCGCCTTCTCCACTACTGAAGAACAGCTACTCGGTGACCAAGGAATGCGGAACGAAGCAAAAACGCGGCCCGGCAATTACTCCAGGCTCGATATAATCAATCAAGGGGAATGTCGCTTAAGGACAACACGCAAACAAAAATACGCAGCGATTCTGCGAACGTTACATCAAGTCATAAAAAGTTATAGAGGAAGGGTCAAAATTGATATATATATATATACTGTATATATATATATATTACCGAATAGGGCGAAATGTATATTTAGTTCCTCACAATGGTTCAGATTAAGGTCAGCACAGAAAGTTTCACCACCTACTACTTTATATTTTGGTTTTTGTGGAAATAACTTCATTAATAACTTTCCAGGGTTTTAACATAATTTCTGCAGTTTTCAAATTTTGATCTAAAGTTGTTTTGTGTTAGGGATTGAGGTGAATAATTTTATTTCTGTAAAATTCGTGGAGCCTAGCTTGCAACTGGCTCTAAAACGCACGCAGCTGCTAAATGCTTGCTGATATTAAAGGGCCTCATCTGGACTTTTTTTGGCGGGGGCAACAGCCTTTCCCACGGCTCTGATTGCTCGGATACTAGAAACATGCTTTGCGTTCTTATTTATTGGTGTGCATAGGCCAAGTGGATTGATTTGATTAGTTAGCGTTGTTGCAATGGACGCTGTCAAATCCTGAAGTGTCTCGTATTTTGCATTGTTTGGTTTTTGTTGCGTTCACAAGGATTGGTCGCGTCAAGCCGGTGTGCGAGGTGGTGGGATGCCTTTGGTCTACATTTAAAAAGCAAGCGAATATCCGCTCCCATGCATGCATTAACAGCGGGTTCTTTTCCGCAATGCATGATTACATGACTAGTTCTCAAACTGCTTAAATATCGTGACACCATTACCGTGCTGCACCAGTCTATAATCTTTGACGCATTTCCTCTCTAGCATTCACTATCATTTTTAAATATGTGAAAACAGAAGCCTAAATGTATAATGTGAAAACTTTAAACCATTTTCTTCTGGTGGCTTGACCTTGCGTGCAACGCATTATACTTCACTGAACCATATAACCGCATTGCACTTACAGTATTAAATTTTATACCCAAAGCAAAAGACTTTTACTAACTGCTATATGCTGTTGCCTTTACACTATAAGCAGTGTAGTCCTTGGAGGTCTGCAGCCTAGATGACCCTTCGCAGCCTCCCACTCCCTCATGCATTGTATAAAGCGATGTACTTGGAAGTCATCGCGGTACCACATTATCGTCAGGGCTGCGGAGCCGGAGGCGGAGCCCCGGAGCCGGCCATTTTCGGTGGAGCCGAAGCCGGAGCTGCTTTTGAAATTTTGCTGGAGCCTGAGCCGGAGTTGTTTTCAAAAGTTAGCTGGAGCCGGAGCCGGAGCTGGTGGTTAATTTAGCAGCTCCGGCTCCGGACCGTTTCTGCGCACTGACAGTTGCCATGGTTCGCTCATGCTGCGCGACTAATTAATTTGATCGAAATAGGTCGCCGCGGCGAAATCCGAGGGTCTGTTCCACCAGGGATTAAGGTCACAATGCGTTTTTGTTTCAAGTTGGAACTTGTTCTAGTCACATCAGACTGTGGAATTACTGACGAGTGTGGTGCGGATAGGGTTGCCAGATGTTTTTTGTAAAAATACCGGCCTTTTTGTCAACAGTGACAAAAATCTTATCATCGAAAAAATAATAGAAATAAGGCGTAGGCCAAGTTGTTGTAGTTATTGGTAAACACTGCGCATTCAAACACAGCCTATCCATATCTTTGCCATTGGCGATAGTAACCATGACTGAGTTAAAAATTTTATTCGAGAGATTAATTTTTGTACATTAATCACATTCACGATGAAAACTGCTTTGTACCAAAAGAAATTTAAGAAAACATTGTATCAACGAAAATTGGTAAGACTTATTAAGAATACAATTTTCAATCTGTTTTTTACGCAGTCGAGTATAAGGTGTATTAGTCGCTACAGTGACACTCTCATCCAGGGCCGTCGCCAGCGAGGGGTCCAGTGGTGGCCGGCCCCCATTTGAAATCGGTGCCCCCCATTTCATGTTTGGCTCCCCGGTTACTACATACATCCAATACTGTATTTTAAAAATGTGGCCCCCCTTTCTGGTTTTTGGCCCCTCCTGGTTTTTGGCTCCCCCTGCTGCTAAATCCTGGCGACGGGCCTGCTCTCATCCTGTCCATTTCTATATAATTTTCCTGCATTTTTCTGCAAAAGCCTGTAGTAGTTCAGATAACAACTTCACCAGCGCTGGTTTTACGGTTAATTACAAAAAAATGCTCATACAGATCACGTTTAAGACGAACGAGTATGGTAAGTATGACTAAACAAAGGAATAGAGAAAACAAAGACACTACGAGTATTGTAAGTTACAACTTACAAGTAATAAATATTTTGCCCCATTTTGGGGTTAAATGAACTTCGATGAAGGAACTGTCCTCACAAGTTTCACCACTAGAGTCATTATAATTTGAGAAGTTCTGCGTTAGTTCTTTTCGGAGTTACTCCAATTTATTTTCAAAATACCGGNTTCAGGCACAGATTTTCAATATACCGGCTTCTTTTAAATTAGCAGTAAAATACCGGCCAGGNCGGTGAAATACAGGCCCGTAACCAGGGGGGCGAAGCCCCCTTAGAAAATTTTTCGCCCCCTCTGGAAAAATGTGTTGGACATAATTTAAAAATATTGGACATAGTGCAACAAATTTGGGCCCCTCTCGGAAAAGTCTTCGCCCTCCTGGTGTCCCAAGCTGGTTACGGGCCTTGTGAAATATCGGCCATCTGGCAACCCTATAGGCGTGGACAAGTCAGTCAACACCAGCGCGGCACATGTTTACGCATTTTGCGAGACTAATTCCTTGTGCAAAAACGCAAAGTGTGACGCTTGCACACTTTTTTGTGGCACAAACAGTCACAATATCTGTGTTCCCATTTCTGGGGATTTTTCACTAGATCTGGGGCTTTCCTGTTTCATCTGGGGTTCTGGGTTTTTTATTGAAAATCTGGGGTTTGTTTCACTCTGGTCAAATTTTAGAAATGTATGTTGTATCAGGGTTTTTTAAGGTGTTTTAGGGACCCGATTCGGGTCCCTAGAATCGAAAACCGTGTCCCCAGAATCAGCGAAATTTGTCATCAGGTCCCTAGAATCAGACAAATCGGGTCCCTACAGGTCCATACTGGGTACCTAATATTATCCTTAGAAAAACCCTGGTTGTATTGCTGTATTTTCTATTCAAGAATACAGTAGTTTCATAGGCGTAATGTGCAGAGTCCGTACAGTAGCCAGTACATTTGAGTAGGGCTAGGTTTAACCAAATCGTTTAAAATTTAATGTTTTACAGATTAAGCACTGACTAGGATTAGGTCAGCACTCCAATCTATCGCTGATATGTCAAGGGCTGCTTATTGTGCATGATTTTGGATTGCTTTGTTTGGTTTTGAAGATGCTGTGATTGATGATCTGTTAATTTTTTTACAGGCACGTTGGCATAGGTATGAATGTAAAATTTTGAATATTAAAGTAGTAATCAAATATTGTAATGATTAGGGTAAAAAAAACTGTGAGACCTTGAATATGTAGATGTTTCAATTTGTGCAGTTAAGCGAAGGTCAAAGAAAACATCAAACGTTTCTTAAAAAAGATCTAACTTTTTATGTTATTGCATGCACTTAATTTGCTGCTAACCTGCTTGTAAATTGTCAGTATGTTCAAAATAGCCTTGAACTTTGTTGAAAACTTGATGCAAATAATGCATAATACCTTGATTTTTTATGTGCAACTACCGGTAGGGTACATTTCAAATTTGAATTTGAATTTTTTACAACATTTTGTATGTCTGTTTTTTTATCATTTTCTGGGCTTTTTTCAAGGTAAATTCTGGGGTTTTCTTCATAACAGAGTGGCAACACTGGTTACAATCGGCGAGCAGAAGATCAGCCCGGATTCAGATTTTTTTTAAAGAATTTTTACCGACTCCGACTACTCAAAACCAAACTCCTTCCGACTTCGACTACGCGCAGGCCTGGTAGTGGTAGCAGTGTCTAAGATTAGTTCAAAATATGTTGGAATAACACGCTCACTTGCTACAAGAAGGACACTAGGAATACCGAAATTGTTGAAGTGCATTAACAAAGCACAGCCGGAGCTGAGCCGGAGCCATGTTATAAAAAACACAGCTCCGGAGCTGGAGCCTTGCTTAGGAAAACATAGAGCTCTGGAGCCGGAGCCACTTCATTTTTACAAGAGCTCCGCAGCCCTGGTTATAATAATCATGATGCTGTCATTCATGCGTGTGTCTTATAAGCTTGTGTTTCATCAAAATAAATGTATTAGCGCCATTAAGCGTATACGCTCAACTACACCACGTATACATCCTCGTCTTCTTTCATGTATTTTTGTATTCTTTTTTACTGCGATGCATGTTTGAAGTCTAGCGCCTTGCGTGTGGGAGTGAAGACGTTACACAATACAACTTCCATATCAGGCCCGTAACCAGCTTGGGACACCAGGGGGGGCGAAGAGTTTTCTGAGAGTGGCCCAAATTTTTCAAACTATGTCCAATGCTTTCAAATTATGTCCAACATATTTTTCCAGGGGGGGCGAAAAATTTTCTAGGGGTCTTCGCCCCCCCTGCGCCCCCCTGGTTGCGGGCCTGTTCCATATACAGTAAACCTCGGTTAATCCGGATTCGATTTGACCATCGATTTTATCCCGTTTAGGCGAAGATCCGGATTAACCGAAGATAGTCTTTTCTAGTGTGACGTCATCTAAGTACTGAGATATCGGTGAAAATTACTTAAATTGAACGCATTTACGACACAACAACAGATTTTCGCAAAAACAAAACGAATTTACTGATGTATTTGCAATGGTACATCAGATTAGTGACCATCATATCCAGGCAGTTATGAACAATCTTAAGTTTATAATTTTAGATTACTTGGCTGCTAAGAAATCTGGGATTTTAGACTGACGCAGAGATTTCTGCGACTGCTCCATAAGCAGTGACTAAGACATGTTACCGAGTACAATACACTCGGGGCAATGCTCTACACAGGCACACTCAACATTGATCAAATAGACTGAAACCCAGTGTTGCCACTCTGTTATGAAGAAAAACCCCAGAATTTACCTTGAAAAAAAAAACAGAAAATAATAAAAAAACCCAGACATACAAAATGTTTAAAAAAAGTCAAAACCAAAATTGAAAAACACGCTANCGGTACTTGCAAATCAAAATCAAGGTAATATGCATTATTTGCATCATATTTTTAACAAGTTCAAGTCTATTTTTAAACATACTGACAATCACCATTTACAAGTTGGCTAGCAGCAAATCAAATGTTTGAAGTAACATAAAAAAGCTAGTTAGATCTTTTCTAAAAAAACATTTAATGTTTTCTCCAACTTTCACTTAAATGCACAAATCGAAACATGTACAGTACATCATACATTCAAGGTCTCACAGTTCAGGGGCGTAACTACGGGGGGAAAGGGGGAACAATTCCCCGGGCGCCGGATCATTATGGGGGCGCCGAATCACTGCGGCGGCGCCAAATATCTGCTGGGGGCGCCAAATAGTCCCAACAATTTCACAATTACTTCCTTCAATACAGTAAATTTCCTTCCGAAAGACCTCAGGTTCGAACAATGGGGCGCCAAACATGCTTCTTGCCCCGGGCACAGTCTAACCTCGTTACGCCCCTGCTACAGTTTTCTTTTCACCCTAACCATTGCATTCATTTGCAATATTTGACTACAAATTTAACATTCAAAATTTTACATTCATATCACAATCAATGCGCCCGTAAAACAATGAAGAGATTCTCAACCACAGCATCTCCAAAACCAAAAAAAAACATTCCAAAATCATGCACAAGCAGCCATTGACAAATCAGCGATAGATTAGAGTGCTGACCTATGCCTAGTTAGTGCTTAATCTGTAAACCATTATATTTCAAACAATTTGGTTTTAAGCCTAGCCCTACTACTCATCTATACTGGCTACTGATGACTCTGCACATATTATGCCTGTGAAATTACTGTATTCTTGAATGGAAAATACAGTAATACGACATACATTTCTAAAATTTGACATGAGTCAAAAAAACCTAGATTTTCTATAAAAAACCCAGAACCCTAGATAAAACAGAAAAACCTCAGATCTAGTGAAAAAAAACAGCAGTGTCAACACTGCTGAAACCGTTGTGCGGCGGCGTGCCTTGAGCTTGAACGTTATGTTCAACGTGATATGCTATGCCGTGTGTGACGTAATAATCGTCTGTACGATGAGTCGAATGTTGCGTGCAGTTGCGGCCGTTGTTATCATACTTCTAAACGTTTGTTTGTGATCGTCAGCACGCTTATGTTGCGTCTGAATGCTGCCGAATCTTTCCTAGAGATCAGTCAATGCACTTTGGGAACACAACAGTGTGTAAGTGGAGAAAAATCCGGATTACGAGATGTGAAAAGAACAGATTTTATCCGGTATTGGCGAAGAACCGGATTAAAAAATCCGGATAAACCGAAGATTTTTACAAAGAAAAACGTTAGAAATCATTCGTACCACCAATTTTATTCGGTTTTGGCGAAGATCCGGATTAACCGAATCCGGATTAACCGAGGTTTACTGTACATGCAAGCTAGCAACATGACAAGGACAGAACCAGAACAGCTGAAATAGCGAAGCGCAAGGATAGCAAAGCGTAAGGACTTTCCAGATAATTAAAAATTTTCTTCAGGCGACTCTTTGCTTTATTGGTTTGATGACGTTTCAGGCACCTATTGAAGTATTATTCCCAAAGGAAATGTTTTCAATCAGGAAACCGGCACACAAACAATATAAAACATCACCACAGATAACTTTCAATTCGTTAGAAATAGAAAGTAAACTTAGCGGCAACTGCTTCGAATCAAAATGAGTAGTGGAAAGAACAGGAATTTTGATTGAAAGAACATATTTTGGATTCTACTGTTGAGCACACATAGGAAAAAAGAGATGTGAAACTTAACCAAGGCCATGTGTTTTGCCAAAAATTTAACCATGACGTTTTTGGTTCGTTCGCCTCTTAAAATTAATAAACGTGTTCCCGCCAGCCAAGCACGATTTCAACAATTCCGTGTCATTGAACTCTTTTGCTTCGAAAGTATAGCAAAAAGCGCAGTGACTGTAGGGCACTCCAGTAAGGATTTACAAATTATTTATTGACCATATTTTTCAACGTCATTATCGTCATTTTCGACTTAGCGATTTTTCATTTGTCCCTCGTAACAGTGGGAGGTGGGGCCTCTCAAGTGGATTAGCCCAGGGGCCTCGCATCACCTAAATCTGTCCCTGTATGCAATGATAA
>JGI24159J19872_10012302_pt1 | contig 11173 bp, 3 predicted proteins | sample Ectturendosymbi4_FD_19872 | JGI IMG/M metagenome (IMG submission 19872)
TAGGAGAAATCAAATAGGAATTATGATGGAGATAATGTGAACTTCACAAAGATCTGTCCGTGTTTCGGTTTTGCTGATGTAACAAAATATTGATATACGAAATTCTAAAAATTCGAGACTTCAGCAAACTATTGAGGCTGCTGTTCACGACCCCACAGCAACTCCTCCGCGACTCACTTTGGGGTCGCGACCCGCCGGTTGGGAACCACTGCTCTAAAGATTCGTGAAGACTAGTAGTTTAGACTGGAAAAACAAATGTTCAGCTTGAGATCACGGGTTTTTTGTTAATGTTTGCATATTCAGAGGTTGTTTATGAATATTTCTATACATCTGGATAATGACATCACTTCCGGGGAGTCGAACCATCCATCAGATTTGGTGACTCGAAGTTTTTTTGGATTCTAGGCGTCTATAGAGGGCTTGATAGACTTTCTAGAATTTCTGCTTCAAACGTGATGGCCAAACTTCCGGGTTTTAATTAGGGAGCTCCCCTGAAATTACTCAGCCATGTCCTCAACGATTTGGGGTCTTTTGGCCCTAAATTGGGCACCANAAACGCCAGGAAGTCGATCTAGGCCTCTAAAGCTTNATATTCCAGCCTAGAATACAAACAAACTTTGAGCCAAAATTTTGGCCCTTTGTGGAGGTGATGACGTCATAATAAAACAACCAAAAAAATCCAAACCTACCCTTTTTCTAACCCCACCCACCGAAAACCCCGTCCCCAAATCTAAAATGTTTTTTTTTTCAGTGCAAACTAGAAGACTTTAAGAGTCTTTCGAGGGCTCGTATAGCTCTTCTAACGGGGACTTATCGCGAGTTGTCGCGAGCTACAGTAGCCGCCAGTGGGAGACTCATGCATTTTCTGAATTTTGGGGTGAAATGGGGTTTTGGGGCCATATTTTTGGTTCCAGACATGCTAGAAGGTCAAGCAAGAGCTCTATAGACGCGGTAGATCATCTAGTTTCCATAAAATGTTAGAGCCAAAATTTTGGCCTATGGGATTGGCGTCCAGGGCCCGTCAAAGTTGGTCAAAAAAACAAAAACACCCCCATTTTCCGAATCCCTCCCAGGCGAACCCCTCACCCAAATCAAAATTTTTTTTAATCGAACCAAGAAGACTTGTTGCATCCGTAAAGGGTTTAAACAACTCTCTAGCTATAGTGGCTGGCGAGTTATAACCAAAAAAGCACACGCCAATCTATTGGTACGCGCGGTCTTTAAAGGGTTGGCAAAGCTAAATCTGCCGGTAGTTCAAATCTTTTTCGATATTTCTAAGGAAGTGGGAATGTTTCTTCGCGAAGCATTAATGAATTAAACAACTTAAACCCCCATTAGTTCACTCTAAGAAATTGATCTACAACGCATTGAGTACAGAAAAAATCTCACTGAGTTAGCTCGTTATCTCAGGCATATTCGAAGTAATATCAATTTGCTGAGCTTTCAAAAAACGCTTCCCGCTGAAATATTACGAAGCGGTTATTTTTGTTAAAAACAAACAAAAGTTGTATAAGAGATGCCGATGACCTGCTGATGAGAAATAGTTTTTTTCATGAAAATGAAAGCCTGTACGACACTGTGGAACCAAACAAATGAAAAATTTTGAAAACGTATAAGGAACACGGTTATGAAACCTGAACTTCTCCGGCGTGTAAGTTGCAGCATTTGAGCATTTGCTGAAATTTATGTTTATGTCAAAAATTCATGGAATGTAAACACTATTGAAGCACAGCAGTGTTTTTAAGCCGTTTTTGGGTGTCAAAATGACACCTTGAAATTTTGCAATGACACCCTAAATTCTGAAAACCTAGATATGGTTTTGCCTTGTATTGAAGCAAAACGATTTGAAGAAAGCATGTTTTCCTGCACGTAGCTATTGCAACAGACGGCTGCAGTGTTATAGGCCGTCACNTTTTTCTGGCGCAGAAGTTAGAAGCGAAAATTGTAAGCTTGGTACCTGTGCATTGTCATGCGCACCGCCTCGCTTCGGCCTCTTACTATATTGCCGCAGATTTGTGCAGTATGGTGCACGAAACTGCGAAAGCACATTAATGCAATTGTGGAAGTGCTTTACTGTTTCACCGTTGCGATCGGTTTGCCTGGCGATGCATTAGACAACAATGAAGACAAAACATTGGCAGTTGCAGCGCGCATGCAAAACAAGGTGGTTATCGAGTGAGGCAACAAGGAGAGCTAAGAGGGAGATTCTTGCAATTGGGACCTCACTGAAGCAGCTGTCAGAAAACAAAAATGACGCAATGTGCGTTGTTTTACTGCGACTTACAAAAACAAAAAATTTCAACATGGTTTCTTTCCTTTTTTCAACATTGGCACCTCACCTGACAGAACTGAGTAAAGTTTATCAGGCGAAAGCTTCCATAGAACTGTGCATCAATAACTTTCTGATGCCGCTGCTAAATACGAGTTTAATGCTAACTGCGAAAAGTTTGATAGTGAATTGATCATCCTCACACACAAAAAGGGAGACAGGAGTGAATGAACCAACTACCGCAGCATCTCTTTGCTTAGCCTCCCAAGAAGAGTAGACTATATGNNAAGATGCCGCGAAAATAATTGAACCAAAGCTGGATGATACCCANTGCGGTTTGCGTCGTGGCCGCAGGACTACAGAACAAATTTCCACTCTCCAGCAAATTTTCAAGAAATCTCGGGAGCACTCCAAGGACGTATACACATGTTTTGTCGAACTCGGGTAAATATATGGCCAGGTTCCTCGTAAAAGTTTTTGGGGGTGTTGTGGGAGTTCGGTGTTGACGTGTGCCTCTTGCTGACCGTCAAGTAATTGTATTCCTGCTCAGAAGATTTCATCTCTGTCGACGGAGTTAACTCACAACCGTTCACCGTTGGTGTTGGACTCCGACAATGGTGTGTACTCAGGGGCGTATGGGGGTTCAATGGTGCCCGGGGCAAGAAGCAAGGTCGGCGCCCTCATGTTTGAACTTGAGGCCTGTCGGAAGGAATTATACTTTACTGAAGAAAGTATTTGTGGCATTGTTGGGACTCTTCTGCGGCTTCCGAAGTCATTCGGCGCCCCACGCAGTGATTCGGCGCCTGGAGAAGTGTGCTCCCTTTGCCCGTCGTTACGCCCCTGTGTGTGCTGTCACGACACCTCTTCATAATCTTATCAGGGTTCTCCACACTATGGCCCCCGGGCCAAATCCGACCTGCAAAGCCATTTCACCCGGTAGCAAAACACACTTTGCCAGTAATGAAAAATAATATATTTACGAAAATTGTGTTGATTTGGCAGAATACAACATATCCCGAAAAAATAACATTACACGAGATGTCCGGCCCCCGAACTGGTGTGAAATAGCTTGTGTGGTCCTCTCCCAAGAAATTTGGAGAGCCCTGGTCTATGTGAATTGGATAGACAGTCACAGACGCGTCGACGAGGATGTTACTGTTGGGAACTGCAGGATGAACCGTTTGCTTTTTACGGACGAGTTGGTATTGCATGCGTGGATCTTCTCAACAGGGCCTTCAGCACGCATTTGATCGGTTTTCTGCTGCGTGCGACCAAGCAGGAACGAAAATCAGCTCTAAAAAGATTGAGATATTATGTCTTGCAAGACGCCCAAGGCAAAGTTTTCTGCAAGTAAGCGGAATTATCCGTAAAGTCCGGGACGTCAAGCCGCTTCTCCAAATCGAGAGAACCCAGCTGTGTTAGTTCGGCCATACATATCCAGAATGCCCCAGTAAACGATGGCGAACTAAGTCCTTCGGGCTACAGTCTACACCCACGGGAAAGTGGCCCAAAGTTTGTCCAAGAACTAGGTGGCGTAATTACATCTCCAACTTTTCTTGGTCCCGTCTTGGTGTGGAGCCAGCAGAACTATTTGAGATTGCTGTTGATCGAGAGCTATTTCCTCGTGGTGCTGCTGCTCCCGCGACCCTTCCCAAAGGAAAAGCGGGCACGAAAATAAGTGAATCAATGAGTATATAGGCCTGCATTGAACCTTTCTATTTATGAAATTGTCTTTAGTTAGTTTGCCAAAAGTGAATGTCGCATTCAAATAATTAAGTACATTTGGACGGAACTTGCGTTTTTGTGAATATGACTTAAAAGCATCAAACATAGAAGGGAAAATGGTGTTGACACCCTAAAACTCCACCACGACACCCTTTTAAAACCTTAAAAAAACACTGAAGCACAGTATCCAAAATGAGTGGTTAAATGCCATTAGTTTTTTCTATTCTTTCACTTTGCTTAATTCTGACCGTTACTTGATTACGTGAGCACACACACAATCGTCTTATTGTCGCAGACATTTTGGAAGATAAATTAATATGGACGGTTGCAATGAATTGGGAGTTAGTTTTTGTCTGATAGTAGATTTAACTGTGTTTTTTTTTTAAGTTTTAGGAAGATTTTGGTTTTGATGTTTGTTGTGCACAGAATCTTTTGACCTCGCTCGACCAAGAAGGAAATATTTACAAATCTTACCCTGCAACCAACTGAGCAGGTTAAACATTTACCAGTGACGCATGTTATTGGCAGATAAAGTCATGTGAAGAGTTTCAACACACTGACAAGAACTGTTGGCTGTGCAGATATTCTTTTTTTGGTGCTAAAATAAAACAAAACAAAGGGCGTATAAGTGATGTGTCTGACTTGCAAATGGGTATCACTTATTCAGTGATGAGCTTTTGTGGAAGAAATCACTTTTAGTCAGCTACTAACAAGACACGTTTTTCAGCCGCTTTCATTGAAATACTTGGCCAACTCCAAGTCAGGATAAACTTCATATAGACTGAGTTTTGGTATTGAGCTTTCTTATTTTTGTAACGAAAAAATGGACTGTGTTCACATTTATCAGACTGAATGCAATGTGCAACATTTACTTAATTCTTTAAGCCTCCTTCAATCATGAGGGGCATGCTATCTCGCAAAAACATCGTATGTCGTCGTAGATCGTAATCTGTCGTAATAGTTACAAACTTGTGCATTAGAATACAAGTAGTCACAGGCAAGTCAGTTTGTTATGTCATTTGGCCATAATGCTGCTCTCAGAATTGGGCTCAAATTTTGGTGTGTCCAGAAAATTTTTTAAAAAATATGTAATAAAAACTAAAATCTTTCCCCGCTAAATCTGCATTTTGCCCCCAAAAATCCTAATACCTGGCTATGGGCCTGTTCAGAACCCGAGATTAAAATTATTGATACAGCTTTCGAAAATTCTGAATATTTGTCGAAGAACCAATCAACACCATTTATGCATATATGCATATAAATATGACTTATATATGCAAACTTATATATGCAGTAATATGTCTGCTGTTAGTCGAGTGTGAGTAAAGTTGCTGGTTTGATTATTACGATATTAACGCGAATTACTGTGATTTACGCCAAGTAATAATATCACCTTTTAATAGTGCGTAATCGCTCGCGTGTCACCTATGGCGTTCCAGATTGGGCACACTTGCCCTATATTGTGCTCCTCAGCTGCTCGATAGATAATGCTCCCCCTCAAAAAACAGTACAGAGAGAGATGTGTTTATTCAGATGTTTTCGCCACAATCAAAGTTCTAAGAAATTAGTTTTAAAATCTCACAGTTCCTTTTGAAAGCACAGTTAAGTCGAGCTCAGGGAAACATCAAATAGATCTGGTCCAACCTCTTATCAACAAGGCGAAAACAAAGAAGTATTCAAAAAGCCTAGGTTTGCACAGACTAGACTTGGCACACATATTTGCAATTAGAGATAATATTCACGTATGCTCACCTGTTTCCGGTCAAAATAAAATTTTTTAAATAAGACTAAACCGGCTGTACAGACCAATATAATTTCTTCTTTCAACTTTTTCAGTGATCCTGATGGTATACTGCAAAGTGTATGAATAGATTTCTGTTACTATGTCTCTGCCTTCGGAACGGCAAACTGTGCCCCCTCCATATCATGGACAAGCTACTCACACGGTGAGCAAGGATATTTATTCTGCCTAGTTACACGCTTGAAAAATTTTATGTTGCTAGTTTTCAAAACTCATTAATGAAATGAAAAAGTCAGTTTGTTTGGTTGCTTGTTCTAACTTATGCTTTGTACTAATGTAACATTACATTTCATCTCCACAAAGGAAGAAGTTGTTTAAGCTGTTATAAACAGCAGCAAGCAACAAAGTCCATAAAAGCATGCGCCATAACAATCAAGATGAAGGGTTCTCCTACGTACTTTGCACAACTGTCAACCTTAAACTTGTTTCGTTTAAACCACATACAGTACTGTTTGATTTAACATGCAAGATGCAGAGCATGTGGTGTTGTTCTAGCCATTGTAAGGGGTAGGGGAAGTGTGGCCTTCTAAGCATTTGTTCGCTTACCAATATATTTGTTTTGATTGTTAATTTTTTCTTATTTTGTCCACAACGAATATTCCGGTCTAGTGCAGAATTGTCCGCCCCAGCGCAAAAGCCTGAGCCAAACTTTATAGTGCCACCGAAGGATGAGTATGAAAACCCAAAGTCGCACACAAAAATCAACCCAAAACTCGGCCTAACTGGCAGCAAATTAACTAGAATGCGACCTTTGATCAGAAAAACTTTTACAGTGTGTTAACATACTTTCACAGTAGGTGCCGGACAGACCTTTATGCTGCATTCGTCACTAAATAAAGTTATGAAGTATCACATAAGCACACCAATGCCTTCGAGAAAAAACACAGGTTTGAAAAGATGAGCAGGTTTTATTTGCTGTTGACAGGTCAATCGTAAACATTTATTTTAGCAAAAGCTGTTGGTGAGCACCGGTCTACAACTAATTGGTACACGACAGGTTGAACTGAAAACAAGTTTGGTGTTTTTTGCTGATTTTTGTTCACAAAGTCTTGTTACAGAGACAAAGTTAAGATTTCATATTACACCGAAGGCAAAACCGTCTCTTCAATTTTAAACTATTTTCCAATTTATACATGGAAGAGAACTTCGATACCTGTAACAGAAAATTTGGCCTCGTTTTTAGGACTATGCTAAATAATTGAGTAAAGGCGGTATTTTGAAAAAAGTTACGCTATACCCTTTTGGTTACTTACGTGGTGGCTGTGGCAAGTCTAGGTTGTTGAATGCAGCCTTGCTGAAGTGGCCGTAAGTTTGTGAAAAAACTGAAATTCAATTTGTTGTAAACTTTTTGTGGTGGTTTAAAATAAACATAAGCTTTTGTTCAATTAAAATTTATTTTATCATGTTCTTTTGATACAGACTGTCAGCGTTGAGCCACAGCTAAATCGTGCTTACACGACCAATGTCAGCGAAAAGACTCCATCTCCGTACAACATACTTGCCTCATACATCCCTTTGATGCCAATGTGCCTGGCGATCACTTGCTGCGTCTTAAACGCTATGATACCTGGAATGGGTGAGTTTTTTCTCCGGCTGTTAAAAACCTTCTGGGGCGACAAAAAAGTTGAAACAAATACCTGGTAACTTGGCGTGATGATAGACGTTCTCGGTTTGTGTGTGATTACATTCAGTATTGACAGAACCGACGGGCTGTAACGCTCATTGGTATATAGGTTAAATAGAATGAAATTAAGGAAGAAATCGTTTTGATTTTATTGGAATTTTTGGCGCTGCACAACAGTCAAGGTTTGTAGCGCTAGGAGAAGATTTGGAAAGATGCAGCTTTAACATGCATTTGCAGAAGTACAAAGCAACCGGATATAACGCATAACGGCTCTTGGAAAAGAAAGTCTCCGTAGATCTTTTGCACACCACGCGCCAAGAAGGAAGGTTACAGTACCAAACTCAATATACAGGGGGAACACTCCGTTTTCAATGAGGCACCCAAACAATCAGTAAAAAATGCGACTGTCAGAGGTGACCGGAATCACATTTGCAGATTCCGTTTCCGCTCCTGTTCTAAAATTTTTGAATCCTGATTTTGGTCCGACTCCGAAGGTTTTCCAAATTTGTCAACCTGACTGCTGTTCAAACTCTGAAAACCATCTATGCAACAATTATCATATCTTCCCTAAACCCTTTTTTTCTTTTTTTTTAAGACCACGCAGACTCCTGATACTGCCGAAAATAAAAAGTGATTCCGGATCCTGGTCCGATTTTTCAAATATGTTTGACTCCGACACCGGATCCGGTCCGAAAGAAACGCAGAATCCTGCCATAGTCGACTCCGGCACTTCGGTTCCGTGGCCACATCTGAGAACTGTACGCAAACACACGTCACAAACCTGCGCAGAACAACGCAAAAGAGTTCGACATATATCTAACGATCTGGTTTCACCCGCACTCAGCCAGATTTGCAACACAAATATTGTATATTTTAATTGTATACTTTATACATCTGAGCTTTGGGAAAGTGCGGCTTTGATTTGATGAAAATATAAGTTAAGAAATATATTTCAAAAGAACCTGCAATTTAATGCAAAATGTGATTAAATTAATTTATCTTATTACAGGAACATTTATTTCATCGTTTGCAACATGCTGTTGTTCAAAACTCGATCATCCAGAAAGAGGTTACTGCACCCATTTTTGGGTAAACCTGTCAGTTGCTTGGTTACAAATCTTTACTGTATGGATGTTTCTATTTGGTTGGATCTGGAGCATTGCGTGGGGCGTTCAGTTTATTATCAAATCAAGTAAGAAGTTTATAACAAAAACACATTTTGCAAATCAATGCACAAAACAGCACACATCCACTGAAATTGATTTCAGGATTTTATATAATTACACAGCAAAATAGCTTCATCTATTCACAAACTCAGATGTGTTGCCGCGGTAGCTGTAGGCGTTGATAAGACACTGAGTAATAAATTTGATCATTTAATGTCATCCCTTTTGCCTTCTGTGTTTTACTTGATTACCGCAATCTTTTGGTTGCAGAAGTGAACTTAGTATGTTTTTTTTTCGGGTGGCCACACTTGATCGGAAAAACGAACCTTACTATATACTGCGCGTGACACATCAGGACTTGACTAACATTGTTTTAAGCTTAATGTTTACATAACTTTCATTCACCAACATCACTTTTGTTTTTTCAGCTCAAGCTACTGATGAAATATCACAACGGCTTATCCATTCCAGTCACCAACCAGTAATCGTGTCTGTTCCTTCAGTTCCGCCAATGACTGCAGCAGTTGCTGCAGGTCAAGTCAATCAAAGTTTCAAATAAAGAAGACCATCCTTTCCTGATGTGTTCTTTATATTTTTTAAACTTCAGCATGCAGCGTGAGATACTCCCTGTTTGATTTCTGCTTCTTCCATCTGCATCGAGCGCGTATAAACGATGATGTGGTTTAGTTGCGCAAACTTCGCCGCAGTAATAGGTATAGCCAGTTCATCAACAATCGTTTTGTTTTCCTGCGTTGGAAGTTGGAATAAAGTTGTTACGCTGTAATTAAAAAAAATTGCCTGAAAATCCAATTAAAAAACAAAAAAGAGAGAAGAAAGAAGCTGGAGTGGAACTGCTGCTTATTGTAAATGGTTTGAATAAATTCTTTCTGTTTTGGATGTTGAGATTTCCTGTCGTTTTGTGTACATCCTTTAAAAACTTAGAAACTTAATTGTGCTTGTAAGAACACAAACTGTTGTCGTAATTACTGCTGCACTACTAAGAAACAAACGTTTTCTCTTTTAGCAAGCTGGGAGACATAACCTATTATACCCGTAAGTTAAAGTTTATTGCACATCAATCCTCATTTTTGGTAAAAGCAGGATGACTTTTCTTCCATAATGCGTCCACTAATATTTCGTTTTGTGACGTTAAGCTGTTTTGCTCTTTTATGTCGAATTTGCTTTTGCAGCTGATCCAAACTCTCAATCAGCAAATATCTAGAGATGTTATGGGTATTCCACTGCACAAGGTCGATCGGATGAGGTCGAGGGGGTTACTTCCTTGCCCCCAAATTGTCTGTAGAGCCCTGCAGGAGCAAATAAAATACAATTACCATGACGTGCGCAACAAGAAATGTGATGACAACTTTTGATATCATAAACAATTTAAACGAAGCTAGTGTTCCTGAATCCAGAACTGCTTCAGACGTACTCAAACTTTAAGTCTGAAGCATATTTGCAGTCGGATCTATTATGGGTTACTTCCCTGTGGTTAAGCTTAGGAGTTGCGTTTCAGATATTTTTATGAGACGCTGGTGAATAAAAGGCTCTCACATCTGTTTTGAACGTGGTTCACTGCTGCGTTTTTTTCTATGACGACAGATTTCAGACATTGTTAGCAACAGACTAATAGGTTTACAGTGCAATTTACCGTCTTTGTAGCCCAACCGTGAACTTCTTTCTCTTTTCATTTGTCTATTTTAACTGATGGTAGTTGTCACCAAATTAAAGATATCCACGCTATTTTCTCCGTTGCATATCCGTCCCTTCTCATTTCAGGTTCAATTTAATTATACGCGATTTTGTCTTTCATTTGAAGTTCCACGACTGGTCACAGGTATCCACCTCAATTGCCCGGCATCTGGGGCCGAGCGGCTACTTTCTTAGTGAATGCTGCACTGGCGGCAAGTCAAGGTCATCTCTTGCTTAGGCCTTTCCCGTGGGCCGATCCATTAAAGCTGAGAATGAGGATGGATAAGCCACTTATATCGTTTTTTAACTCTTCAGTAAAGCCCAACCGGTAATCGAACTCTACCCATCAGCTATAGTGGGGCTTCCTCAACTCGCTTTTAACCCCTTCTAATTTCAAATGTTAAAATGATATATATACCGCATCATCTAGCGCTGTTTTTGACATGGCACAATAAAAGCAGGTTTGTAGTAAAGGGAGGGGTCAGGGTCTGGAATTGTACGGTTTTCAGTGTGAGCAGCCGGAGCAGCAAGAGAAGCCAACCCTAATTTTCCATGCTAACCTTAATTTTTCATGCTAACCCTAATTTTTCATGTTGACCTTAATTTTTTCATGCTAATTTTAATTTTGTTCATGTTAACCTTAATTTTTTTCATGCTAACCCTAGCATGGCGAAAAGGTGTGACAAGTTTTTATCTAATACGCCACCTGTACCCCAAGAGGATGGCGGAAATGTATGGTAACTTGATCAATTTTTAGCTGAGCACCACAATGGAAAATTTCGTTAAAAAAACAACTAGTCTGCTCGTTACCATGCACTGACAAGGAATATATACACCAAACCCGTCGGAAATGAGTATTTAGGAAGTTATGCACCATTAAAATTTCCCCTTCTGCA
>JGI24159J19872_10012303_pt1 | contig 11172 bp, 4 predicted proteins | sample Ectturendosymbi4_FD_19872 | JGI IMG/M metagenome (IMG submission 19872)
GCGACCACCATTGCCGAAGCGTCCCGTCGCCGAAACCTCCCGTCGCCGAAACCACCATCGCCGAAATGTCCCGTCGCCGAAACGGCATCGCCGAAACAGCATCGCCGAAATGTCCTAGACCCTATTCAGGGGGCCTCGCGTCACGACTTTGCCCGGGGCCTTGCGTTCATTTAATCCGGCCCTGACTAGTGGCCATGGCCATCGAAGAAGTTTCGTTAAGGTCGGAGTGGGTCGCAGCAGTTCAAGTACAGTAATTTTTAATCTGCACGACCTCGATAACAGTTATTTGAATAACAGTCAGATTCTCACAGCCACGGACTAAACTCGTCTCAGACAGATTCTCAGCCAGCACTCGCTCTGTACTGCGCTTGCACTGTATGTCTAACCATTTTTGTGTTATTGTGTTATTTGAGTACCCTTGTGGTGGGTCTGACGCAAACATTAAAATCAAAATTTAATTTTATTAAATTATTGGCGCAAACATTTTCTTGTAGTTTCATGGTCCAGACGTGAATCTTCCCGTTGGCAAAATCACATACGGTAGCGCCCGAATTTGTTTATAGCACAGTGGTAGCCTACTTAAATTGCGTTCTGGCTCGTTTCTTGAGCACCATTGAATGGACTCGTTAACTAAATACAGGCTTGGAGCATCCTTGCTTTCCCACCTCAACTCATGCTTTTTCATGTTTCACAACTCGTTGATCTGGCCTAGTCGAGAGGATCACTTGACTGAATTGAACAAGACCATAAATCTACCTATTGGAAAAAAAGCGTTTGTCTCGTTATGCGCTAATGATTTTTGAAGAGAGTTGGAATTAGCACTGGCTAGCGCTGATGTCTGACTGACCTTGCTGATCACTTAAGATTAATTACTAATTAATTAGTAAAGTTTATCAAGCTAACAATTAGAGTTTTATGTTTCTATTTTTTCTTCAGACAGGTCTCTTCTTAAAAGTTGTCAGTAAAGAAATGACGTTAATTAAAATTTTGTCAGTGATTGTCATCAACTAATTGGAGAGATAAAACTTAAACTATAGGTTGTAACAATCCCATCAATAATAATCATACAAATATAAGCCCATTTTTAATTTGTTATACGATAAGCGTTACAGTGGAAAAAACTGGAGATTTGTAAAAAGCATCAAATTTTTCAACTGAGTGGATAAAAGGTTAATTGCAGAACGCCCTGCTCAGGAAAGCTGGGTGGCCACCACCCAAAGGCTTCTTTTTTGTTGATTTTGTCTACTTAGAAAAATATTAGAAACCTGTGTTTCCATGACTTTTCCTGATTTTCAGAGACAAGTGGAATGGTGCCAGAGTTAACTAGAAAAATGTCCCTGAAAGCTTATATATACAAAATTGGGGTAGGCCTACTATACTACCCAGGGTTACCTGAGGTGTAAATAATTTTGTGCACCTTAATACCTTAAGATTTCAATGTGATTTTAAGTGCAAAACGTGTTTGGCCAAACATGACCACCGAAACCTTATTTGTGAAGAGTCTTCTTATACCATGAGTTGATGTGAAGAATAACGGAACTAAAACGCCCATGACGTTCTCTACGTACAAACAAAAATTCCCCTCTAAAAATTTCGTTTTGGGGGTGCAGTGTATAAAATTTGTATACTATGTATGTTTCGCTGCGCTGATACGAAAGCGATTAAAAATGGACGTCGACACGTCAAAAATAGTTTACTCCGGAAATAATGAATGTCACATGTCCCAGGAAAACGTAATCAAATTTTGGGTTGCATTACACCCATGATTTCCCGACTCGTATAGCGTTTTAAGGTTTCCTGAGTAGGGAAGAATGCATGCAAACCAGTTCTGATCAAGACTTCAAACATGTTGATGAAATGACCTAGATATCGTGAAGCCGACAAACTTATACATTTTATTAAATGTAGGCCTAACGCAAAATTAGGCGTTTGTTGATAGGCGTTGGTGGGCCATGCGTAGGCGTTGTGATAGGCTGGGCGCAGTCACTTCATAGACACTGTTGTTGACTATGCACACTCGTTTAATTCAGGACTATAGCCTACCTGTCCCACAATTTTCAGACATACATTGGCATGCAATAGGCACGAAACAAAGATTTTAGTGCAGTTGAGCTTTGGGCAAGGGTGCCTTAGAACCTGTTATCTGCGCAGTACAGTGATTTCACTATCCTCTGATAGTCATTGCCATCCTGCAGTAAGGCATGAAGCAGTAGACTAGACCACAATATTTGGCATGTTCAACAAACTCAACACACATGCTATTTGAAAAAGTGTGGTGCAACATACTTCTTTGAAAGAAAAATTGCACCAACCGTTTTTTGCAGTTAAACACAATTTCGTGTTGGAATGCACTAACCACCGAGACATTTCTATCAGTCTCCGTCGAAAAGTGTAGGCCAAATGTCTTGAAACAAAATGCTGCGAGATAATTGATTCCAGCTGCATGGGCGTCGGAAGGATTTTTCCAGGGGGGGGCAGCAGGGAATTTTTCAAAAATTTTTCCAGGGGGACCAAAAGTGGTGAAATTAGTTTTTTCCCACTCGAAACCAAGAAAACAACACTTTTTTGCTGGAAATTTTAAAATCCAGGGCGGCCTTGGCCCCCTAACCCCCTTTCGACGCCCATGCCCAGCTGGAGGGAACCAGGGTGTTAGATTCCGGCAAAAGTGAGTGCTGTCACTACTCCTCTTCGCAATCTGTATGAACGGGATAGAAAGTCACCGCCAAGTCGACTAGGGTGTCACTATTGGAAGCTGCGGGATCAACCTTTTGCCTTTGCAGAAGATTTGGTGTTGCTTGTGTTTTTTTAACCAAGGCTTTCAACTTATTCTTATACAGGCCCGTAACTAGGAGGGGGGCAGGGGGAGCGAGCCCCCCTTGCAAAATGTTTGCCCTCCTGGAAAAATGTGTTCGACATAGTTTAATACTATTGGACACAGTTAAAATTTGGGCCCCTTCTCAGAAAACTCTTTGCCCCACCTTGTGTCCCAAGCTGGTTACGGGCCTGGCTTTATCGGTTTGCAGCTACTTGCAATCAAGCTGGCGTGAAAATTATAGCACTGAGATTATGTGTCTTTCTAGAAACTAAATTAGTTAACTTTGCAAGTAAGAGTCAGTTGTTCCCGTATCTTCCAATTTAACAGCGCTTTCAACAAGTACTTGGTTGGTTTCCAGCTGTGTGTGATGAAGTTTTCATGAGAACTAGCTTCACAAACGCAAGCGGAAACACACTGCAGCAAGTCGTGAAGTTAAGTAATTGGGATGGTAGTCTCGAGTGACGGAAAGTAGAACAAAGAGGTTGATACTCAAATAGGTAAAGCCAACGCTGTGGCGCAAGAGCTTCATCATTCCGTGGTCACAAAAGGCGAACTAACACCACAAAGCTTTCAGTTTTTGATTCGTGTATTTTCCTATCCTCGCCCATGGTGATGGATCTTAGTTTATGAACGAAATAATTTTATTGCAAGTACAAGTGGGAGACATGTTTTTTACGAAGGGTTCGCGGCAGAAGCTAAGCGACAAAGTGCACAGTTGTGAAATTCGTGAAACCCTGAGTGTCGATTCATGTCCCCGAAAAGAATAGAGCAGGGGTCGCGAACCTTTTTGGCTAATGGAGCCATGAAACCTACTTAGTTTTTAATTGTAATTCCGTGAGAGCCATATAATACTTTTCAACACTTAATGCAACTAACTTACTAACTAACATGTGCAATTTTTAAGCAAAACCAACATTTCAAACAATGGTAAATGTCTGAATTTTCTCTTTGACAACATGCTTCTTACTGTTAGTGCGACTTCTGATGCTGCATGGTTTTGCTGATGGCTTTGTAGTGTAGTAGATGGAAAATTACAGAAAAAGTTTCTTTCGTAACAATCGTGTTAAGAAAATATCAAGCGAGCCAGATGCCGTCATCAAAAGAGCCACATTTAGCTCGCGAGCCATAGGTTTCCGACCCCTGGAATAGAGCGATCCCAGCTGCGATGGCTCGGCCACACGATCAGAATAACATAAGAAACGTTGGCGAGGCGAGTCCTGTTGGCTATGGGGGTCCCGAGGCAAAGGCTGAAAAGGGGGGCTTCTGATGACGTCATCATATTCAGTCAACCGTGATAAGACCTTTTGATCAAGCCTAGGAATGGGAAATGCGCGCCACGGTGCTATGCACTTCTCTATGCCTCATTAGGGTTTATGGTTAGAGCATGGGGGTAGAGTTAGTTTTAAGAGTTAAAGTTTAGAATAGTGGTTAAGTTTAGTGTTAGTTCTTCCGGCAAAATTTAGTCGGAAAATCTTTGGCGAGCTCTGTGTAGTGTTTGTAAAATCTTACCAGTAGTCATTGACTAAAAATGCTGTATTAAACAAAGAACAAAATAGGTCTATGTTTGAACACAACTAAACTTTTGGGATTTCATATGCACTACATATGCTTTTAAAGCTAGGACCCCTTTTTCACAGTTGTCCACACTACTGTATATTCTGAGAAGCTTCGCTCTCTGACAGTGAAAAATTTTGGTATAAACTTTTGCTCTTACTTGATGTTCTTTTCAGAACTTTTTGGAGCAAATTTAACTCACAGTCTTTTTAAAGTGTATTGAAGTTGGTTTGAAGCATTTCCTTATTTACACATTGGAGATACTGGTCGGAGCTTTGTGAAAGCAGAGTAAGCTACTTACACATTACAGTTACTGCTGGGTTGGGGGATTCTTTGAAAGCAGAGTACTTAATTATGATGTGTTTCGGGAAATATTATATGAGCGGATAATATGTTTTTCACCAAAAATGAGGAATATTTATGCGCAAAACACCTTGAGGGCGTCATTTATGCTCGCCTCCCCTTAAACACATCACTGGCTACACCCATTGGAAAACACCCTAGAGGCCTGCCGTGGACCAATTGGGATTTGTTACATCTCCGATATGGTGTGGTCCCTCCTTGGTCTGGAGACATCAAACCTATCAACGGTTACTGAAAACAGTGAGGTATTTCGAGGCCTCCTAGGGTTGCTGCTCCCACGACACTCCCTAAGAGAAACGTGGGTTTAAAAACGAAGCAATGATGAATGTTGTGCAATGTAATAGCGATTGGTGAATTCACGGTCTTTGGACCCCAAGATGATGGTTGCAAAGGCTTAGATTCTTTTATTATGAAAAGATAATTGCATGTTTAATTCATTGAGCTGAGAAAGCTAATGCGAATGTTGGCTTTAAGTAGCACGTAAATGTTTTTTTAATATTTAGGCTAAAGTGTGTGCAAACACATTTTATAGAACAGTGTTACCGGCTTAAACAAGCAGCAATTCATTCCAATTAGCTTTTGCAACAACATCAAATACAGAAGCCACTAGTGCCAGAAAATTTTTCCATCGTAACATCGTATTGCACTCAGTGGATGCAATTTACAAAACACAGAAACGGGTGATTTGACACGATATGAGCAGTACGCTTTAACCAATAGTTTCGCGTGGAATTAGAGCTTTCACAAACAATTGTGCAATATGTAAATTGCTTAAATTCTTTCGCAAGAACTTGCACTAGGTTTCCGTATAAAAAGGCGTGAAGGCATTAAAACAAGGATATTAAGTGCAGTTGGCGAGATATATTTGGAAATAATCATTTTTACTGTTTGAAACTGTTACGCGAGTTTTTCTTTAAACTTATAGTTGATGAAAAATATGCTTGCTTACAAGTCTAAGCTCTCAAATTCAATCAAGCTGTCCGGTTACAAGTGCTTCGTAGAGCTACCTAAAAAATGCTTAATTTGAACTTTGACAGAATCGCTGGACCCGACGTAATACTCTTCATTTTTGGTCACTGTGGCGAGTATATGTCAAAATTTTCTCGCAACAGCTCCATAGAGGACGCAGTGTTAAACGACACGAGACCTAATTGCCACAGTCCACATTTTTAAGGATACCCTTTACCCTCCAAGACAACTGTGGTTTTGCCGAACGATACACAAATGCATTCCAGTAACAAACAGGTACACAGACGAGAAAAAAACGATAATCCAGAAAGATTTTTCATGTGTATATTCTTGCTTTGTAGACCAGGGCTGCTGGTCCCATGGCTGCAGAATGTTGATTGAACTTTTGCATTGAAGCATTACCATTCATTAGATTTATCCTGGAAACTGGTGGTGGCGGCGGAGGAGGAGCCGATGTCTGAGACGAGCTTGACAGTTTATGTTCTGTAGTCGATAGCTTGTGAGGATTGTTTAATGTATTTTCGTACATTGGTGAGGAATCTTTGTTGCTGTAGTTTCCTGTAAAAGATCCTTTCCCAGATACAAAACTCTTGTGTTGTCCATGAAGTTGATCATCGTTCAAAGTGCTGCTGTCCTTTGAGACCTTGTTAAGTCGACTATGTTGTGCAGCATCGTTAAATTTCTGCTTTGATTTCATGGTTTCTTTTCGGTAATTTTTCTCTATTGAGTCCAATTTCAACAAAGAGGCTGCTGACTTAAGGGCAGTGTAGCTTACTGCACCGGATCCAGTACTGGTTATCCACTTTTCGCTGCCAACACGATCAAGTGATCGCTTTCCAGCAGCTTCCAAATTTCTATTGACGAAATTCCACCGCAGTGGAATAGATGTGACAGTCTGTACACTCTTGTTTCGAGTTTTTTCACGGGTTTTCCTCTCTGTGTATTCTACGTATGTTTGCAAGGAATGCAGCTCACCTTCCGCTTGAAAACGTTTGCGAACTTCGTCGTTCCGCAGTTGATACGCAACTTGCTTCTCTTCTTGGAGACGATGAATTAATGCGCTTTGTTCGCGGCACTGAGTTATAGCCTGGTGCTTCATCTCACCAGCAACCTGAAAACCAAAACTGAAATCGAAGCCGCAACGTCTATTTTTCACGTTCGCTCACAGCTGCTGCTTTCAGATGGGCAAAGCGGGTGTGGTGCAATATGTCTTTTCTCTCACGCAGCCGTTTGGAGCCTAATTTTGATGTTTTTTTAATATGGCATCACAACATGAGTACACACTACAGCAGAGGTGGGCACTGGGCAGTGGAAAATTTTAAGCACTGTGATTGTTACTAAAACCTTGGATTTTTTTGTTGCATCTGCTATAAATAACAATTCGTTATAAAAAAGCAAGTCGATTTAAAAATGTTGAAAACACGTGTAACAACCTAAAAGCTCATTCTTCAAAGACCGAGCAAATCCGTTTTTGTCAAAATGTTGTATTTTGCAAAGTTGCAACTTTTGCTTTTAAGTTTAAAGGAATTGAAGAGGGTATACAATTGATAAAATTATGTTCAAAAACACGACTTTACAACTTTCACGGTGATTTTTGTTTCTGGCAAAGCCATGCGCGTCGGAAAGACTTTTTCCATGAAGGGGCCAATAGTAGATTTTTCCAGAGACAGACAAAAATATTTATTCAGGGAGGAGCTAAAAATGGTGGAATTTCATTTTCCCTCTCGAAACTAACAAAACAACCTTTTGTTTGCTAAAAAGGTAATAAAAAAATTTCAAGTTTTAAGATCCTGGCAGGGCCAACAATTGGCCCCTTTCCCCTCTTCCGACGCCCATGGGCAAAGTTACTTTTGTTTTAGGTGATGTACGTGCGACAGAACTACTCGCGAGAGTGTTATCGCCGAGGTAAATTCCAAAGTGAGCGCAGACAAGGGTTAGGTTACTGATTCTCTCAATCATCAGTAGAGTAGTAGACCATACTTTGTATCCCCTTGTAAGTGAGTCCAATTAGAAGTCTTTGCCAGTACGTTGGGGTCAGGTTTGGCAGCAGGGACTGCCATACTGGAGAAATATTTCCTACCTGCTTTTCTGTTTTCCCCACTTGGATTGACTGCCTTGCATGGCTGAAAAGCTCAGTCTTCCCGCTCAGGTAGCGCTGAGTGCGTCTACTAACGCGTGAGGTTGTCGTGGACCTGATGAGACCCGAAATTAGATTACGTTGTTCTGGGACACGTGATCTCCGTAAGCTCCGGTCAAATTATTTTTGACTTTCCCACGACACTTTTAAACATTTTCACAGATACAATTGTATGTGCGTAGCGAACATCATTTTGCACTAATTCTAAATACAATACTGCACTACGACTGTTGATGTGGAGGAAATTTTTATTTGAAAAACATTATGCACGTTTCGGATCTGTATTTTCTTCATATTAGTTCAGAATTTACGTATCCACAGTAAAAAACGAATTGCCGATGTCGTATCTGCAAAAAAATTCTGCATAGTGATTTAAATATCTATCTCGTGTACGTGATGCAGTAATCATCAGCAGTGTTTTTAAGGTGTTTTGAGGGACCGAAACACTCCCAAAAAACCATAGAAACTCGCTTTACGACCACTATCAAAATACACTAAAACCTTGCTTTATGACCATCTCGGTATTCAGATGAAATAGTTGCGGTCTCTCAAACTGTCTTAATGGTCACCAAGGTCAAAGCTCATAAAAAAAACACTGCACATCAGGCAACCCGCAGAACACAAGAGATCCGAATCTTCTCTTTATGACCATTCTTGAAGAAAAACTCACGTACCACTCAGAAACATTTTTTTACAAAAACTCACACATCATTTTATTTGTCCCTGAAACTTAGGAAAAGTCAAAAAAGAGCAGATTTCTAACGTTTTCCCAAGTATAAGAAATTATACCCAGCGTTACATGAGCTTACTCGTATCAGATCAGTCCAGTTACCACTTAGCCCCACCAAACAATGCTCCAAGCCCCCTAAATTGAAATATGAACCACTATAAATCAGTAGAGTTTTGTCACTTTTTAGAATGTCAAGACCCCCTGCACAAACGTAAATCCTCTCTATTGAAAACTTTCTGGCCACCGTTCTAGCTTGGATACTATTCAATTTAATACTGGGGTTCTATCAGTGTTCACCACTCCGAGCCACAGTGAACAAGGCTATAAATGATGACTAAATGGTAATCCAGTTTCTCCCGAAACTGCAAAATTTCCGAACTGTAGATTGCAATTTAGCGGCATGCCAATGACCACTGTGCGCTACTACGAACATTTTACCCTAAGCGATTTTTCATAGAAATTAGAGATGATCTGGTAAAAACAAGCGGGATAGTTCTCTTAGAATCAAGTATTATTACGTTCAGTGTTACCCGAGGTAAAGTTTACACCACAACTACGACGTGCACGGCCTCTTCAAGACTCACTATTCGGGGCTCCCGGCTGAATGTTTCCAAGAAATTTTCATAAACACTGGAAAAGAGGTCGTCATCTTGTTGAGGGTGCCATTTTTGATAAGGCTCTGGCATGCACTTGCTAAAACCTTAAAATAATTTATTTTGAAAAATTTATTATGCTTCTTGCATGCTGGAACCCAGGCCAGTGGAGTACCCCTAGACGGAGGAATTCGGAAAGAGCTTGTTGAGGCCCTGTGTTTTATTTCCTGCCTGTAGGTTGTAAACGCCTCAACCTCTCTACTTAAATATGTTCTCACCAGTGTTTACAGAAGCAATAGCTATTGCGACCATCGTAACAGGCTTATGCCTTCGAAAAAATTCAGTGCTCGGTGATGCGTGGTGGATTGTTCTGGTAGAACATCGTCGCAAGGTAATGCTAAATAGTTCGATTTTTTCGTAGGAATGTGTTTACGGGTGATACATTCAGAATTTAAAATATGTAGGGTTAAGCACTGAAACTGCAAGCTATAAGCTCAAAAAGTTTTTTGACAACCTGCTTAATGTCTGGTCAAGATAGTTGATTTGCATTAGGTAGCCTATGACTGCTCTTCAAAAAAACGGTTAATACTAAGTTGATTCCAAAAAGTTCTGATGCCACGCAATGGATAAAGCTTTAAAATAACTTTACTGCGTTAGCACTTCAAAAATATATGGCAATATATTTATAACAATAGATAAAACTCACACGAATTTCTTTATGAGTATAAGATGAAACTTGAATTTGTTTTTCTTGGTTCTGTTTCTTTAATTACTGTGGTCAATTTTGATTAATTTTGTTAAATAAGCGCCGAGTGTGACGCGGGTGAGGTGTAGCTACTGAAGCATATCTTATGGGTTACGATAATAAGCATAAAGTCCACTAAGATACGAAATGCATTAATGCAAATCAACTCATCCTGTCGTTTATTCCACGCATTCTTCTACTTCGATGATGAAAAACCGTCACGCAAACCAGCTTTGATTCGACTGTGCAGATGAACCAAAAAAATAATTTTTAAATGCAGTGGCTGCACGCTTTCGAATTCAGTTTGCCAAATTAATCAAAATGCTGTATTTTTCATCAGAATATACCGCTAGACTCACTTAAATACGTAATTTCCGACTTTTATGAAAAATTTTTTCGCATTTTTTGTAAAATTAATACAGGTCCAATATTGATTAAATTATCCCAAGGTCTTCTCTTATTATTACTAAAGGTGGTTTATGAATGCCAGTTGGTAAAAAATACGTTATTATAGAATAAACATTTCGAGGAACTCATCATTTTGATAAACCCTAAAAAATGTTGGGTATAGCCAGGGCCTCCGAGAGAAATTTACCAGGGGGTACAAAGACCGATACCGGGACCCCTAGCTTCTGGAGCCCTTGTCGAAACTGTATAGCTTGTTGGTATAGTAATCAGTATATAGATAAAACAGCTACTATTCCAATATTTACAAATAGATTAATTGTTATAGTGGCAACCAGGCCCGTAGCCACGGGGGGCATTCGGGAGTAGTGTCCCCCCAAATTTTGTTGTTCCCAGAAAAAATTGTTTAAAATATACAATAAAAACCAAAATTTTGCTCCCCAAAAATGTGTTTCCTCTCCAAACCTTAAAACTTGTCTACGGGCCTGGTAGCAACTGGCCTATAGCCTGCTGTTGGAATAAGATGTGAGGACTGACGATGTGTACTGTTACGTGAAATCGATTTCCTATTAAAAATTTGCGATTGATTCTTTGCTTGTTTCACCTGTGAGGTCACTTGAATACAGATATGTGCAAGTTTGAATCATCGCAAAAAGAAAAAAGCAGAGCCCAGTCGGATGATTCTTAAAAAGCCTACAGAAAAACTAGAGCTTTTATTAGGCCTAGACTAGTAACACATTGCAAATTATTATGCTTCGTATAATTCAGTGGTTCTCAAACTTTTTGAGATCGCGTACCACCTGATGCTTTTTTAATGTTGGAGTGTACACCCCTGGTTTCAGAAGAACGTAATTTGCTCAA
>JGI24159J19872_10012306_pt1 | contig 11170 bp, 6 predicted proteins | sample Ectturendosymbi4_FD_19872 | JGI IMG/M metagenome (IMG submission 19872)
TCTTCGCTTCATGGTGTCGGGTGTTGTAAAGTGTAGGTGACCTGATGATGCCTAACTAGTAGGTAAAATATACAGTATACTTCGATAAGACCGTAGTGTCTGATTTTTGGCTGTGAAAGAATTACTTTCAATTAGACCGTTACTCACAAGGGTGTTATATGTAAGTCAGCTATGTCCACCCAAATAGCTTATTGAGCCAATAATTATGTCACTGTCTGAAACAGGTCCGCACATTTAAGGACATGTCAATGAGGGCCGCACATTGAATGGTTTACTTTGATCTTGGCAAACTAAATTTAGCTTTAACGTAATTTACCCAAAGCGTTCGAACAATTGCAATGGTAATAGACGTGATAAAACGGCACTGAGGACTACCTGCATCAAAAATGTCATATTCAAGATTATCAAAATAAGGACTGGTTGTTAGTATGTAGGACACTTTCACTGCAGCTGAAACCTAAATTGGGCCGAACAAAACCTTCGACTGGGCCGCATGCGGTCCGCGGGTTGGACATAGCTGATGTAAGTAAATTTCTTGTACACTGAAAAGCTGTTTGCCATATGAGCAATCGCGTGCCACTACAAACCGTCGTCGTTTCTGTCTGAATTTCAATAATTTTTTTGTTTCAGTTTCCCGTCCATGCGGCCACACAATGTTCGTAACCTGCTCGCAAAACAGACGACTTTCTTTAATAAGCTACAGCGAATGGAAAAATGTGAAGTGGCCCGAATGCAAAGAAGTTGTTGAAAAGGTTTGCCAACTAGCTAGCAGCTTTTTAAAAAAGTTTATTTTTTCAGCTAATCTCAAAATTTGCCGTTGCTAAAATAGCAAAATTACATTGTTGTTTCCGATTACGCGGTGATGCAAAGCGTTTTTGCATATGGTATTTTTGTTGAATATGGACAGGTTTGACACAACTGTCTTTCGCTAACCAGCTGTGCTGGTGATTTAACCTCCAAGATTTTATGGTTTAATTGCCCAAACTGGAAAAATTTCATCGGGTCTTGAAATTGCCGATGTTTTTACATCTGATGACTTTCGTGAAACTTTTTCCCACTTCTTGGAAGAAACGTTTGATCTTCTTTTGAAGTGTTCCGTGTATTGTACAGATCTGAGAGTCGGTTTGGAAATTTGTGACAGTGCTTTAAAAAGTCAATTTCAACGTTATTTCTCTGGCAACAGCTTTCGATCAGAAACCTCAGGGTCTAAAACCTCATTTTCTCACTAACATTTTTACAGCACTACTTGACCAGTCACGCGAGGTGTTGACGCGCGTAATATAGCTAATATATCTAGCTGACTTCCCATTTTGATAAAAAAATTTAGCGGTTCGCTGCTGGTTGGGCAGATTGGACGAAGGAAAACTGTGTATTAGTCTGCAACAAGGTGCTATCCTTTGTTTCCGCTTTTCTGATTCATTGCTTGCAAAGCTGTTTCTCATTCTCTGCGATTCCCTGCGTTACCGACAGAAACTTCTCACAAAGGCGTAATTATCAAAATAGCCGTGAACGTGGTGTTTAGAGGCGACAAGCGATGTCACAAACTGTGCAAAATTACGAAATCGGATAAAACTTGCCAAGCGTCAGACAAAAATTTAAGAAGTACTTTCTGTAGCACAAGCTCGTTGAAAATGTATCATTCTTATCTCTCTTATAAATATTCATATTTTCACATTAGAATAATTCTGTGGCTTAGAGAAATTATTATGAAACCATTAATACTGCTAATTTTTTTTCGGACCATCTGCAAAATTGAGAGAAAACATTCTGTATCTCTCAAAAAAATTCTGCAGCCCAAAAAGGTTTTTCCCCATGGGCTATATGACTATCAAATACATTGCTCAGCTTTGGGTATTTCTGGTTGACTTTTATTTTATTGAACTATCGCACGCAATTTCTGAGCAGCATGGGTTTGCACAAAATTGATTAAAATTGAAATCATTGCTAAAAATTATCTGATCAAAAAAAATTACACCATGTTTTTTTTAGGTTTTACCCACATGCGGACATACGATACGAGCTTATTGCTATCAGAAGCATGTTGCTGAGCCCAAGTGCAGTCATCGATGTGAAGAAAAAATGAATTGTGGTCACCAGTGCCCGAATAAATGCGGAGAGGACTGCGCCGATCCAAACAGCTGCACAGTTCATACGATACGTGAGTTGACTTTTTGACCGGCTTAAAAAACGACAAACGGGTGGTACATCAAACAATAGGGACGGATCAATTGAAGTTGTCACCAGAAAAAATTCCTGAAACGGATTTTTTTCTCTTACCCTAGTTTGTATATCACCATCTCATTCGCATGATCACGTCGAGAAAAATGAGAGGTTTTGTTTAACTTTTTGTTTCTTGAGTTTTTTTGATTTTGTCAAACTGCGTGTGCTGAATTTACACCCGGCAGTCACGCACTATCCACGATGTTTTATCCGTAAATAAACTTTAAACTAGTGTGCAAACAAGCTTTTTTCAGCATGAGGTTCATTAGAAAGCATGCTAATAGCGTAAACAAAATTCTGTTGAAATGTAGTACGTAAGGCATGACAAAAATAGTAAAGATTTTGCAAGAAGTAAGGCATAACAATCATGGCGAACTTGTTCAATTTCAAGCTTGGAAAATAAAATTCGCAAAGCTTCAGCAAAATTTAATGCAGCGAAAAAAAGATCTTGAATTTATCTCGGGCGTCATATTTTTTGAAGAAAGAAAAGTCAAATTCAGACGTTCCATTCAGTCTCATTTGAATGTATCGAAGAATCTGTGCCCGAATTTTCTGGGATTTTGCCCGGAATTTCGACAAATCAAAAACGGGGTGCAAGCGCAGCGCACTGCCTGCTCCTATACCACTGTTCCCATCCCTTTGCATACATCATAGCTTATCTACTGGTTCAAGGATGTTACAGATTTTATCAATGCCATGGGCCCAAAAGTTTAGAAACGTGCTCACATACTGCAAACTATGGGGTGGTTACTGATCCACCAACTAACTTCTCGATAACGGCGACTTGCCGATTGGTTGATTCGCGCTATAGTCTGTCCAACATCAAGCAAAATCTGGCTGGTGCAGATGGTGCAGGAAATGTTAAGATGCTCACACATTTTCCTTTGGTGGATTTGGTTCACTCCATTAGTTTCATAGCAGTTTATAATGCAATGCGTTTGGTCAGACAAAAGCTTTTCACGAATAAGCCTGATAATTATCGTCGCTTTGTTGCCGTGGTATGTTTGTAATAAGCGCTTTTCATCTCTCAGTAAATTTTTTTTATTGTAAGAATCAAGTAAGAATCAAAATAAGCTCCTATTTTTAATTTGTGAGTAAAATAGACCTTTCCGGCGGCAATGACCTTCAAATGCACCGTATAAAAATGCATGAACATATAAATTTCAGAGAAGCGATTGTGCGGACACCTCAGCTACGTTGCATGCAACACAGCTCATGCAAAGAAGTCTACAAAATGTTCAAACTGTCTTAACAAGGAGAAAGTCGCTACTGAAAGCAGATCTGCTGACCATTCCAGCGTTTAAGAATCTATTTGTTAAGCATCGATTTAATTTTCGACAACACAGCTTAGAAAACTTATTCCTTATTTTCATTGTTTTTTCGCAATCTTAGTCGATATCTTTAAATCCGACGCTTATTTGCAACACTACTATTGATCTCAAGAACTCATTGATCTGACAATGGTGCATGCGTTAGATTGCGTGCTTGCATGATGCTTTTTCAATAATATTTGATAATCCCAACAGGATGAGACGGATTGTAAAGCATATCTTTCAAAAAATATAAAAAGCGCTCATTGACAGAACTTATCTATGAAGCCAATGGGTCACTGCGTTTTCTCCAACTTTCATATTTTTGGTTCGGCATAATTTTTATTCGAAAAATGTAAACATGGAAATTTTAATATTTTTCTTGAGTTTTTGTTAACCATAAGAAATTCTGCTTAATTAGTGAACCGTGCATTCGGGAATTTCTTGTCCCAGATTTAGTCACGACTACAATACTAACCAATATTAACGTAGATCTGTAGAGGACGACGAAGGTGTAATTTGAACTTTCCACAGGTTTTTAACATTAAGTTTTTGACGGATAAACTTGCATCCACTGAGTTTCAGATATTTAGCAAGCTGTTTCTGAGGTGTGAACTAAATTTCTTCGTAAGGCAAAATACACTAGCATTTCGTACAACTACGAAGTCATTTTTGTTTCGTCGGCGAGCTAGCTCTCTTGCGTTTTTGTTTTTGTGACGGATTGAGATTTGCGTTGCGACTGTCAATCTAATTCCTTTAACTCACGTGCAAATAAAAGGAGAATTTGCTTTTAACTGCGCAGGCGAAAAGCTACAACTTGTTTGTTCACAGTGTAAAAGCAAGCGCATTACAAGACGTTGCTTGCAATGTGGTTGTAAAAACATTATTTTGCTGCTACAACTACCTCTTTGCGGATTGTGGTTTTCCCTGCGAAAATTGGATTTGTTTTTACAACGAAAAGTACATCTTCAGTGCTTTTCCAAGGCATGGTGTTAAAGAATAGATTTAGTCATACGTTTTCACAAAAGATGGGTCTGAAAACGAAAGATTTATTTATAGATAATTACTAGAATCTTGAAGCAAAGGCATCCAATTATCTTTCATGAAAGTTACTATTTTCACTTCTTTTACAATCGAAAGTGACGATTGCTTAAACTACAGTATATGCCTAGTGAAAAGCGTGAAATCAAATCATATATTATACAGAAAATTTTAATGATAAGTGCAGGTAGTGATAAAAATCGTTACCTCTTTTGACTGCTGATACCTTGGTAACTACAGATTCGCTAACACGGTGTCCAAACAAGTAACCTTAGCCAGTGGCGTGTTTAAGGGGAGGCGAGCAAGGCACTTGCCTCGGGCCCCTCCTTCTTGAGGGGCCCCCATGAGGTGTTACGTGCGTAAAGTTTCCTTATTTTTGATGAAAAACTTATTATTCACTCATATAATGTCCTACAAAGCAGATCATAATTAAGTACTTTGCTTTCAAAGGGGCCCCTACAGAAACTGTAATGTGCAGGTACTTTGCTTTCAAAGGGGCCCCCAACAGCAACTACAGTTTGAAGGTAACTTGCTTTCAAAGGGGCCCCAACAGCCACTGAAATGTGCAAGTACTCTGCTTTTAAACTTCACTGAAGGGACCCCTAAAAGAAACTGTAATGTGTAAGTACTCTGCTTTCAAAGGCCCCCCAACAGAAACTGTAATATGCAGGTACTTTGCTTTCAAAGGGGCCCCCAACAGCAGCTGCAATTTGAAGGTAATCTGCTTTCAAAGGGGCCCCCAACAGCCGCTGAAATGTGTAAGTACTCTGCTTTTAAACTTCATTGAAGGGGCCTTAAAGAATATGTAATGTGCAAGTACTGTGCTTGCAAAGGGGCTCCCAACAGCAACGGTAATGTGTGAGCATCTTGCTTTCAAAGAGGCTCCCAACATCAATTGTAATGTGAAAGTACCTTACTTTCAAAGGGGTCCCCAACAGCAATTGTAATGTTTAAGTAACTTGCTTTCACAGGGACCCCCAACAGCAACTTTAATGTGCGAGTACCTTGCTTTCATAGGGGCCACCAACAGCAATTGAAAGTGTAAGTACCTTGTTTTCAAAGGGGCCCCCAGTGGCAACCTTAATGTGCAAGTACCTTGCTTTCAGAGCGGCCACCAACAGCAACTGTAATTTGCAAGTAATATACTTTCAAAGGGGACCAAAACAGCAATTGTAATGTGCAAGTACTTTGTTGTCAAAGCGGCCCCCAACAACAGCTGTAACTATCGTCCTTTCAAAGCGACCCCACCACCACCTCCAATGAACAAATAAAGAAAAGCTTCAAACCAACTTCTACACCTAAAAAATTGTGGTTTAAAATTTCTTCCAAAAAGTTCTGAAAAGACCCTACGAAATAAGAGCAAATAGGCCTACTTGTACCAAATGATAACTTTTTATACCAAATGATAATTTTTTTTACCAAATGATGATTTTTAGAGATTGAAGTATTTTCTATATTGATGATTTTATGAAAATGCCACAGATGAACAAAAAGTAGTCTTTTTTATGTCTCTGAGTTGAAAAGGTTAGACAATTTCTCATTTCTTGTGATGTTGTACCTTAGCAAACATTTCCATTAGAAAATAAGACAACATGCAATTGTTGTAGCAGGGACCACACTACATCTTTAATTTGTAAGACATTTTCTTCTTAGTTACAAAGTAACTTTGTATTATTGCTGTTGCGCTGCAAAGACTGTTAATAAGCAAGGCTACGTTCATGATTCTTATCACGTAGCAGAAATGGCAATTTTTGAGCATTATGAATAGGCTACTAATTTTTTTCTGCAGATATTTCAGGTATTTTTGGTGGTTTGATTTAGCCTATGCCAGAAGTCACAGGTTATTTGAAGCTTGTTTAGTAAATNATTGGTTTAAGGCAGACTTGGTAGGTGATGTTTACGCTCTTTTGCCAGCTCTTAGCCAGTATAACTTGAACCGTTTTTTCTGAGCAAANNTTTAATCAATTGTGTAGATTACTTGCTAGCGTAGAAATGTTTTCGATAAGGTACATGATGAATTATTTCCTACTTTTGCACATTTTTCAACCAACTAGTGCCAAAGCAAGATGAGGGCAGCCTTGACCCATCCAACTTCAAAGCTTTCCAAAACAAGTCTCTAATTAGATGCATTTGTATGCTATGTTCTTGCAGTTAAAAGGATGAAATTTAAAACAAATTTAGTGTTTTAAGTCTTCTTGGTTGTTTTTCATAGTTTCATGGATTCCACAAAGACATGAATGTGAACAAATTCAGGATACCAATTACCGAGCATTTTTTCAAAGGGGGAAGGTGTGAAACTTTAAAAGGTGCAAACTTGCTAGTTTATTGATGGTGAATGCAGAGAAATGGGGCGCGAAAGTAAAGAAGTGGGGGCGATGCCAACTTGCTAATTGCCTAACTTTATGTGTTGTCAGCCTTGTCTTCCCAACTTTCAGTGTTTTTAAAGTTGTGTATCATGAACACCCTTTTGCACTTTCTCTTTCTGCTATTTCAGTTATGCCGCAGTCTCAGGAACACATTCTTGGGTGGCCGTATCTTAGGCAAATCAAAAGTTATTATCACGGTTGGCAGAGTATGAAGACGTCATCAGAGGGCCCCCCTTTTTAGTCTTGCCTCGGGCCCCCCCCAACCCTAAACCCACCACTGCCGACACCGATATATCGGCCATTCATGGACGGATAGCCGATACCGATATTTCTAAAATTCTTAAACTGTGTTTTCTTCTTCATTATCAAAACTCTAATGTGTTTATACCTTACCTTTTCTAAAAAAAACTTCGAAAATCAGGATTTATGAACTACAACTTTCCGACTTGCAGCAATTTCAATATTTTGCAATGTTTTTAATTAATCTGATTAATTTGTTGGCATAGCATACACTGTCTGCAATGAATAAACACAGTGCCATGAATAAAAAAAGAATGTTAAAAATAACAGAACAATAAGAACAGAACACTGAATCAAAGAGAACTGCTGATGGTGCTTACAACAAAAAAAGCAAAAACAATGCTTGAAAGTTGAAAGATGTTCAGGAATGAAAAGGAAGAAGGAAGTACAAAACAGAGCATCAAGTTAAGGAGGTTAAAGTTAGTACAATACTGTATTCAATTAACTATTGCCAAAAATGATAATTTTTCCAAAACCACAGTAACTTTTTTGGTCTATGATAATACGTTTGTTAACAGTTACTGTGCTACATAAATCTAGTGAAGTTTTGTTTTTGTATATATTTCACAAACCAGTCTTTCAGACTTTTCTGCAACTCAGTAGGTTTTCAATTTGAAAAGTTAACACACGTCCTAAAGAATAAAGTTTGGAATTTTGATGTAATGCAACATTCAATAATTGTATGTCCTTAAAAAAGCAAACTAGTTGCATTAGTTGCTGCAGCAGAAGTTTTGTCATTGGTATAAGAAATGAAACACCTCAACTGATTTGTCGATACTCGATAGTTTCATCTCAACAGTTTAAGATTTTTCATGCAAAAAGCAAAAAGTTTTTTTTGCATTCTCACCAAGTAGACTGCAGCGCCAGGCTATACCGATTACCGCCCGTCCGTCAGAAGTAAATTCCATAAGAACAAGTCGCCATGACAACAGCAAGTGTGCACATGCAGAGTTTTTTTAAGGTTTCGCTTTGGTGACCGCAAGGATATTTTAAGAGACCGCTTGGAGGAATTTGGGAGACCGTTCTCCATTGATGTGATCTCAGGTCGCTATATTTTGAGAGACCGTTGGAAGAATTTGAGAGACCGTTTTGGTCCCTCAAAACACCTTAAAAAAAACACTGTGCACATGTGCGAATTATGTATGCGATGATTGCGCATTGCGCAATAATGCCACGGTAGTTCTGATCCGATCATAAACACTGCGCTTTTAGCATGGGTAAGTTGCGTTTTCAACACTACTGTCGCTGGTCGTGTTTAACAAACGGACAACAGCAATAGTGATGCAACAATGAATACTGACTACCGTGCTGCTATCGGACTAATCGCTAAATCATCGCTTCAACGTATTTGTGAAATCCTGGAGTATAGTTTCCGTAACTTGTGTGTCACGTCCACAAACCAGCGCGTTAGCAACAACCTGGATTGTTAGATCACAATGATCATTAACGTGCCTCTTGGAAAATGTCGATTAACTTAAGTACAAAATGTCATAAATGCAATAAAAAGGAATCGGTCTAATATACAATAAGCGCCAAGCATTGAGAAACTTTCCGTTGATGCCATTGTTCCGGGCGCGACGGCCTACGCGTGCTCCATGGTTCATCTAAGTCATAAAAACGCACCTGCCGTCGTTGCTGCAAGATAACTGTCTTGAATTCCTCGTTGTCTGGATGCGTGAGGAATATAACAGTGTTTTTTCAACACCTACTGAGACCGATAAAATCGGCCGTTTTGGCCGGTACCGATATATCGGCAAAACACAAATATCGGCCGATATATCAGTCGATCTCTAGTTAAAAATAAAGATCGAAGAGTAACGTTTTCAGCAATCAACAGTCCCCCGCAACCCGTAGTCACCAGATAAGGAAGTTGACTGAAGGCAGCAGAATACTCCGCTAAAATGTTTCTACACGTTCATGAGATTGGCAATGCTTTCGAAGGTACAGGCAGTCTGTGGTGAAAGAGAAGAAAGCAGTCGCGGCTGAAAGCCTTCCTAGAAGGCTAAGAGAAATTGTCAATGTTATATTTAACTCGCTGATGAAATACAGTACAAAGAGCAGAGAGCCCAAAACATATAATTGCTCAAGCCTATGAAAGAGGTTACACATTTGACTTTGAAGGGATCCAGCAGGAATAAAATTTATTTGGATCACCGATTCGAACTGAAAAGTAACCTAAAAGCAATTGCAGAATTGACACGGCCAAAAATCAGTGCAGAACTGTAGGCCAAATTGTTAAATGGCTAAGCAACTTCATTCCCTGTAGAGCGAAGTTTCAGCATGCTACGCAAACTGTTGGCAAAATATCGGCATTTCTCCCTGATAATGTTTGGAAGTACTTAGCGTTATATGTAAATAAACCGCTTAGGTAAATCGCTGTCCTTTAAAGTGCTTGTGCATAAATGCAACTTTTCGTTGCAACTTTTGTTAAAATAAATGCAAATTTCTCACGATTTTATTGCAACAAAAATTGCCCTACTCATAATAATTGCCTTCCATTCTCAATCAGAAACCAAGAGTATTTTTATTTCGTTTAAAGGTTCGCTTAAAATTTCGTCTACTAAAAAGAACAAATAAAAGCTCTAGGTTTTCTGTAGGCTTTCGAGGAATCAGCCGACTGGGCTCTGCTTTCATCCTTTAGCGATGATTCAAACTTGCGCATATCTGTATTGAAGTAACTTCACTCCACAAGTGAAACAAGCAAGATTCTATTTGAATAAGATGATAGGACTGACGATGAGTTGTGATACGTGAAATCGATTTCCTATTAAAATTTGCGATAGGTTCCTTGCTTGTTCCACCTGTAGAGTGAAGTTACAGTACTTGGAAACAAGTAATACATCGCAAATTTTTAGTAGGATATCAATTTCACGTAATCCCAGGCATCTTCAGTCCTTACATCTTATTCAAATAGATCTATACAGAAATTCATTACAATAAAGGTGCATTACGTTCTTATTTTTCTTTTCCCGCTAAATCAGCCGAGCTTCCCTGCTTGCTGCCAGATCAGTTTGCTTGGACCAATCAGTGTGACGAAGTCTACTGACAGTTGAAAGAAAGTTTCCCATGATTTCAACTGTTCTGTGCCATACAATTTTCCAACAATTAAAGCATTCAAGATTGAAAAGCGTCTGTGGTCTTTTAGCCACGATTTTAATTAGCCAGCAGTTTTGAGATCGAACTTGCCAAACTACTGTACGCAAGAAATGAGAATACGCGTACAGTACGCAAGAAAACTTGTTTTTCTTATTTGGGCGTTGAATTTACAATTACTGGATTACTGGGGTACAGAATAGGCAAGGGTTGAGCCGTTACACTCAATCCCGCTGAACTGCCAATTAATGACGAACTTGGAATGTGCCCTGGTATATACACTGGTGCTCTCAAGCACAGGTGTGCGGCTGTGTCATCAGCACACCCCGTCTTAATTTTTTACATTTTTTTACTATTTTTCCCTATATGTCATTTTTACTTTTTGTTTAACTCTTACTTAGAATTTTTGATGTGTATTTAAAGCAGTGTTTCCCAACCATTTTAGGCTTGCGTCACCTTACAGAATACAAATATAGTTTGCGGCACCCAGTGGAGAACCGACAATAATCTGCTTTAAGATCTGATGACATTTTGACATTGTACTTTTAATGGTATATTGAAAATCGCATTGGCTCGCGGCACCCCTGAGTATCGTAAATGGCACCCTAGGGTGCCGCGGCACCCCGGTTGGGAACTACTGATTTAAAGCATACCATATTTGAGTATGTGAGAGCACTGTAATATTATAATGGTGCACAAACTAGTTAATATATATACAAAGCTTTAAGAGCCAGCAATATGTATTTTTATGGGCTTGGGGGCGGCAAACTCAAGGACCGCCCCGGGCACCCCACACTCTAGCTACGCCACTGAGCACAGAGCGCCTACTTATTAGTTCCA
>JGI24159J19872_10012308_pt1 | contig 11169 bp, 5 predicted proteins | sample Ectturendosymbi4_FD_19872 | JGI IMG/M metagenome (IMG submission 19872)
CCAGAAAGTATGCATATGCTGACGACCTAGCAATCATGCATGCTGATGGAGATTGGCTGGCAGTGGAAGGGGCACTGAGCAAGGACATGGCAAGACTAGATGAATACCTCCAGACTTGGAAGCTAAAGCTCAGCACCATGAAAACGATGTCGGCACTCTTCCATCTCAACAACAAGGAAGCCAAAATGTGAGCTGAAAGTCAACTTCAACAACGAAACCCTGCCTTTCTGCTCCGAGCCCAAATACCTCGGAGCAACGTTGGACAGGTCGCTCACGTACCGCCGACACCTTGAGTGACTACGCAAGAAGTTAACATCACACGTCGCACTCCTGAGGTGGCTTGCTGGCTCTGGCTGGGGTGCTGGAGCAACAACGTTACGAACAGCCACCCTAGCCCCGGTCTATTCTACTGCAGAGTACTGCGCTCCTGTTTGGTGCCGCAGTGCTCATACCCGCCTTATTGAACCCACCATCAACGACGCCTTGTGAATTGTGACTGGATGCATGCGTCCTACACCAGCAAACAGCCTTCCAATCCTCGCAGGCGTCCAACCTGCTGAGCTTCATCGCAGAGGAGCCACACTATCTCTAGGACGCCGCGCCATGAGCCTGGACACCTGCTCCACGCAGCACTCACCCGTCCATCGGGTGCAGCTGCACGGTGCCTCAAATCGAGACACCCATTTGTACCCGCAGTATAACAACTCAACAACATCTGTGCGGCGCAGTGGGCGTCTCATCAATGTAACAACGGAACAACAACAACATATGTGCGGCGCAGTGGGCGGATCATCAATGGAACGCGGAGTGGGCGGACAACCTCACAAGACTCTGCACTTTATTTCCAGACACCAGTAAACCCCCCGGAATGACCCTCCCAAGAAGAGCCTGGGTCCTGCTCAACCGCCTCCGCACCGATGTCGGACTTTTTCGCTCCTGCTTGTGCAAATGGGGTATGGCCTCCTCTGCGGCTTGCGAGTGTGAAGCTGAAGAACAATCCGTCGACCATGTCGTTCTCCACTGCCCAATCCATCGACCTCCCCACGGACTACACGACCTGGCTGTTCTGGACGATGAGACAACCGAATGGCTGCTCAACACCTGCCCCGATATCCAGGCGGACTAGCAGTGGATAAAAGAAGAACTCGCTCAAACGAAAGAAGAAGAATTGTAGATGTGAGGTGGTTGCAGATACCCAAGCTGTAATACAATAACTTAAATGTGTGCAAGCCAAAATATAGTAATTTGAGTATGAATATCGGTAATATGTTTCTCGTTTTGTAGATCACATTTGAAGCAAAAACTAAGTAAGCCTAATTTTGTTTCAATATGTTTTAAATGTGATGACCAATTCAGCTTTTCATCTATAATACCGCCGAGATATTTCACAGATGGCTCACGTTTAATTTGGTGGTTGCCTAGCCTGACTAAGAATAATTCCTCTGCTAAAAAAGAAATTACTTTGTGTCTACTTTCCTGTTATAAGAAACCCTTACTTAGCATAATTTATAGATCGCTTATTCAGGAACATCGAATCATGTACTTTTAAGTAATTCATGATTAACCATACTTTGCAAAGAAGATAGACTAGAGTGTGAAAGAGACAAATAGGAATCACCTGCATCAAGCACTGTTTTAAATTTTGAACAAAGGGCTAGATCAGTGATGTGCATTATAAATAGCAGTGGCCCAAGAGTTGAACCTTGAGGAAGTCCGCAAGCTTTTTTCTACAATTTGATTTTGCACCATTCACAGCACTGTATTGCTTACGGCTGTTTAAATTAGATGTGAACAACTGAAGTGCTCAAATGAAGTGCTGTTCCATTTAGACCATAATTTTGATCTAGTTTCTTAATGAGAATATTATCATTTACAGCAGGGGTTGGGAACCTACTCCCCACGGGCCAAATGTGGCCCGCGTGATCATTTGGTATGGCCCGAAACATGATTTTCGTTAGCCAATTCAGAGACAAAATCGGGTCAAAACCAAACTCCATGACAAGCAGATACTTAGATAGTATGTCAAGAGAATCCCTTACCCCATAGGTAGATAAAGGTTGAATTTTTGGATTAAATCAATTGATTTTGCGGCCCGTCAGTGCTGATCCACCATTTGTGCGGCCCGTGGTAGTATATAGGTTCCCCACCCCTGATTTACAGTATAAAAGGCCTTCGACAGATCTATAAACAAAGAACAGGTAATGAAAGATTAGATCAAAATATTATGTGACGCAACATCGGTAAAGGTATGTTCATAAAAGAATTACTTGGACATGGATGTCGGAAGGGGGGCACCGCCGCGCCTTGGCATGTCCAAGTAATAGACTTAAGAAGATTTTGTTTATTCGAAGATGTTTTAGCTTACTGTCTATCAAAATGAATCTTTTCCCAGCAAAGAATCAGACATTAAGATCTTATGGAGTACATATTTCGCCTACAAGGTAGGTATCATCAGCTCTTATTCAAATGGGATTGTTTTAGCTTACATTGAATTATTTCGGAATGAGTTATTCGATCATCAAAACGCATGTAACACCCTCGCTCGGTATTAAGAAATTCTAAACGAGAACCAAATTTTTGTCTTCAGCATGGTCAAGTTCAGGAGTCGTGTGTAGTTTACCAATACTGGGTAACAGGACAATGGTCAACTGGACATTTGCCAACGAACAACTACAAACTGGACAATTGCCAACTAGGACAACTGCCAACAGGACAACGGCCTACCGGGCAGTTGACAAAAACTGTACCTTGCTACAGTAAAAATATTTCAGCTTTTCATCCTGGACCGCCACCCTGGTGTCTTGGCAACCCATCAGGCGTGGTGACCACGTGGTTCTACGTAAGCACCAGTGGTGGCCGGAGTCACATTTTGAGACTCCGACTCCGCTCCTTTTCCAAAATTTTTGAATCCGGGTCCAAATCCGCGTCCGGCTATTCTTCAAATTTGAGAATCCGACTCCTGTTCAGACTCTGGTTACAATCATCGATCCAACCCTAATTTACCCATGTTTTTACCTAAGAAATGACCGCACAGACTCCTGCTACTGCTGAAATGCAAAAGTGACTCCGGATCCGGGTCCGGTTTTTCACAAACTTTTGACTCCGGGTCCGGATCCGAAAGAAAAANGCAGAATCCTGCCGGAGTCGACTCCGGTATTCCGGATCCGGTCCCACCTCTGGTAAGCACTAAGCAAGCGCAGGAGCGCTCTCCACGCTTCAGTAGCTTCAGATGTTTGTCTGACTTCTCGACTCGTACGCGTAATCTCGTGCTCACTATTTGTATTTTTCCACTATGGAGAAAAGTTCGTGGTTTTGGGGTGAAAATAACCCCACATTATGGTTAGTGTGACTTTTTTTCTTTTTTCCGTGTAATATAGGGCTGTAATTGTGACAAAACGTGGCTGTAATCCACTCACGGTGTGCTTCACGTTCTTCCACACCAGCAGAGAGCAAGAGAGTTTTTTTTAAGTCCAGTATATTTTTTATATGAACGTTTTTATATCAGGTCTCCGTTACATTCACCCTGGATACCAACGCGGGGTGATTTCTACATCAATCAGGTGTGGTTTTCCTTTTCATCAATAACAGTATCAAAGCAAGCTACAAAGTAACTTTATTAGTGTACAAATAACATATTAAGAGTTACATTTCCAGTGTAGTTTTTGTAATCAATCTTAATCGGAAGAAAGTATATTCTTTTTAATTTAAAAAAATGGGTGAAGTTTACCCCGGGTTGGTGTTTGTGTGACAAAAAAGCAGCGTTGATCTTCCAGGGTTTTAAAATTGTGGAGAATCTCACAAAAACAACCACAAAAACATCAATATTTTGATTCTGCACCAAAAAGAAAAGCAATTTGGCGCCTTCAAAAATGGAGAAACATTGTTCTCCTCATTCCTCCTCGGCTAAGCTACTGCTGGTAGAGTACTCGACAAATCACTAAAATTGAATGCTTCTCTATATGACGAATTCTTTGTTCACTTAGACAAAGTTGGTGTTTTATCAAGTTTAATTTGCAACAAAAAAACAACAATGCCATGCTCAGTCACATAGGCCCTGAACACCACAGAAAACTGTGATATAAAACGTTACAGTATGCTATTAATCTTAGCAGGGGTGCACAATCTGAGGTGCACGACTGTATGCGGCCTTCGATGAATTTTATGCGGCCGCGCACATGTAATTAAAATTGACTTAAAATATACGTTATGGCGGCTGTGTATTAATAAAACTTTTTGTCTACTGTGTGAAGATACAGTAGAAAGATGACCAAACAAACCAGTAGAAGCACGCTATAGGCTCACTGTGTGCAGGCAGANCCAGGCCCGTAACCATCTTGGAACACTAGGGGGAGTGAAGAGTTTTCTGGGAGTGACCCAAATTTTTTAAACTATGTCCAATGCTTTCAAAATATTTCAAATACATTTTTCCAGGGGGGGGGGGCGAAAATTTTTCAAGAGAGCGCTTCGCCGCTCCCTAGTTACGGGCCTGGGCAGAACAGAAGTAATGCAAAAAAATAAAAACATCATTAACTCACTGGCGGCCATAATTCCTAAAAATAAACATAATACGGCCGACAACAGCGAAAAGGCTGTGCACCCCTGATCTTGCGTTACCCGACGTAACCATCTTTTCTAAATCTTTGGTTGAACCAATCCGCTAAATCTATTGCAAGAAGAGATAGAATTGTAAAAAGCTGAAGAGCGCTATTTTAACATATGAAAGTTTATAAGCGCTGAAACAAATATATCTAAGGAAAATGGTTCGCAATGCTGGGTAATGTATGTGCAGGATGTGAATGTTTTTTTCATTCCACAAAGTTTTGTCTGTCGCGATTAACTTTCTTGTTGGACTAAATGTCTCTTAACAAAGGATTTCTAAGCGTTTATCTCCATAAATTAACCTTTCGACGCCCGTTTGCTTTCCCCACGCTAGGCTGAAGACGAATTTTATTGCGAAAACCACCAACTTAACATTGGTAATGCGCGGGATTTGAAAAATATGAAGTTTAAGTCGCTCTCCACTAAAGTTCTTACCTGTCGTCTTCGCCTTGACCTCCACTTTTGTTGTGACATTGTTCACCTGCGATGGTTCCTTAAAACCAGCATCAAGTTCAGAATCGTCTCCAACAACACGTAAATTAGCTGATGCAGAGTTCCCCATTGATATCCACAAGCTGCTTACAGCATGACTCAAGTTCTTGACAAATGCGAGTGCTTCCAACCACGCCAAGGTACGAACACAACGGCGACTGTTTACAATGCTATTGTCGCGATGGCTTAGCCCTATTGTTGAATTGGCTCTATTGTCGCTGTGGATGCTTTCTTTCGTCCGCGACTGTTGTTTGCTGCCCACTATCCCAAAAGATGTATCATTTACACACAGTACAGTGTGTGTTGTATTGGGCGGGATTTATGAGCGGCATATCACAGCTGCTATTACGTGGCGATCGCTTTGATTAATTAAAAATCAGAGGTTTCGAATCACTACAACTGCAAGCTTCTTTAGAATGTTGTGCGGAAAGAAATTAAAGGATTCCCTTTACTTTAAGATCGAAGGGTAACCGCTTTCTATATCTGTCTGATTCTAATCTTAAATCGGTCCTTAATTTGGAATAATACCCCAGTGTTATTCAATAACATTCCAGAGTTATTCAAGGATAAAAATTGAGTTATCTTCAAATAACGTTTTATCTTCAACCTTATTCCATGAACTTATCTTAGTGAACTCGAATCGAACAACAGCACAAGTTCTTGCTTCCTACGTGTCTCGTTATTACAGTGACTGGAGTAAGAAAGGTGAACGATTCAATACTATGTACTCATGTAAAAACCCTAGGTTTCGTTCCAATTATCTTCTTGTACTGTACTTGTTTGGCCGTGTTCCAAGTCCAGTAAAGAAGTTAATTGGGATGTTCTTAATTTGATTATGCAAATCAAAATGTTTTGTGCAACTAAATGGTCTAAAAGGAGCATATGCAAAAACTGAAGTACAGTAGAATTTGCCTAATTCGTCACCTCAAGGGGATTAGAAAAAAGTGACGAATTATGCAAACAGCTGAAAACTCTATCACAGAAGCTCGTATGCTTTATCATAGTAACTCGTATACATAGTGCTCTTATTTGCAGTAAAATACAAGTTTATGACGTTATGGTTGAATACAACAGTTAATCCCTCTGCTCTATCTGGGCTCCTCCATTTAATCAAGCACTTTTTAAATCTTTAATAAACTTTTCCGCGTTCTCTCAGTGGGGAGTCGGGTCGCGCTTCGAACCTCGTATATAAATTCGATAAACAAATCGCGAGGTGCAACAATTCTCAGATAAAGATCCTTAATTTGTTTGAATTCACATACGTACTAGCTGATTAGACATTAAAAGCGAAACTGCAAATGACGAATTAGACGAACAAAACGCTTCTCAGGGATAGAAAGAGGTGACGAATTAAGCAAATTGATGAATTAGACGATGGCGAATTAGACGAACAGAAATATACACAGAAGATAGGGATTCTCCCGGGACCGACGAAAAAGTGATGAATTAAGCGAATTGACGAATTAGACGAGTTCTACTGTAATTCTGAAGTTTTGGAGAAAAAATGAAAATGAGTTTTCTGGCTTATCAAGGTTATTTATTTGTGTGCTGTGTATCCCAGCTACTTGTGCATCCAGTAAAAGTGTGTCTTCTTTGCGTGGAACTGTAAAATGGTTTCTGCACAAAGAACTCGCCTCAATGTGGAAAATTTGAACTCCTTTAGTTTTGAGCAGTTTAAAAATTTTAAATGAATGATATGGTTCTGATGAGATAGAGCAATAGTAGAAGTCTTGTTTGATCAATACTTATGTAATTTGTAACAACAATTGCTGATCGATTCAATTCCGTCGTATTGGTGCTGGTGGAAACTAGTTACTTGAAAATTAAAAATTTTCTTTGTATACACTAAATCACTATTGCTTTAAAAGCTAAATTGTTTTGGTTTGATATTTGTAAATAAACCGTGTACCTCTTTCGCGGGCCACAGGCGGGCTGGATTGAAAAAGAACATGTCTTCGGTCTACGGGCGTTTAATAAGGTGGATGTTGCTTGCTGGGTATGGCCCATTCGGGTTCGGAAAATTTTGGACTGTGCCCTCGCTTCCGTAGGGCCCTGTACCCTGTAAGGATATACCACCGCTAATTTTTTGAAACTACTGCGAGTTATTTCTGCAATAATATCCCCAAGACGTAATAATTTCATTCGAAGTTGCCTTATTAAAATTTTCAATAAAGTGAGCTGTTGGTGGCATGAATGGCAAATGCAATCAGCAGGAAGTCGCGGAAGGCATGTCCTTCAATTGGTCAACGGCGAATATAGTCGTGTTCCAACACGCAGTTGAAACAATTGTCAACTTTATGAACACCTGGAAACAGCTACGAAATCCTAATTGCAGTATATCGAAAAATAAAAATAGCAGTATTCCCGCTGATATCCTCAAATATTCCCGGCTGACACCCGATGGCGTCACCAATATGTGTGAAACTGAGAAAAAGGTTAATTTTTACGCCCCCAGTATTGCGCTAGGATCTCTTAAACTTAATCAATCATGTTAGAATTTGAAAACCGAAAAACGCAATATTTATTCTTTTGAGCCAGTTCTTCAAATCACTTCTTGGCCACACTAGATCTTGGGGCAGGTGTTGAGCAGCCATTCGATTGTCTCATTGTCCAGAACCGCCAGGCCGTGCAGTCCGTGGGGAGGTTGATGGATTGGACAGTGGAGAACGACATGGTCGACGGATTGTTCTTCTGCGCCACATTCACAGGCCGCAGAGGAGGCCATATCCCATTTGTACAAGCAGGAGCGCAAAAGTCCGACACCGGTGCGGAGGCGGTTGAGCCGGACCCAGGCTCTTCTTGGGAGGGTCATTCCGGGGGTGTGTATACCGGTGTCTGTAATTGAAGTGCGGAGTTTTGTGGGGTTGTCCCCCCACTCCGCATTCCATTGATGATCCGCCCACTGCGCCGCACATATGTTATTGTTGTCAGAGAAGTTGATGAGTTGTTGTGCTGCGGGTACAAATGGGTGTCTCGATTGAAGCGCTGTGCAACAGGACTCAATGGACGGGTGAGCGCTGAGTGTAGCAGGTGTCTAGACTCCATGGCACGACGTGTAAGAGATATTATGCCTCCACTGCGACGAAGCTGAGCAGGTTGGATGCCTGCGACATGGGCGTCGGAAGGATTTTTTCCAGGTGGGGGCCAGTAGGGGATTTTCCCAAAAGTTTTTCCAGGAGGGGCCAAAAGTGGTGAAATTTGTTTTGTACCCCTCGAAATTGAAAAAACAACCTTTTTTACTGATAATTTCAAAATCCGGGGGTGGCCTTTGCCCCCCTTCCGACGCCCATGGCCTGTGAGGATGGGAAGATTGTTCGCTGGTGTAGGGCGCAGGCATCCAGTCGTCACAATACGCAAGGCGTCGTTGATGATGGGTTCAATAAGGCGGATGTGAGCACTGCGGCACCTGACAGGACTGCAGTACTCGTGGTTGAATGCACCAAGGCTGACGTGGCTGTGCGCAAAATTGTTACTCCAGCACCCCAGATGGAGCCAGCAAGCCGCCTCAAGAGCGTGGCGCGTGATGTCAGCTTCTTGCTCAGTGGCTCGAGGTGTCGGCGATTGACCTATGTGAGTGACCTTCCTAACGTTACCCGAGGTATTTGGGCTCGGGGCACAAGGACAGGATCACATTCACGTTATTGTAGTTGTCTTTTAGCTCACGTTCGGCTTCCGTGTTGTTAAGATGGAAGGCTGCCTACATCGTTTTTGTTGTGCTGAACTTTAGCTTCCAAGTCTGGGGGTATTCACCTACGGTTGCCATGTGCTTGCTCAGCACCCCTTCCACTGCCAGCCAGTCTCCATCAACATGCATGATTGCTAGATTGTCAGCATATGCATACGTCCTGTAGACGGTGGTTAGCAGGTCAGAGATGTTGACGTTGAAGAGAAGGGGTGCCAGGACAGATCCCTGTGCGACAGCGTTCTTAAAAGCGTCGCAACCTGCTGCGTTTGTTGAACGATATGAAGATAAAAAAAATATGAACGAGGAAAACAACAGCGCATTCTTAATTTAGGTCCACTCATAGTTTTAGCAGGGGTAGGCAACCCCTATTTTGGTCACTCCTGCTTTTCACATTCCACTTATTTCTGGTTTGACTATTCTGCTTCTGTTGCTTGTTATTTTTGATGCCAATGTTTTCACTTGCTGTCAAGCTCTAATTTTAGATTCTCGCTGAAAGGTGCTGAATCGAAGTGACATGAGTGAAGACGTTACACATGCAATACTTTGTGTGGGCGAAAAAGATGACGCACGGAGTGCAATATTTCAAGATGAAAATGATATCTTAATATCCAACACGGTCACAAGCCAAATTTCTTTAGTAGAAAGTTGGCAATAATTTTGCGCAAACTCGAAACGCTTTACCCAGCGCAATCTGGAAAACGAACACAGCAAAGTTACCGAATTCTAATATCAAGCTGTTGACTTACCGACGTCCGATTGTTCGATTTTAACTGAAAACGAGGGCTTGGTCTAGATCAAAGTCATTATAACCAGTCACGACTTTGGTGCAGATCAGAGTTGTAAATGCGCCTCATTTGGAAGCCCGAACCCGGCCCGAGCACGAAATCGCAAGCCCGAACCCAGCACGAGCCCAACATTTATTTTTGAAACCCGATTTTTGCCCGAAAGCTAAATTTAATAAGTGAGTCAAGACAAGCATGGGCGCAATTTGGTGGGGGACACGGAGGACGTGTCCCCCCATTTTTTTAGACGGGGGACATAATATGCCATGTCCCCCCACTTTCTTCTCTTAGGGTTTGTATTTGGAGAGGTTTCAAAACCAAATATGGCCTTTGTCACATTTTGTGTGAAGAGTTTTTGATGTTAGATCATGGGCGCAATTTGGTGGGGGACACGGGAGACGTGTCCCCCCAATTTTTCAGGTGGGGTGATATAATATGCCATGTCTCCTCACTTTTTCTCTTCAGGTTTTGTTTTTGGAGAAGTTCCAAAAATAAAAGTGACTTATGTCACGTTTTGCGTGAAATGCTTTTCATGTTAGATGTTACACATAGCCAAGTTGATGTTGAAACAGAGTTTGGTGTGGTATCACTGGATTCTGTTAGTTGATCAATTTTAGCTTCAATAAAATGATATTTAGCATTTTTCAAGTTTCTAGAGACCGCGAAAGATGGTTTACTGCTTCTGTCCGACGTTTAACCTGTGTAGTATACTGTTAGAAAGGTTATTTTCTTGAAACAGTGATAGTTTTACAGCTGCGCATGCGAAAGACCACAGTATAGCATGGACTTGGTTCGCGTAGAAACGTATTAGGTTTTGCTCTAACGTTGGTTGTCACGTATTCAGAAAAAGACAATGCAAAATTTATAGGCATACCATATTTTTGTGATTGAAAATCGGGACGCTTCAGAACAACGAGCCTTAGAAGGAAATCAAACAAGTTCCGGTACGAAATAAATCCTTTCAATAACCTATAACTGCAAAAAGAATACCCTTTCCTATTAGCCAACTTTACTGAACTAGCCAATGCGCTAACAGTCAACCCATTACTGGACCAATTGCCCACTACAATGACGTATCAATTACTTTTACATCTAAAACAACGTAACAAGATCACGCATCATACTTCAGCAAGTTTGTTAAACAGGCTAATCATAGCATGTTAATATTCGTGTAGGGATATGCTGCCTGACTGAATGCCTAACCGGGACTTTTTGNTTGACCAACCGGGACGCCGGGACAAAGCCTTCAAACCGGGTCTGTCCCGGTTAAAACAGGACGTCTGGTAGACCTAAGTGTATATTATGTTAGAAAGTTACTGTACATTTTCAGGCAAATATCTGCAAAGCTTTTGCCGAAGACAAAAGCAGCACCATTGTGGAGACTTAGTTTTAGGATGGGCAGTTTGGCAAAAGCCTGTTTTCAACCATTAGTAAATAAGATTTCAAATCAAAACCTTGGAGAACTATTTACCTAGCTATATATTGACCTATAGCTCAAAACATGACTTGACTTCGAATCAAAGATAAAATATACATTTATCCTCACTTCTTGTAATGTCGCGACAATGGTAACCAACAAAACCAAAATATATTTTTTCGTGACTCTTACAC
>JGI24159J19872_10012310_pt1 | contig 11168 bp, 7 predicted proteins | sample Ectturendosymbi4_FD_19872 | JGI IMG/M metagenome (IMG submission 19872)
AAGTTGCGTATCTACATTTTCGGGCGCTTAGACATTCAACGCCACAGTTGGCAACATAGCGATCATTCACGTTTCTTGCCATTATCAGTTCATGAAATCTCGGCAACGCAAGGCATTCGCGACGAATGTGTCATGTTGCCCCAAGACAAATCGTCTAACTACGACTAAACCATGCTCTGGTTTCAAACAACTTTGATGTAATCGATTTGGACATGGCAATTTTCGCATATTTAGATGTTTTCCGAGTATTCAATGTCAAATTTGACATTTGCGACTTCATTCGACTTGGCTACATGCTACGATTTCAGCCATGTCGGTAACCCGGTAATATATATATATATATCTATATGCGTTGCCGCGCTATGGCAATATAAAGACCAAAACCTTTCGAATGAAGGCATGATCTGATTTTGTTGAAACAAAGCTTGGGTTTGCTCTTGTGCCACTGCACGAAATTACACTTCTTCAAAAAACGGCTTTGACACGATGTAAGTTCCACCGCATTTTATCACCAGTCTTCAATCAACCAGTGTGTAACCACAACCGACGAGTGTATTGTCATTCGGGGCGACATTTCCTGCGGTAGTTGCGTAGGCGGCCTAAACAGCGGCGTGCCTAAATGCAGTCAGCACACAGAGCGCGCACTCTGAACAAGCAACACATACTGGTGGAAACCGTGATGGGTTCGATCTTCTTATTGGCTGAGGCGCTGATGGTCAGCGTTGCGTGACCGGTCGCGGAATGCTGCGCGACTGACGACGACTCGACGCTGGACAGCTGAGGAGGGGCGGCGACGGCGACAGTTTCGGAAGCCTGGCAAAGAAAACGACGTCAGTGAGCATCAAATGCGCGAATGGCACCTCCTCCTTCGAAACAGTTTCGCGCGCTTGTTCCGCAGGATGTCGCTCCTGGATTCGCTGGGACAAGTGCGCACTCATTCAAAGCGTGCGACAAAATAAGTTTCGCTTAGCGACCGCGTGGATCAAGAACAGAGTCCGGCCCAGATAAAAATAAGTTTGGCAGCGCGTTCACGCCGCCGCACAGCAAGCCGAGAAGGTATAGTGCAGGGTTTCTCAACCGGAGCCCTCGGCCCACTTTGGGGTCCACGGAGCGGTTCTCCGGCGGCCACGAGCCGAGGTCTTTTCTAAATAGCTCTGCCGTGATATTGCAAAACCCTATTGATGAGCAGGGGATCACAAGTGTTGAGAGACTTTGGAAGGGGACACAAACCATGAAAGGTTGAGGACAACTGGTATAGTATATTGCACAAAATATACTGTTTCGCTGAAGAACTGGCTCCAGGGCACAACTTAACGTAACCACCTCTAGTATAAGCTTTGTTCGATCGCTGCAGACCATTTGGAGAAGATCAGGAAAGCGCATTATCACCACACGCCGCTCAGGCTTCACGCCCAGGTGCGGGTTGCTCTGGAAAGAGCATATCAATAGCGCCTCTAGCGGCACACAAAGCGCGGCAGCTTCGTCGCTAGATGCTGCCAACAAGCCAAACAATCGGACAGAGCAACGTGTTCGTCCATTCGAAAATACGCACTCAAGACATGAACTGAGGCGGTTCGTCGTGTGTGTGTGTTGGAGGTGCGAGGGAAGATGCCAGATGTTGGATCCAAGACAGCACGCAAGCGTAAACAAAAGGTACGAAAGCACTTGGCACGTTTCGTAGTATGTTACCTGGCTTGCTGTCATAACAACGCCGGCTGGCGTGACAAGTTGGCCCTGAGGGCTGATAAGTACTTGATGTTGTCCCGAAGANGTATCCGCGGTAGTCAGGGCAGCGATGTTCTTCACGGATTGTAAACGCGGCGAGGCCTGAGGTAACGTCGCCGGTGTTATAATACAAACGCAAGATCTACAGTGTGTTGCTGAGAGCATTTGTCGTATTAGACGAGGCAGTCATAAAAGATGACACGGTTTCAGGTCTTATATTAGTAGGGCGTTTGAAAGCCGCCTATGATGTGTGGTAATTTCCAAGAAAATGACTTCGCGCACCTCACAGGCGATGATTATAAAACATACACCTCCGAAGAAAGATTGGACTGCAATCCACACAACTTAACATGTGAGTAATCATAAAAACGAAAGCAGCCGATTGGCTGGACGCAGCGATATCCAGAGTCAGGCCCGTTACCAGGTTTTAAGTTTGGGGGGGAAAAATACATTTTTAGGGGGCAAAAACTTTATTTTTATTATACGGTTGAAACAAATTTTTCTGGGTGCAACAAGGTTTTTTTGGGGGGGCACTGCCCCCGAACGCCCCCCGTGGTTACGGGCCTGTCCGGAGTCCTAGCTTACTGAGCTTGCAAATCGATGCGGAGCCCTCTGCTTCGATTACGGGCAACGAACGTAAACGTGTGTTTACAGAAGTGCGGCAAACACGCGCGACGAACCTCGGTAGTTTTGTCGGCAGGTGGCGGCACAGCGACGAGGTCTCCGCCCACGGTTTTCAAGAGCTCGTACTGTTGACCAATGGGAAGGCCGGCAAGGACGGCGGGAAGCGACGTCGCCACGGGCGTCGACTGCACTCTCACCGCTTCGGTCGAGGACGGCTGGGTGGTCGAGGTTCCCCCCACTACCGCCGCCGCTGCTTGTGTAAAAGCTGAAAGCAGCAAATTGATTGTTCGCTGAAGCGATGATCCGTAGCACCACTTTATCATATGGTATCGCTTGGCTTAGCAAAGCACTCTATGACGAGTTTGCAACGAGACACGCGACTGCCTAAATTAATAATGCTCAATTGGTCACGTCACTCGTACAAGAAATCAACTATGGACTGAAAACTTTCGGAAAGGAAAACATGGCTGAAAAGAAGTAGTGCATGGAAACCAAAGTTTTTTTCGGTCGTAAACCAAATCTTTTTGAAATGACCGACGTGGACCAAATCTTTTTGAAATGACCGAATAAAAACTAAGTCAATTCGATCATAATATCTGAAAATATATACTAGTGAATACTGTTACGGCGAGTTTTAATACTATTATGGGACAAATGACCGACATATCCCAACGAAAAAAAGCCCAGAATTCGAAAGGACACCTGCACTCTTCTTACCTGCAGGATTGCTGGCAAGCAGGGCGGCTTGACTGGGTGTGATTCCCAGCAAATTGCTCAAGCTGTGTATTCTACTCTGCTCAGTGCTGGATGTCGGCACCGCACTGGCAACGCTCTCAACTTTAAGATGCTGCACGTCTACACAAAAAGCATTCGTAAATATTCCAGTCCTATCAAGAATAACACTCTTTAAGACATCTTGAAAACAACATGCTTTTTTGCGAAACGTATTTTAAGGGAAAGACGAGAGCAATTTCTAGGAGTTTCGATAGAGACACGAAACTCACGTCCGCAAGCGTAACGCATTCCAGACGCCACCAAGTTGTGGTTGTGGCGTTGCAAACTTTACGAAAAAAAATTCAAATATTCCCACGGTCCAAAACGAAATTGTCTGAGGTCAAGAAATTAATAACACGTGCAATGCACTGTCGCAACACATCCGCGAAAAGTGTCACTCTACGTTCCGAACCAAATGTGAATTTTGATGTTTCCTGAAATTGGTTCAGAAGCTTCAGACTTCCTATTTCTGGACTTGACGCTTCCCATACATCCCTCAAAAACACCAAACTCACTTCAGTGAATACTGATGTTAGTCCCCATTAATGCTAATACAAAAAATTGTAGTACGTTTAGATTATTATAGTTTTTTCGGTGGTGGGCAGTCTCTCTCCAACAGCCAGCTTAAAATACAGAATATATCCGTGGTATGTTAATAAGAGATTTTATCTCAGTGGATCTGGACTAAGTTTGGGTTCAGGTTGTATTTTTGTTTTCTACCAATGGACACGTTTGTTTCGCCGACGAAAGTGCATACGTTTGTTTTGAAACCTTGTTCCTGTGCACCACGGGAGCTCAAGATTCAGATTTGTAAACAACTGTATCAACTTGAAACAAACAAATTAAAAAAAAACGAAAAACGCTAAATCAGAGATCACTTTCACGAAGTGGAGCAAAATGCAAGTGACACTGTACCGAGGCTCATGTCCGCCGTGTTGCCATTCGCTTGCTGCTGGTTGCCCATGACGACCAGGGTGGACGCGGGTGCTGTAACGGTGCGTTTCCTTTCAGCTGAAGAACAAGATACTGTGTAATTAGCTACCGCAAGTACAAGACTTCCCAGGTGGAAAGCGATACTAGCTGAACCGCATGATAAGCCAGTTACGGCGTAAAAGTTCACCTACTTTTAGGTAAATGCACGAGGGGCGATGGCAAGCTGGCTTGTTCCGCCAGACGCTGGTTATCCTTCATGAACTCCGCCGTTTTGCTTCGAACGATCCTAAAATGAGCGAAAACACAACGTCTTTACTTTTCTAAGGGCCACGACAAATCAGTTGACCTTCACTTCAAACACGCAGCAAATGCAGGCTGCGTCTGTTGAAGCAGTCTTCGGACTGGGCCGTGTGCTTGCAACGTCGAAGGTATTTAATAATCTTCAAATCGAGATGTGATTTTATTCCACCCTCTACTCCGGTTGCATCGTATAGATAAAAATGCTACTCTGAAAACCTGGGTGTTAATAGCTGGATATTTACCGACACGTTTCGCATGATGAAACTCACACTCTTTCCTTTCGGAATGCCGAAATTTTGTCCAAGTAATTCTTTCTTGCTAATAAAACATTGTCTTTTTTGTCTACACATCCCAATCAGAAGACCGCATGACGAACGTAGCGAAACAAACCTGTTAATTGACGAAACACTGGGTACGGTATCGCTTGTGCAAACGCCGTCAGCAAGAAGACGATCTCGTATTTCCCACGCAAACATGGTGGGGTTGTCTCGTTTGTATTCCGTGATCTTCACAACCACGCTGTGAGTGGCCACTTTTGGCTTGCTCCCCCCAATCACTCCAGGGCGAATACTGCCGGTCTCATAATATCTGAGAAAAGCAAAGCAAATGAATGTAATAATTTCAGCTGCAGGATTCCAAACCGTGTAACTTATTCATACGATCGGCGAAACAAGCACAACAACACTGCACTGAATAAGACGTGATGATACCTGGCCAGGATCTTGCTGACACAACCGTGTGAGACCCTCAGCTGCCTTGAAATGTCACAAGGTCTCACTCCTTGGTGCGACAAGTTCACGATTCTTTGCCGTATCGGCTCGGGGAGAGGACGGCCATTCACATACATCCCACCAAGCTGGTTAACACCACTTCCATGACCTGAAAAGATGGTCATTCATAACCATTAAAGAAATGCCGCTTAAAACTCCAGCTGGAAAGCACTGGAATTCTGATTCATGTAGTTTGTTTGGAATGACATTAACCAGAGACGATGATGATGTAAATACTAAACATCAACCAATGGACATTCAACTTCCAACTCTAAATAATTACCAATCAAAAGAGGATCTTAAACTTATGCCACTCATTTGTCTTTTGGGCAAAATTTTGCAAGCTTACAACAAGCGCAAATGAAGACCCCAACACTCATGAGCATGCCTTAAGCACATAGATATGTATATATACACATGTGATACTTTTTTAAACAACTGTAAAAGTAGAACAATGATCTCCCATGCACCACTAACAGGAGGTGAAAATCAACAGCGCTGTTTAGATTCAAAATACAGTTTTGTCTGTTGCAAACATGTAGATTTTCTACCTCCCCAGCAATTTTATTACATAATTTCAATCAAATTTTGTGCAAAACTACCTGAAACGAAGAATGATGAGAAAAAATAAGAACATAAAAGTTAGTCTGATGCAATTGCCTGGCACTGTTACCACTCATTAGCAAAACGCAATGGAGTAATTGGCCATTGCTTCCCATGTTGCATTACAAAAAACAACCTCCCAATCAGCATATTTTCCTGGCTTGCAATGCTAAAATGCTGGGCAAGGCAAAAAACTGTAGAATTGGATATTGGCAAACACTTACCGTTATCACCATTTTCATCACCCTCTTCTTTGACTGGCTTCCCACCTTTGCTCTGTCGTCTTTTACCAGACCCACCTTTTCTTGTTGATTTTGGCTGACTTGCAGAATTAGATATTAGCTCAGTGCCATCACTGGAATGTGCAGCAATAAGGGTTCCCTGACTTGTTACCAGATATGTAAAAACTGTTTGATTGGGTTTCAGTGTGTCCTCACCATTTTGTCCAATACTTTGTGGTGCCACTCCAGCTGCCATCATAGCTTGAGTCCTCTGGACGTCACTCTCCTGCACGAGCTGTATGGTTCCTGCTGGCTGGCCAGGAATCACTTGCACAGTGGCAGCAGCAGCATTCTGTGAGGCAGCCACAGCAGCTGCTGTGTGAAGCAAATTACTCATTATTGATGGGTTTATACCATGAGGTGCAGCAACAGTTGCTGTACTTGTTTGCTGATTTTCTTCATTGGTTTGCACAGCAGTTTCTGATGATTTTGATGGAAGATCATTCGGCGGGTCTTGCTCAACTACAATCTGCACTTCTGCGGGTCCATTCTCAGAAATAGCAGTGAAGTCACCCAGAACTGTTGGCTGTTCATCTTGTGAAGCATCAGTGAGCTCAGAACTTTCTTGCACTACTACTTCTTCAGAGAAACGACTGCCAGTATTGGCTGCAGCATCAGCTAAAGCAAGAACTTCTCTTTCAGCATCTTGGACACCATCCATTTCATGGCCCTCTTCGACACAAACTATGAACTCTTGTTTATTTCCTGTGCAATCTTTCTTCAACTTTGGAACTTTAATGCCCAGAGAAGCAGTGTCTAATTCTGTCCCATCACAAGCTCTTTTCACACCTTTGGCATCACTACTTTCTGAAGGTACAGATGCAGCAAGGATGGCTTGTTGCTGCTCTTCCTCTGATGAAAACGTTATTTCCCCATCATCTTTGTTACCACCTTCAGCACTCATAGTATCTGCTGAGTTAGCACTCACTGCCATTCTTGTTTCAATTAACTGGATTTTGTTTGTTTTTTTCAATGAATTTATTGTAATAGTGTTTACTGATAAGGCTGTTGATTCACAGAACTTGCTACCAAAAATTCAATATGCGTATGTCATTAAAATGTTAAGATTCATTTATTTGCAAAACTGAATAAAACATCAAATGCATAGTATGATTTATATGCACAAAGAATTATATAATTTTAGAAATGTGACAAGGGTGAAAAAAATGAATCTGCACTGTTGGCAATTAAGTTGTAAATTCAACTGAACTTTGTTGCTCACAAACATTTTTCTTATTGAGGTGCAGACAGGACTGTTATTTTAGCATAGTTCTGAATGCCTAACCAAACAATATCCCTAAAACCGCTTTGTATGTGGTCTGGAGTTTAGCACTGTTGATACCAATCTATGTTCTTTCGCATACACGTTGAATGTAATGCCCAGTACTGGGCTATTTAAACATACATATCTGGCTGAAAGGTTTTCTTTTGGGTACCAGCCATAATCTTTTTTCCCTTCAAATAACGAGTTACTACCAAGGCAGCCCGAATGAATCTCTGCAATAGATTCACTTAACACTTTCGCACCCAGGTCAATTCAAGCGGTTTGCGCAAAAACAGCTGGATCACATGTGGCTTTGCATGGGAATTTCTCCGGTCCGGTAAGCGCTACAGACCTGGTCAAACGCCCAAAAGACTCGGCAAGTCTTGTAGTTTGCATTCGAAAAAGTTTTTTGGTTGGGGTGTGCAGATTTTTTGTAAGTGACATCATAAGTGGAGGACTTTTAGGTCACCTTGGCCCACTTCACCTGGCCCTGGGCCCAAATCGTTAGATGGTAGTATTTCGCTGAAGTTTTTATTGGAAACTAGGCTACAATCCGAGTCTTTTGATACTTTGAACGACCTGCTGAGGTTTTGGGTTCAAAAGTTATGATCTAAAGCAGGGGTGAGCAAATAGTGGCCCGAGGCCAAATGTGGCCCGCCACAATATTTTAAGTGGCCCGCGGAAGCAATCAGAAAGTATCTTCATCTGAAATTTCCTTCAACTAATCAGAACAAATGTTGGTGCTGACTGCTTAGGCTAGCTTAAGCGAGACTTGCTTCTATTTCACTAAGAAGGTACGGCCCTCTGCCAAACGTGGCCTTCTCAAAATGGCCCCTGAGCCAAATTAATTGCCCATTAATTTTTTTATTTTAGATCATAACTTTTGAACCAGAAACGCTAGAAAGTCAATCAAAGGCTCAAAGGACTCAAGCCTAGTTTCCAATGAAAACTTCAGCTAAATACTTTGGCCTATCGGTCGGGCCCGAGGCCAGGTAACATGAGCCACAGTGGCCCAAAAACTAGTTCACTTATGATGTCACTCACAAAAAATCCGCAACCCCCAACCAAAAACTTTTTTTCAAGTCCAGACTAGAAGACTGGTCAATCTATTTGAGCTATTGAACAGCTCTTTAGCGTAATCAGCTGAGGAGCTATGGCGTTGGTAAGGCAACCGAAAACTGCTGGTTGTAGGCCGATTTCAATGTACGAATGCATCGTAGCCCAGCTCTCAAAGTATTAAAGAGCTTGACAGATGCATTGGCAAACCAATATAAATTAGAAGATACGGCAATGTTGCCAATGTATCATATTGGCAAAATTCCACTGATATGCTGTGTATCAGCACTATTTGCTCATGAAAGCCGCTATGTTATTGNTCTGNATAGAGTGTTTGGAAACCCATGTTGCTACTTCACCTTTGGCTGATTAACGCCAATTCTGTCTTGTTCCTTATGGTGCACATCCCTCAGACTACATCAAGTAGTGCAAAATGCAGACTGCCTCACAATCATCCCAATAAACCGCTCTATAGTATGATGTAACATTTGCTGCATGTTTTTGTGCAGTAAAGCAGATGACTGCATGTGAACAAATCACGGTATGTGCTGTTAGTGACCCAGGTTTATTGGTCAGTGTTTTTAGAGATTGCACATTTACATTAGGTTATAATGCACGCAAGCCATATGCCATACCCAGAAATACCGCCAGCCTAAGAAGGTTAACTTTAGGCCAAGTCGTAACAGCAGTGTTTGGAAATATTCATGACGTGAGATCGTGCTACTGTCATGATACCAACAGATCAGTATCATAGTATGGTAGGTAGGCACATTAAGCTCAACTGTCGAGACGAATGCCATGGCACTGATAACAAGCGTGATGTAGCCGTGCTTTTCACTCAGTCTGACGTTGTGAACTTAATTCAGCCTTGACATAAAGCTAGTAGTAAGCTACACCACCATAATCCTCTTTACTATACTTACTAGTAATACTAGTGTCAAACTGTCAGCTATTTTTTCTGCAAGTTAGTTTGTATGTTGACAAATTCTCCTTCCATCTCAACGCTTAGACTAATTTTTTGAGGAATGGCTTACTAGACACAACAACGATGAGTTTTCTAACACAACCTTGCTAAACTGCCAAGTTTTCGCTGTGTCAATATCTAACCACATTTTACCATAAACCTAGTGATGCTTTGGATATTCTTGTTCATCCCGCGGGCACCAAAGCGTTTCAATGCGCTCCGTCGACTACGGCGCACTCAACCGAGGCAGCAAAGTATTTAGTCAAGCGAAAGAACATGTTTGTCCTGAAATTCGCCTTCTGTCAAATATTATCCGTGCGGGAACTTAACTTACGCACATTTCGAGCAGTTACCTATAAACACAAGCAACTAGTGAAAAGCCTGAGGTAAAATACACAGCAAAATGGCGGGCAAAGGAAGAACATCAAACAGAGGCAACGTCTGCATGGAGACTATTTGTTGGCTAGCGTTTCGCGAGTTTTCGGATCGCAAACTTGAATGCATACAGGCAGTCGAGCGTTTGCTTGCAACTTGTAAATAGCCGCTACAGTACACTTAAAAAATATATTCTTGATTACAGAAACAGACCAAAAATACAGACTTACGAAATTAAGACCCCGAAATGAAATTATTTCGGTTAATCGCATTACATTAACAAAGAGAACAATCTATACTGAATTTTGCAGTTGGCAGCTTCCTATTTCGTCTTCCGACTAGTTGAAACCTAAAACTGAAACGTCCATTGTCGCGAAGTCCCTGCGTTTGAACAGCGAAAAAAATAGCACAGTCAAATATTTTTCTTGGCTACACTCACAGCTTTTGACACAACCTTTTGCTTTCTCGTCTTACCCAGGTACTCTATGTAACATCGGTCCACCCAAACTATTATTCCGCCGAAAAGCGCTGTCTTGCTTCGCTCCACTTGACAGAATCGTTATGTGCGTTCATGCGGAATGTGGCCTTCTGAAGCGAGAAGGCGGACACGCTCACACGCAACCACGCGGTAAGCTTTTCAACGCACACACGCACTGCGCAACGAAGCGGGTAGGCAAACCACCGAGACGAAGTAAGGCACCAAACCCGGAAACCGCTGAAGCGGAAAAACAAAGGAGGAAAGAAGAAATACATGACGGAGCGACAGGGCGCTCGCAGAAGGCATAGCGAACAATAGATAAAAACAGCCGCTTCGTTGCCTCTGTCAGACATGTTTTCACATGGAACGCCAATGGTGCATGAAACCCGCCTGCTCGGTTCAATGAATAGCGAGATCTTAAACGACGAATGCTGAATACAGTGAAGTTTAATTTTCTTTTGCAACGAGGACGTCTTTTATGCACTTTTTTATTGCTGGTTTCGCCACTTACCAGAGTTAAACTAAAAAGGTGTTACAAACTTTTTCAATCAGAAATGCTTATTTCCATGGTTTTCATGGTAATATCTATTTGAATAACATTTCAGAACTGAGGACGGGGTAGTGTAGTGGTAGTGTAACGTAAATCGATTTCTTATTTTAAAAATGTGCTGATTGAATCAACTTCGTCTCCTTTATGGAGACTAGTTGCATGGTAATACCGGTGTTGGAACAACGTTTTTTTTTCTGCGAAAGTGGCTGTTGACGATCCCCGAGAAGCACGAGATTTGAAGGGTGATCATACATGAAAAGCGGATATTTGGAAGGGAGTTTAATCAAACACCCATTGCACCCCTCGTTCAAATATATCTCGTTGAGGAATAAATATACCCTTTTTAAACGCTGCCATTTACCAGGAATTAAAAAGAATACCGTATTTACTCGATTGTAAGCCGCGGCTTATAAAGTTTTTTTTTCATCATGTTTGCGGCTTAAATTCAAGGGCGGCTTACATTCAAGGGCG
>JGI24159J19872_10012311_pt1 | contig 11165 bp, 8 predicted proteins | sample Ectturendosymbi4_FD_19872 | JGI IMG/M metagenome (IMG submission 19872)
AATCGTATGTTCAGATAATTTCTCAGTTGGCATGACGTGAAAGCTAGTTGACGCATGTGATCAACACATTCCCGAATGTATAATGGACATGTTCCAGTGTTGGTCAATAAACAAAGAAGCGATATAGAAATATTGATGAATGCCTCCTTGTTTTGTTACACAAAATTACACGCGATAATGAAATTACGGTTAAAAATTTGAAGAAAGCAAAATGTCAGCTCGAAGAAAGAAAGTATTGTGTTTTAAACAAAGCAGAATGTCAGATCAAGAATGGGATTTAATTTTCAACATCATATCATCATTCAGATACATTTTATCATCGTTTAGATATAACCAGGGTTGTCCATGGGACATATTTATCTGTCCCATTCCCATCCCATAGCAATTTGTCCTGTCCCATCCCATGGGATTCCCATTACATTATTATAATATGGAATACAATTCAATTAAAATTATTAAATTTATGAAAGTTTAGGTTGAGTATCTACTAAATAGGACAGTGGTTCCAACCGGATGTTCCCGGACCCATGGGGTCCGAAACAAGATTTTCAGGGGTCGGAAATGCGAGTTTCGAGGATGAGTGTTTGCATGTTTTTGGATGTAAGAACCGAGATTTATAAAAGGTTGTAAATGCTATTGCTCAAAAAGCGTTATCCAGCCTAATTAGCCCAGCTAACGTTACTAATTTAACAATTTAAATTTCTAAATGCGTGTATTGGTATTTTAGCTTCACACTGCGGTTGCAACGCTGAAGACGGCCGGTGATGCGAGTGTAAGCGCATTGTGACGTTTAAATGTTTATGGCGCAATTATGCATAGCTTGTTGTTTGCTTTCATAGAATTCGAATGTTTCTGGTAATCTAACCAAGCAAAATTACCAGAAATTGTGTACAAAAGCCCAGTCTATTCTAGAGCCCTTCCCTTTGCAACATATTTGTGCGAATCTGGATTTTCCTCTCTACTTCGTTTGGAAAACAAATACCGGGATTGTTTGAACCACTCGAATGATTTGCGCGTGGCTGTGGGTAATTGTATGCCAAGGTCAGGGACACCAGAACAGTGTTAGGGCAGGGGGGTAGCAAGAAACAGGGCAATGGAAACTTATAATAAACAAAAAATATTTTCCAATTATGCTTGCTTCTGTTGAATAACAATGTTGTTTTCAGAAACAATCAAAGAAACTATAGAAATTTTTTTGAAATTTGATCTTTATATACCATGAAAAAGACAGCTCCGCCCTGTTGAAAGTTCAGGGGGGAAATGCTCCGCTCTCCGGTGTCCCTGCTTACCGCCATCAGCAGTCACAGTCTTGCTGCATTACCTGCCAAGATGTCTGCCTTCAACAGACACATGCAGCAAAACGCCTACTATCGTAACTTGAAGTGAACATTAAAAGATTTGTTGCCATGTTATTGTTACACAATAATGGCCAACAGTAGAACAATCCACTCGCAAGTTTCGAAACCTGCCTCTGCAGACAAAGGAGCGGTCATGAGTGGACTGCAAGCTCATCACTGCATGACACCAGAACAGTGAACCTGGCTCTAGTGCAGTGTGAGTGTCATAACGGTAAACAAACTGTCTTTGCAAGAAATAAATCAACTAATCGGAATTGAGCTGCTGACGTCCGGTTTTATAGAAAATTTTGATCCTTGGTCCCAATTTCCAGGGGGTGAAATGCCCGTTTCCCCCCTTGCGGACGTCCATGTTTTTGACTTACCACGAGTTCAAAACTGTTTGCTTGAGTTCAATGTAAAAGCGCACTATGATAGTCATTCACTTCGCATTTACATGTTTAGCAACAATATTGACCTTAAAAATTATAACAGAAATTATAGAAGACCATCCTGAATTTTATGTGTACGCGAATAGCTGCAATAAATTTGTTTGAAGTCGACCTTGATCAATCATGAAATTACTTACGATACTGCTATGTAAGGGCACTGGTGCCCCGTTGCCCTTCCTTTCAAACTGGAGGGGCAGTGCCCCCGTCATGCACCCCCGTTGCGGCGTACCTGGCCATGGTATGGTATAAGCGGATAATTACAGAGAAGCAGTAACAAAAAGTCACTAGGTTTGTTTCTAATGAGTGGTAAGGCACGAAAGTTCAAGTAGTAGTCCCGACTGAGTGTTTTCTGTTGTGTTGTCAGAACAATGTTTACTTCAAATTTTTAACCTGAAAGTGACCAAAGCATGATCGATTTTTATCAGGTCTGAAATTCTGAGCAAAAGAGATAACAAAATATTTTTATGTTCAAACTCCAGACTACAATTAACGCAAACCTTTCATCAGTGCCGGAGAAAGCCATTCCAGCGCCCTAGGCACGGTCTACTTTTAGCGTCCCCTCACAGCAGCTAAATTTTCGCTTATGACGACGTATTTCTGTTCAATCATTAATCAACCATGGCACCTTTTGCAAGATTCCAGCACCCTCCCCACGAAAAAACTTTTCCGTTGTATGTAAGGTGCAGATAAAGATGATTCACCATGTTCATCAAAACATAATCCACACAAGTAACAGGTGCTGGAGCATACATGAAAGTAAAAAGCTTACCATAGGCCTCAAAATTTTGTTGTTACCTAACCTGATTACACTGGATGACTGAAGCATGATTTCGTGAAGGCTTCGACACACTGAAGCCTACTCCGGTAAAAGTGGCGCAGACAGGAAAAATTAAGAAATTAAAAGAGAGATGGTAATCTTAAAATTTCGCAGTGAACTTGATAAAGTACGGACTGCAAGGGCGCCATTGATAGACTTGTTAGCATCCTAAGCAAGATCCATTCAAGCGCCCGCTCCTACTACACAAGGATCCTTACTCTAATTCATAACATCACGTTGTAAATAACAGAAATAAGGTTTGAGTAACATTATAAAAGTTTGAGATTTAAAAAATTCTGCCAAATTGCGACACAGTATAACTTGCATATATTAATTTGAAATTAATATGAATTTGAAATTAATAAAAAAAATATTAACGCTTATGCAGCAAGCCTGAAATAGTGTACGTTGTACATCAATCTTCTCATAAACTGCGTAAACGTGTGTTCCATTCACTTTCATCATGTTCATTCATTTTACTTGGTGTGCGTTCGTCACTTTCTGAGCCACACACTTGTATTTTGGCCCCCCCTTTGGTCCAGCGCCCTAGGTCGCCGCCTAGTTCAACTAATGGCAGCGCCGGCACTGCCTTTAAGGTATGCGCCTTCAGGAACAGGCCCTGAAAACACAAACCGGAGAAAATTTTTCAATTTACAGTATAATTTTTATCGCTATTACTGCTTTCGACACCAAACTAGCAAAACCTGAAATCAGAGACGAAAAACAAACAGATGCTTACAAAGTTCTTAAGCCGCAGCCTGAATCTGTTCATATATCGGCGACCAAGAACCTCAGGGAGAAACTCCTTGTATGTGATCCGTTGATGAACGGAAGCAACTATTCTACGTGCCGTCTGCAAAGAACGGTAGCGAGCATGAAGCACATTAGCCCAAACATGCAGTTTAACGAGGGTGGCTTGTTGAACCTTAATATAGAATGTAGCGCAGGTTTATTCTTGAATAAATTCAACAGTATACAAAAAAGGTTTTAAGTTTATCTAAATGTGAAACTTACACCATCCTGATAAAACGATCACAGCGAAAACTTAAGTTTTGCTGATTTCGCGGAATACTTTGATGTTTACTTGAAATCGTTACTAGGAAATAGTCAAGACAGATGGAAAGTTAATCGACTGAAAATTCTCAGACTATTTTCCTACACAAAAATTTTTGTCTGGTTACGGCAGCTTATTATTTACAGTTTGGTTCTCACAGCAGAGAAATTTTGGGGACGAACGATATATTTTACAATTGTCGGAGAACATTTCTTTGTCTTTTGTACCTTGACTGCAATGAGCTTGCAAAGTTTTCAACGAAAAACATCGATGAATGTCCACTACGCATATAAATCAAAAGGCAGGCTAGCGTTGTCACCAAAACCAAACGTCTCCACTCTGCTCACCTTCACCAAACGATCTTTGCTCCAATGCGAGTTGAGGGCACGCAGTTTACCAACAACTTGATTGTGCAACCGCAGGAACATCGTGTGCATCGACGACAAAACGCTGTTTTCATTGGCTCGTTCATCGCCTGAAAATGAAATGTAACTTCTGCAGAAAACGGTTTTCTTAAATTTCATTCACGGGTTATGGGTTTTCCGGTAAAAAACGTTTTGTACGTGAAAAGAATTGAAAATCCTCTTTATTTCTTTTGTTTACACGGCATCTTAAAATAGAGTTGGCATGAATATACCTCTCATTGTCGATGGCAAGGTTTTGCCTGATTAGCTCGATCAAAAGATTTGGGTTGTTTGCGCGAGACCATGCAATCAGCATCATTACTTTATCTCCACCTTGAACAACGGCAAACGACGATGAACATAACCAGTGGTTTCATTATATATCATCCTCAAGGTGAAAGGTGGTTATAGTTTTCATAATTGCAAAAACGTCCGGTTTTTTATTACAAATGTAATTAATTTAATTTCAGAAAACACTAAAAGCACTTCCTGCGCTACACACTCTCCCCACGCATGACGGTGAGCAACAACAACGTTGCGAATCACAGAATTAAAAAGTTGATATTGTTTCACGTGAAGCTTTTCCAAAATTTTTCAAAACGTTTTGATGAGCTTTGCGCACCAGAATTTGTTGAGAGGCTTACTGGCGTATCACAAACAGTATCCTGCACATGTTACATCATCAGTGTGAATTCAGTTGCACATTAGCTCAATGCTTGCAGAAAACGCACACATTTTTCTTAGCTATAAGTAATTCTTATTGGTAACATAACGCAGTCCTCTGAAAAGCTTTCAACTTGGCTCAGGTTACAATTTCTTACATTGGACGTCAGGCATCTCGACGATCAAATTAAGAAATCACAAACATGTGTGTGAAAAATTTCATAAAACAGAAAAGAAAACATTGCAGGTAAAGAGCTCTACACAAACAGCTCCTTGTTAAAAACAACAAATGTGTTCTTCACATTTTGCGCGGGGCCCTAGGCCATGGCCTAAAACACGCGTCATTCCGCACGTCTGCCAATAGGGTTTTAGAAACCTGGCCACTCACATGCAGGCCTAGCCCACTCAAACGAATAAAGAGTTACCTACATTTGTTCTGAAGTAAACGAAGGAGAACTTCTATTTCTCACGTACAACTAAATTATCACAAACACATTTCACCTGCGACGAAGCAAGGAATCGAAGGGGGCTTGTGAACCTCTACAGGGCAGGCCATAAAATCAGAAAAACTTTGAGATACTTGCGAACCCAAAGGAAGAACTGGTTTTGCGGGATTGGATTGATGTCCGTGAGAAGTATATGAAAACATTCCTATCTTCAGCTCTCCGATTGCTGCAGAGAAAAATACGACAATATCGTTTAAGCCAAAAAACGTAACAAATTTGACCAGAAAGTTGCATCACAATCAGGTCCCGCCCTAGAAGGTGCGGGGCCTAATGCAAGACCCAAGTGCGGGGCCCTTCTGAGCCGTGGTGTTATGACGTCATCGTACTCGGTCAACCACGGTTGACTGCTACGACCTTTTTGATGAAAACGTTTTAGCAAAAAGAAGAGTATGAATATCAGAATAGATGGCAAATTATTGGAGTTGATATGTATGTACTAACAATTTCTTTTATTTGAAGGCGTGTGGGCATAGCCCATGTGTCTCCTAGCTACAACCATGTTTATGACTAATAGCATGCTGCTGTGGTGGACATTACACAGTGTACCGTTCCCAGTCGTAACCAAGCCGAAAGTTGTAAAGGAAGCTCTGCAATGGAGATGCGAGCGGCGAGCGCAAGTGCAAAGTTACGTCAACAAGCAAACAGAACTGACAAGCGAAATGAACTTACAACGAAATTACTTCAATCTTGTTGAACGGCATTTTCGTTCGAAGAACAACTGACTTGGATAAAACTGCTAACATGACGTAAACTGATTACCTTTCTCGCAGTGACGATTCTAGAATTAAAAAAGTAGGGGGACCACTGCAGGGCCAAGGAAAAAGCAGGGGGCAGCATACATGTCTCTCCTGCATGGTGGTTGTTTTGTTATGATGAAACCTATCAAACGCGACATAGGCTTGTGATTATCATTTAATATAACCTAGCGCCATTATTCACTAGAAACATTCCATCGCCACAAGACGCAATCGCACACTTGCACTGTTATGTCGAATATTCTGTGTTAACCGTGCAACTTCCACAACAATACATACTGTAAAGCGACACACCATTTCCCGTACACAATCGTTCCGAACTCACACGAATGAAAACAGCTGCACGAAAGCGTAAGCAATTCACGTGAAAGCGAAATGGTTCCAACTACGACTTTTATCATGACACAGAAACAAGTAGGATGATAGCCAACTAGTTTCGTCAAACTATTCTTACTACAAAGAAAATTACTTTTTTTTGATAAACCATATGCCAATAGATTCGTTTTTACTGACAAGCCGTTTTTGTGGCAGCTTACGCATAGGCGTAGCCAGGGGGGGCAGAGGGGCCATGCCCCCCAAATTTTTAGAAAGTATTGTCATTTTGTCCTTTAAGAGGAGTTTTTGCAAACAAAATAGTGTTATTCGCCTAAAATCAAGCATTTTGCTGCCCAAAAATTTTTTGGCCCCTCCCAAATTTTTGGGCTAAAACTTGTTTTGCAGAATATCCCCAATAAAAACGTTCATTTTAATATCCACACTAAATTTCCTCAAATTGATCCACAACAGCTGACTTTGAAATCCCTTTTAATCTATGACAGTGATTTTCAACAGTGTTCACGTGGANCACGTATCAACAGAGTTCCATAAANCTTCGATAAAACNTTCACTGGCCTATGTGCAATACAGTTTCGACTAGGTGTTCATAAAGCGTCAGCAGAACAAAGTGGCGCATCGGATGTTTTTTNAAAAGATGGTCCATGGGCCAAAAAAGATTGAGAACCACTGATTTTTGACTATCTTGTCATAAGCGAAACACGTACTACCTCAAATGAACCAAAAGAAACATTCAGACAAATAGACAATGAGCAATACGATTTTCACACAAATCCCTGCTCCATCTGCGTCAGAATTTAATATCAGCATCACCTCAGTGTAATTCAATCCATCAGGTCCACTGTCAANTTCATCAGCGAAGCCATCTAAATATATTTTTTTAGCTNGTTCCCTTTCATTTGCAAGTAGAGCATTGCTACTCAATCTTTCACTGGTCATGGAATTTCTGATAAATGTTTTCACTAATTTTATTTNTGAAAAACTTCTCTAGCATGAACCGCAGGTGACGGGAAGAGTCACAGCTATTAGTAACANATTGTATAAAACATCGAAGGCAGCTTTGTAAGAAGTTATAAATAAAATAAATTGTTCGAGAGACGTACAGTAGGTAGCTGCAACTCTTTCCGAAGCAAATTCTTTGCCAGATGTATTTCATGTTTATCATTTTTACTAAGTCAATATGCATTTTCGAATATTCTTCAAGTGTTCTTCTGATAGAAGTGTTTGGCCTCCTGGTCAAAGAGATTATATGCCGGAATAAATTACTCCTGGACCATTACAAAATCATTACAAAGTTCTACGAGGTTGCAGGACATGTGTACGAAAGATGCTTTGAAGTCATATGCACAAAGCAGCAGAACACACGACTGCAGTCATGATAAATTCAGATAAATTAACTGACCCCAATCCTTAGTGTTTTCACAAATATTTTGCTACTGGGACAAACAACAATCTGCTGACAGTTACATAATCCATTGTCTACCTTACACTGAAATGTATGGCAGATCAATCTTCCCATTTCTTGGACTGTTTCTTAACTTCGATCTGAACTTTTCACCACCACGACCGCGATCTGACTAAATTTCCCGTAAGATCCGAGCAACCACCGGTATGTGTCGTCATCAGCAACTCNCATAACCGANCGTCAAGAAAAATAACCCAGTTTATCCTGCNTTTGGGAAACATTGAATGCAGTACAGAGGACTTCTAAATTATTGTTTGAAATTTTGCTGNCTGAAAGTTATCTGCTGTATACAGTACGTCAATCAAACGAACTTGAACGTGGAATTAAGCACACAACTGGGGGCCAAGCTGTGGGCCAGCCAAAATTCTGGGATAACCATGGCCTACCCATGCCTCACGTTAAAATTTTTTTTTCAGTTTTGGGTTAGGGGTTCTCTGTGGGCGACGTCCTATGTAAGTGGGGGTGTTTTTGCGCTTTTTTGGGTGATTTTACCTAGCCCTGGGCGCCAATCCAACGAGCCATTTTTTGACTTCACGTTGCTTTGGAATTTTGCTTACATTTAGATGACATCATCATCTCGTGGGAGCCTAACGAAAAAGCCAATTTTGTGTCAAAGTTTTTTTGGATTCTAGGCTATAATACGAGTCTTTAGAGGGTTTGACAGACTTTTAGAGTTTCTGATTGCAAAGTTATGGCCAAACTTCCAAAAATTAATTAAGGAAAGCCCCACTAATCCCCTAGGGAAAACTCGAACCAAATTTGGATTTTTTTGGCATAACTTTGGCACCAGAAACGCTAGAAAGTCTATCTAGGGCTCGAAAGACTCGTATTATAGCCTAGAATCCAAAAACACTTTGAGACACTAAATCGGCTTATTTGTTCGGTGATGACGTCATAAAAGCAAAATCAAAAAAGCAAAACAAACCCTAATCTTGACGTCATCCACCAAAAACCGTAAATCCAAAGCTCAAAAGCTTTTTTTCATTCTAAACTACAAGACCTCACAAGTTTTCAAAGGGTTGGAATAGCTCTCTAGCATAATCTGCTGCCGATTTATGGCTGGCCAAATTAGCCGTTAGGGGCAAATCACACTTTTCCTGCAATTATTTTATATTTTAAGGTCAATCAAGGGCTCTAAAAACTCGGATGATTATCTGGACTTCAAAAAAGTTTGATCCAAAAAATTGGCTCATTGGGTTGGCGCTCAGGGCCGGGAAAAGTTGGCCAAAAAGGCAAAAACCTGCCCTCACTGTGACGTCAGCCACAGAAAACTCAAACCCAAATCAAAAAAATTTTTCAATCAAAACTACAAGACTTGCCGAATCCTTAGATGGTTTGAACACCTTTCTAGCTCTGTCGCCTGGCGAGTTATGGCTGAAATAGTCTTTGTCAATATATCGGCTTTTGCGGTCCTTAAAGGGTTTTAACGCATCATGGATTCCACTGCAAGCTGTTCTTTATGAATTAGATATGTAATGTGCAAAGACTTTACAACAACCACATCACAGTTGTAGAAACACTTATCAAAAGCAATATATAACACAGGGTTAATTGATGACCAGGCATGGGGCAATTACAGCACAAATGCTATCGATTACGATTACGTACCACCTGCTCGATTACGATTACGAATAAACAAAATCACAATGTAATTGATTACGATTACATTGAAAGTAATCACGATTACAATCGCGNTNACATTTGTCTTGAAATATCTTCAGAACGAAAGCAAACCCCGTTTGCATGGTTTGATGTAAGTACATTTTCAGAAAACATACGANATTTATNAATGGAATAAACGAAATTACTANTCTGCAAGGATTAAGCACCGGAAAAAAACTTCAATAATTGTTCAATGAGATGNTCGTGCNGTCAACAAACCAGTGANCTTANCTGAGAGATNGAGCTAGAGGGGAAACTTAGCTGAAAGAGGCCAACTGGCCTCTGTAGGTGACCTACAAATCAACACTAAGAAAAAACTTGAGAAATAATGGTGAATCCTGGTGTGTATGGCTATACTAAAACCCCAAATCAACCGAAAATCTCCGAAAAACGCAAAAAGACGACAACCTACTGAAAACCAAAAGAATACTTAAACCAGGTTGTTTTAAGGAAAATTTTAAGTACAGTACCTGTAAGGACCGATTTCTCTGATTCTAGGGACCCGATTTTCTCTGATTCCAGGGACCAGATGACAATTTTCTCTGATTCTAAGGACCCGATTTTCAATTCTAGCGACCCGAATAGGGTCCCTCAAACGCCTTAAAAAAATCTGGCTTAAACCGAAATATAAGCTAAGGTGGGGCTTGTTTTTTACATTTAGTTGGCCAGGGGAGTCAAATCGCTCCTCATCCCCCCTGTCGCTGTAACAAACATTTTAAATATTAATTTAAAGAAAATGACCAATGTTTAAAATCTTTGTTGCAGTTGATAAACTTCAAGGCTTCAAAGCTTTAACAGTGAAACATCCATCAGGCTTGAACATTTGTCCAGCAACGCTGAAAAGTCGTTTGTTAATAATTTCAAAATTGCTGACTATTTCTTCTAACTGCGGGTTACGATCGTCTGCAAGCCAGCATAGCATTGTGCAGCTCTTAACTTGAAATGAAATGAACAGTGACGCCAATATAGCTGCGCATCTGTCTATTATTGGACTAAACGTCAATGGTCAACAAAACCTCATTGGTTTCGTTGAGCTTTTTTTAGCAGCATCTGGTGGATCACAGATGACATACTAGTTATCAGTGTTGTGGAAAAGTACTTTCGACTTGGATTAAAGTACCTTATTCCTCTGAAAAAAATTAATTTGCTCTATATAAATTACTGTACTAATTATATACATAACCTACTCCCGCACTTACATTCATAAGTTCACTCTGAATATATATAAATAAAACCTACACCTCTCCTCGTATTGTCCCGCTATTCTGTTGCCGAAGTGTCAACCCGTTTTTAAGTGAAGTTCTTTTTGTTGCTGCGTCTTACTAGACTCGTTACGTTACTTCTGGCGGCCAACAGGAAGGGTAGCTGGAACAAAGCGAGAATTTGCTACAAACGCTGTGCTTCCCGCTGGTCTACCTAGATTTAATGCACACAGACGAGAAAATAGCCTCCCCTGAAACATAAACATAACTAATGATGATAAAGGAGGAAACCCATCCACCACAACCGCGGTTCAGCGCACAGTGATAGGTTGAAGATTTCCAAGTTTAATCGCGAAAATAATCGTCGATTACGATTAAATTGGCAATGTAATCGATTACGATTACATTTTAGTTTTTGTCTATTCAATCGATTACGATTACTCAAAAAACTGTAATCGATTGTAATCGATTACGATTGACGATTACGATTGACGATTACGATTGACGATTACGATTGA
>JGI24159J19872_10012312_pt1 | contig 11164 bp, 3 predicted proteins | sample Ectturendosymbi4_FD_19872 | JGI IMG/M metagenome (IMG submission 19872)
TTCTTAGTGTATTTTAACGTATTTTTTTAATTCGCTTTGCATGTCACTTCCGCAACGTCATTGTTCAGCGCCTTAGAGCGACATGTCGGATTACGGCGCTTTATAAATGCATGAATTATTATTATTATTATTATATTGATAGGGAAGAAGTGGGGTCAAGTTTCAAAGAATGTGAAGGGATGAACTGTTTTAAACCATGGATTCGAAATGTGCAAAGTAATTCTGAGAAAGCCTGATGCAAGTTTTGTCGCTGCGAAATCAAAACACATCGATCAGATTTAAATAGCCATTACAGGGCCACAAGTCTTTTTTTCCTGTGCTGCAGGAAGATATGAAACGGATTTTAAAACAAAAGTCGCACCCCTAGGAAGTTGATAACAAAAGCTATGAAAGTCATATTTTCCATGTTAGGACATAAAGTCACATTTTGCATATTTTCAACCTAATTCAATAAAGAAGTTATTAATACAATCTCTAAATATCAGTGAAACTACTGTACTATGTTGATAAGTCTACGGTGCATCCTACAAATTGACCTTCAGTGTTGGCAAAGACGTAGGTGAACCAAGTTATTTAAATGAAATGTAATGCACTGCCTGAAATGCATGTTCTTTCTGTCCCAAAGGAATAAACCAATGTCCATGCATGTTTTCAATTTACTTCAAAACAAACTATATGTTTTGTTTAATTTAGTGGGGTTTCAACAAACCATGGTGTTACCAGCTGTTATGCCAACTTTCACTTGTATGCTTATTTGTACAGTAGTTGCATGTTCTAGCTCAGTCATTTTTTTTTGATCATGTAAAGTGATATTTTCTGAAAATTTAAGTCGTAATATTACGTTTTTTAGGTCCTAAAAATGTCCCTAGCCATTGCGGTTTTAACAAACACCAGCGCAATACCGTTTCCCATTATACCATGTGGCAGAATCGTGATTTTGGACTTCAAAAAAACTTTGACAACAGCAATCAGTTGTTTCGCTTTGCATTTGCAAATACAGTAGATTTGTAAATGGCGGAGGCTGACACTGACAGCCCAGGCTGTGGATACTACACATCATGTAGTCTATCTATGTTATAATCTTTTCTTAAGGTGCGACAGTAGCGCACCATCTGCAGCCACCGCCTTTACAAACTGGTTTTGCAAAGATTACATGGTTCTTATATTCGCCAGAGAGCAATTTTTTACAGTCCACAGAATGGACAACCGCCCTTTTTAGTGAATTTTAATCTTTTTTGTTAGTTTTCATAGTTTGCTGTTATTGACTATAAGTTTTTGCCAATTTTGGCTACTTTTGAGTAGTTTTTTTGTTAAGTTTGGCTATAAAGCTCTTTGAAATCTGGCAACACTGGAAGAGAAGAAATTTAACAGAAAAAGGGCAACGAACGCGACAACGCTGCAGGAATCGGACAAGAGTATGTGATTGAAATTATTTTTTGCGTGTTTGCCAAGTTTTTGGTTCGTGAGAACAAAGTTTTACGTTGCAGCATCAACAATCCACGGTCAAGAAGCTTGAACTTGCCTGTTGCATAAGTGAAGTGCGATTGTGATCACAAGGAAGCCGGCGGAAATGGAACAACCCACCGTCGAGAAAACCGACATATGATAATCAGCTGGAACCAGCTCATGAGTCTAGAAGTTTGAGGTATTCAACGAAAACGTTCACATAATAATTTGGATAAATGTATAGTAACACATCTTTAAAATTACAAAAACGTAGTGTAAACAAGACAAATCCACAGAGTAATGAAATCAGAAAAATGTTTTTCACAAAGTTTTAACAGCAGGGAAAACTAAGTTTATTACAAGTCATGCATTTTAAAAACGTGTTGCTGTTTTTCGATTTATGAAATGAATGAATACTGCTACAATCGTCACTTAACCGGTAACAGCGTTGAAAAGCACTGATTAGGTCGTATTTTTTGCATCTAGATGTGCAACTCAAGCGGAATGCTTACGTCATAATGAAACTAGTTTTCAACCACAGCTCAGCCAAAGCCACTAAAACAAAACTGATGGAGCACAATTGAGAGGAAAAAGAATTTGTCTGTATTATCTGAGAAACTTGGGGTTTTCAAGAGGGTTTATCACGTTGCATATTTCGTTTCATCAGTCATCTACATTTTTGAGAACACGAATATTAACGCAAACCTAGCTTATAAATGTGCACCCATAATTAAAATAGACTTACAGCTATAGTTTTTTGCAAGTCGCAATAACTTACCACTATCAGAGCAAAACTGGTTAGGTGGTTGCATTTGCAAAGCGGGGGTTGATGGGTGTGTTGTAAGACACAACCGTCTGTTGCCCATTCCAAACGTTCGGTATCCCAGTAAACGCATTTTTGACGCGTGAACTTTGTCTGCGACAACAAATACATACAACTCAAACTATAAACCTCAGGTATAATGAATAAAAAAAACTGGGATGCTTTGCTGCCATCAGGGTTTGCGAAAAATGTGCGTTTACTAGAAGGTCGCGCAACTCTAAACTGAGGCAAATTTTTATCCTAAATTAAGAGTTTTACTTTAAGCAATGAATAATATTTCATATGAATGTGCACAGAGAACAGTTATTTTTAAAAGTCTCCTAAAAAGTATAGCTCCAGTTGCACAATCACACACAGCGTGTTTTACGTGTTGAGGTATCCAAAGAGGATTTCATTTTCTTGAAACAATTGACAAGCGAAATTACGTCAGTTAGATAGTTATCTTCGGAAGTAACTATGCGACTTTGGACATCCCTAAACATCAATCGTATTTACCAGATGTTTTTTGGATCATCTTTTCCCTTTTATTGAAATGGCAAAATTTGCGATTTTATTTATATGGCGTTGAAAAGGTATCTGAAAGCTGCTTCAAACCTATAACAGATTTAGGCCATATCTCAATATTACGTGTATAAATGAAAAATGAATGTGCGCTTTACTATATTGTGCATTTGTAATGTGTGATTTGGAATAGTTTTAATCGCCATTCGATGCAACATATTGCACAAGTTGTTAACAGCATAACTGCTGACATGGTAGCCCACTAAACTGCATCATTACAATTGCCAGTTGTTTCCGGTCGCCATTTTAAACGCTCAATGCTGCGTTGCGATATGTTTGACTACTGATCGGTTTTATGCTACGTTTCCCTGGCCTAGGTCCAAGAGTATTGAGGAGTTTATTCTCTATGTCAAAATTGTCAAGATATTTAATTTAACTTAGAATGCTTCTGGAGACATCTTAATGAATAAAGTGGTGACTTTTATTCCGCTTAGGCTATCTTCTGCGCTGAGACTTGAGGACAGTAAGTCATGTAATGTAGTATAAAAATATAATTGGAAGACTGATCAGCGTTTCTGCAACAACTTATACAATTCCTTAACAAATAGGCCTCTCTTGAAATGCACGCAACATTATCTCTCGGCCCCTGAACAAACACAACATTCCAGTTTGAGAAAAATTATTCAAGTCAGCTTTTACTTCNTTTAGAACAATGGTTCTCATCCATTGTTTTGAGAGCGGCATGTGGNCCCCAAGCACTCTGTGTGGCCCTCAGCGGTCTCTCAATAAAACCTTCAATATTTTCTGTAACAGACTTTGTTCTTCTATAAATCAAAATGTGTCAACTGATGTGTGTTAAAATTTCTTTTGTGCTGCCCTCTAACAAGATCGAAAATCTGGATTTGGCCCCCTTAAACGAAAAGCTTGAGAACCACTGCTTAAGAACATTGCGCTAACTTTTCCGAGCAAACTTTTGAAAGTCAAACTTTTGTTGGTACATCTCTATACATAATATTTAGTTGGTATCCACATTTACACTGAAATCTTGAGAAAAAGAGGCAAAACTGTAACAAATCTCAGCCACTGTTTTTAAGCACTTCTTTGGCTTTCTCACACGCTTTTACACTTAACAAAGCAAAGTACTTCTACAATCAAATGCTGGCAATTGTTATTGTGTGATGACTGAAGGTGCCAAAAAAGAATTTGTGCAAATTTGTAAGTTGGTTGCATTCAAACCGCAGCCCAGATGACATCGGTTGAATTACCATGCACTGTGGTTGCATTCATTGATGAAAACTTTTAAAACCGATCTTCAACATCTGCGGTAACAAGATGAGACCTCATGAAAAAAGAACATTCTTCTAAAGCAAACAACTGCTTTAGAGGAGATGCACTGTGGTTTTTGGTAGGGAATACCGCCTTGCAATGTTTTCTGTTAAAACAATTTCTGATCTCGTTTGAAGAAAAAAAAAACACGACAAGCACAACAGATTACTCCTCTTTTATGAATTTTCATTACCATATTTCTAGTATAACAGCAAACATCGGTAGTATTTCAAGAAAATAAATTTCGACAGGAGCATTGAAGCTTATGATTTGAAACTTTAAGGACCGCAAAAGCCGATATATCGCTCGGACTGCTTTAGCCATAAGTCACCAGTCGATAGTGCTAGAAAGGTGTTCAAACCATCTACAGATTCAGAAAGTCTTGTTGTTTCAATTAAAAAAAATTATTTGATTTTGGTTTGGGGTTTTATCTTGATAACGTCACAAAAAAGCATCTTTTTGACTTTTTGACCAAATTTATCTGACCCTGGGCGCCAAACCAGTCAGCCATTCTTTTGGTTCAAGATCATTTTGGGCACTAGGCTATCATCCGCGTCTTTAGAAACCTTTTTTGACCTTCCAGCATGTCTGAAACCAGAATTATGGCAATGCAAAAATTGTAGAAAAGCATGAGTCTCCCACTAGCGGCTAGTTACACCCGCGATAACTCTCCAGAAGCCTATGCTAGAGACCTAATCAACCCTTTGAAAGAATCATGGTCTTGCAGGTTGAACTGAAAAATAACTTTTGAGATTTGTGTTTGGGGCTTTTGGTGAATGTCGTCAGGGTTGGATCGTCATCGTCCANACAATGAACTGATGTTGTGGCTCAAAGTTTGTTTGGATATTAGGCTGTAATATGAGTCTTTAGAGTCCTTGATCGACTTCCTAGAGTTTCTGGTGGCAACGTTATGGCTGAAAGACCCCAAATCTTCTAAGAATTCCCTAGGGTATTAGTGGGGATTTCCCTAATTAATCTCCGCTTATTTTGCCATAACGTTTGAACCAGAAATGCTAGAAAGTCCATCATACCCTCTAAAGACGCGTAGTTTAGCCTAGAATAAAACAAAAAAAAATTGAGCCACAAAATTGTCTTGGTCGACTCCCAGGGAATGCTGATGTCATCCAAATGCAAACAATTATACATAAACATCCTCTCACTGTGAAAACATCAACAAAATAACTGATATTCCAAGTTTAAATTTTTTTTTCAGTCTAAGCTACAAGACTTGACGAGTCATTAGAGGGCCTGAACAGATCTCTAGCTCCAGCTGCTGGTGTGTTATGGCCATAGATGTTATGGGTGTATTATGCCCCACGTTAGCGTTTGTGGGGATATAAATTTTCACCAAATCTTGGTTTGTGAGGCTTTAGTTTTGACTCCAGATATGCTAGAAAGCCAATCAAGGACTTTAAAAACTCGGATGATAGACCAGTTTCCATTAAAAACTTGAGTCAAAAAATTTGCCTACTGGATTGGAGGTCAGGGCCGGGTGAAGTTTGTCAAAAAAACGCAACAACACCCCCCAATTGTGACGTCCCTCCCAGAGAACCCCAAACACAAAACGGAAAATTTGTTTCAGTCGGCGCTAGAGGTCTTGCTGAATCCGCAGGTGGTTCGAACACCTGTCTAGCTCTATTGACTGGCGAGTTATGGCTGAAATAGTCCGAGATGATATATCGGCTGTTGCGATCCTTAAAGGGTTGAAATAATAATCAACCAACGAATGAAGCAGTAAGTGGAATCTTACCAGCAAAGTCAAGGATGGTTGCCGTCCATACCGTGTTTTTTCATTATTGTGCAGAACTTCTACTGGATCAGGTAGGTTTTTAATACTACTATCCTCTCCAAGTTCGGACGATACGACCTAAGAAAGTAGTCTTTCCATTTTAGCAATTGGGTTGCATTTTTTCTACAATTTAATATTTTTTTTGGGTTGCATTTTTCTATAAAATATAAGTATTTGAAAAAGTGTTGTACATAAAACCGAACATTTATTTTACCAAAAACAACTTGTTGAGACAGCAACAATAGGTTTTACGCAATAAACATTCCACATCCTTGGATACAGTGGCGGATCTAGAAGGGGGGCAGTTTGGGGAATTTCCCTCCCAAACGGCTGTGGCGCCCCCTTTAGTGGCGCCCCTTTCACACAAATGCGCCCCATTTTGGTGAATATCGAAGTAGAAACATAGGCAGAAGTACTCAAAACTAAACTGTTTTCGACTTCATTGAACCTTACGATTTACGGCCTTTCACCCAACCTCTATTATCGCAAAGTATCAACAATGCAATTTTTTCGTAAAAATGCTATTGTTACGTTATTTCTTACCCACGTGTGAAATTCCCACTCCCAGCCTTAATCAGATTAGGTGATCATATTCACACATGCGATTGTTTTCGTTTGCATAATTCTCGACTTGCTGCTGGGCTGTGCAAAATTGGTCTGTTTTGATACAAGTGTATTTTGAATGCCCGATGGCAGCACTGAAAGGGAGGGTAGTGCTGAAAATAGGAATGCAATATGGCAAACTTATAACTGACGCAAGACTTTAGAAGCCTCCAAAACGAAAAAAATAGTTTCAGGACTGTTGCCAGTAGTCTACGGTCCAATAGTCTGAAGTAGGTCTGCATCGAAATTTTGCAACATAAAAGTCAGCGAATGAGTTACTTGTCGGAACTAATGCCCTGACTGAACCATGATGCAGGGTGTGAAAAGCTATCTACGTTAGCAAACGATTTTCCGCCATCTGGCAAAAACACATGGAGCGTGCTCAGTTAGCTAAAGCAGTTATGATGACCTGAAGATGCAGTTGTGCAACACCTCACTGGAGGGGCGTACCGGGGCAAGACGCAATTTTGGCGCTCCCATATTAGAACGTGCAATCTTTCTGAAGCAAATGTACTGTACTGAAGAAAGCAATTGTGACATTTTTGAGACATTTCAGCGCCCCTGCAGTGATTCGACGCCCCACAGTGATTTTGCGCGGGAATTTTGCTCGCCTGACCCCTCGTTACGCCCCTGCCTCACTACCTCAACAGGGAAACACAGCGTCGGTTTCGATTACTTCTTGGTAGCATGACGTGCCTCAGCAAACCACGGTACGAAGCTCTAACGCAGAAACTTTGGCAAAATCCCGGCTAAGCAAAGCTTGGTGGAATGAATAATTGGCTTTACGCGATCACGACAACTTTTGCTGAACGGTTCAGTATTTGCAGTCCAAAATTTTAGGGGAGACTGCACCTTTCGCCTCCACCTGGTTGCAACAGCGACTGATGACTGTATGGTTTTGATTCTCTTGTTGCAATTGCAAACCCGTAGGCAGCTCAGGCTGGCCACGAAAAGACAAATTTGGCGGGGTTAGCGAAATCTGTCTACGGGTTTGCAATTGCAACAACCGACAGCAAAAAGCCTACCTTATTGGTTAAATCAGGGTCGTCAAACTTTTTTGTTTGTGGGCCACATAAGCTATTAGCTATTAAACATTAGTTCCACGGCTGGTCATCTCACGTAATGTGATCAATGGCGCAACTAGAGGTTTGTGCCAGGGAGAGAAAAGTTAGTTGAAATTGGGCCCACTGACCACTGTAGGTGTCCACCTCCACTGTCGAACACTCGGATAAATCATGAGAAGTGACAGTGAATCCAGATGTGAATGGCTTTACTAAAACCCTAAATCACCGGCGCACACTTGCAAATACACAAAAAAGCAAAAACAAAAAAAAACTAACATCAAAATATAAGATAAGGTCATTTTAGCTTTCCAGAGGAGAGTGACAACAATTGTAGCCGACAACAATTGGTTACCTAACAATTTTAGCAGACAACCTTGGGTTTTACACAATTAAGACTTTTGGCGCTCCCCTATTTGACCCCCCCCCAAAAGCCTGGTCTGGATCCGCAACTGCTTGGATATTACAGACGTGTACAAAAACCTTCTCCAAAACCTTGATTAAAACCTTATATCTTGTGCGGTTTTCTGAGATCTGAGATAATCATTTGACTCAGTGAATCACTCCGTATTGTTGACAAAAACCTTAAACATTGCGGTGGAAGCGGTAAGGCATTTAAGCTAATGCAGTCGTATCTCTCCAACAGAAAAACAGTACGCTCAAGAGAATAACAATACATCATCTTTAAAATTCATTATTTCTGGGGCCCAAACCGCTCGATTTTAAATCCATTGTTCTTTTTATTATTTCTTTTTATTATACCAAATGCTGTTTTTATGAAAACTAAAATTTTCATAGTTAATACAGTTTTTGTTCAAAGCGACAACAATCTGGGAAAATACAAAACTCGATTAATTGTGAAATGACAAAGAAAATGGTTTGGCTAACTGCAAACATATTCTCACTAAACATTTCCAAACCAAAATATATTTTAATTACAAATATACTACTCGTACACACAGGAATCTTTGTAATAAAGGCAAAGGTTAATTATATTAAAAGAACTGCGATTTACTAGTACCTTGGTGTAATTCTAGATGAAAATTTGACTTGGAAAGAGCACTGCAAGTAGTTGTGTCGTACTATATCCAAATATGTTGGCGTAACGTATAAAGTTAAACATTATGATGAATAACCCAAGCATTGCGTATGTTGTATGACAGCTTAATAAACTCACGAACACAGTATGAGATCACTGCATGGGTAACAACAGCTTTAAGGCATCTGCAGCCAACATCGGTTGTCTTAATCCGCGCCATGAAATGATACGCAAATGAAAGTTTGACTAGCAAAGTTACTACCATTTATAAAACGCAAATAATTCTCCAACTAAGAGATATATACATTTCTTGAAGTGAGTAAATTCATGTACCAATATGCAAATTCTCTGCTATCCGCTAAATTTAACAATAATTTAATCTTACGTTCATTCATATAATATAAGAAAAATCAAAACTCGACAATTTGGTTTACCAAAACCACATTTACACTCAGGTGCTCAAATGATAAAAGACAGTGCAATAGAGTCTAGTCAAGAATTCCTTTAGAGATAAAGAATAAAACGTGTTTGGCACTTTGTTCAACAGAATGCAAAACATGTGCAGTACTCGAGCACTAGAAACATACTTTGTGTGCTTTTCATTGATGCACATAAAGCATGTGCATTGATTTAATTATTCAACACTGTTACAATGGAATTAAGTGAATCATGACGTAATGCCGTTATATCTTATATCGATTGGCTTTTTTCGCGTTCAGTAAATTTGGTTGCATCAAACCTTTGCATGAAATAGTGGGATGCTTTTAGTCTACAAGAGAAAAGCTAACAATGTGCCTGCCAAACTGCAAACGAATTTCCGTTTCCATGCTCGACTCGTGACATCGAGTGAGACTTCTTTTTCGCACTACATCTTTGATCGATTTGTTCTCAACCTGCTTTCAATTCTGTGAAACCACTGGAGTGTCGAACTAGTTTGACGCATTTCCTCTCTAGCTTTCACGAATATTTTTAAATAAGTGAAAACAACAATCAATGTGGACAATGTTGAACCATTCAGTGTGACAATGCTGAACCATTTTTTATGGTGGCTTGATCTTGCCTGCAACGCATTCTGATTCGATAAACCATACAAAGACATTGCGCATATTAATATTTATATCTAGAGCAAAAGACTTATACTTACTGCTATAAACTGTCTCCTTTACACTATATAGGTAGCGTCGTCCTTGGGAGGTCTGCAGCCTAAATGACCCTTGGTCGTTTAGCCTCCCACGCCCCTGTTATAAATCGATCTACTTAAAAGTCATCATAGCACTGCATTACGATACTCGTGATGGCGTCATTCATTTGCATGCCCTTTATGCTTGTGTTTCATTGAAAAAAAGCGATTAGCTCCATCAAGCGTATACTTTTCTGCTACCGACACGCCGACACGTATAATCCTCGTGTTCTCTCGTGTGTTTGTGTGTTCTTCGTTACTGCGATGCATGCTGTCGTCTAGTGTGTTGCGGGTTGGAGTGAAGACTTCACACAATACATCAAAATTATGACCTGATAAATTCAAAGCTATTGCTTTTTGTACAAAAATCAATTGCAACCACTTTGCCGATATAACTGTGAATGGTTTTGCATTTGCCAGGAAGCGGTTTAGTCCAGAAGTTCTTGTAAGGAATTAATTTGCCGGAAATGTAGCCATAAAATGATTGCAAAAACCAAACAATTTGATACGAACCATATGAGCGCATGAGGGACATAAAAATAAAATGCAAATGAGACAATTACAGCTATGAATACTTAAAGCGGGAAACGAAGTGCCAAGATTTAAACCAAACGTATTCCGAATTTTTTTTATTAATATAATTAGAAGTACATTTTCGCCAAAAAAGTTTTTTTACGTGAGTTAGTGCAAATGTCATAAAAAACACGAATAACTTGGGACAAACGCAACATGAATACTTCATAAGCATTCAAATTGCTTTTCAAACTTACCGGAAAGCATTTGACACATATATAACCTTGCAAAAATTTTTGCTGGTGTACAGTATTTTATTGACAACATGTACATCTAGAAAAAACTTGGACCGAACTTTGTATCAAGATTTAGTCTTCTTTTTTCATAAATCAAACTGTTCGGTTGTGTGACTTTTTTAGACCAAAACGTTTTGAAAAGTCTCCTTCACAAGCATCATCAGCTATGCTATACGCTTTCGTGCTCACCCAGTTAACTCTGTGTTCGGACGGAAATAATTCTCCTCCTTTGTAGTAAAGAAAGGTCGTTCGTAATTTGGATTTGTTTGATTGCAACCAGGCTTCTTTTACAGCAACTTTTGGTATTGTTATGTTGATGGCATAAACACCGACATCTTCATCTTCAGGCCGAATCTCAGGAGCATACCAAATATCCTCTGGTTCTTCCTCAGCAGTTTGATCTGATACCTAGTGCATATTATTATTACTTTTTGTTTCAATGGAGGTCATAATTGTGTTTCATAGCAAGATGTTGAATAGAAAAATCTAGAAAAGCGTTGATGTATTTTGAAATAATGGTCCCGTTTTCACAGAAATATTTGACCGTATCAAAATTAAATCACTTCAAAGTTAAACTTAACAGATGC
>JGI24159J19872_10012317_pt1 | contig 11160 bp, 5 predicted proteins | sample Ectturendosymbi4_FD_19872 | JGI IMG/M metagenome (IMG submission 19872)
AAAAGGGAGAATTGACGAACTGTCAAACCATCAAAGAAGTTGTGTTTGGAACAAGGAATAACTAAAAATTAGCTTCATTGCACGCTTCCAATGTACGCTGAAAGGCTCTGCCTTTCTTGATTTTTCGTGAACTGTTACGCTCTTTAAATCGGGTGGCTTCTCTCTGGCACTCGTCTCGCGCACCTGTGGTATCTCCAGCGGTAAAGTGTCTTTGTTAGACCGCTGCCAAACGCAGATTTTCTTAGCAGTGACTGGTTTATGAGGCTCTGGGAAGGTCAGCCTTTTAGCTTTGAAAAAAATTTTTAGTAATGTCGTTGCAACTAGCCACAGTTGGTGTGTTTTTCTTTACTTGTTTTCAAGTGCCAACATTTCGCCTGTAACATTTGTCTTACATTTCCAGGACTGATGATGCGTTGGAAAACACGAAACTAGTTTCCCCGTCAATAAACTGTGACTGATTTACTTGCCGCCATCTTTGTGGCCTTTAACTATGAAAATCAGTCGTAGTGTTTCATACCTTACTGTCCATTAGAAACAAATCTTAAAATTATCTGCTGATACACACAATTACTCAGAGCCACGCACAAACTGCTCGAGGGATTCAAAAGGTTCCGAAATTTTTTATATCAAGTAGAGGGAAAAATCTGAATTCGCACAAACATGTTGTTGTAAAGGGCATTACAATAGACTGGGTTTTTGTAGCATACTCAATGTCTGGAAATTTTGCATGGTGGAACATCATAATTTTTCGAGTTTGTAATATCAAACAACAATCGAGCCATAATTGCACAATTAACACTAAGCGTCACAATGCGCATATAATCGCATCACTGGCCATCTTCAGCGTGGTAATCGCAATGTGAAGCAGAAATAGCAGTGCACGCAATTGGCAATTTAAATTGTTGAATCGGTAAAGTTAGCTGGAATGATCTGTCCGAATAATGTTCTTTTGAGTAGTACCACTTGCAAGCTTTCATAATAGTTGGTTCTTTTGATGAAATAAACCTACAGCCGAGAATATTCAAATTCTCACTCTTGAAAGCTGCATTTTCGGGCTCCCAAAAATCTGGTATCAGACCCCCAGGGGTACGGGTTGTGAACAGCTGTCTCAGAGCTTTAGGGGAAGATCCCAAAGTTGCCACTAGCCACTGGCCAGCCGCTTTCTCAGTGCCACTTGCGAAGACACTTTGTCGTGGCGTAGTAAGGCTAAATGCTGCCCGGGGCCGAACATAAAAGAGCCGCCCTTTCCACCCTTCAAATTTGCTTGCAAGAAATTAAAATGAAAGAAGATCATGTTTCGTGCTCATAAAGTATATAAGGGGCAATCAAACACACACCAACTGCAATGGTTCTTGTTTTTTGTCGATTTATGATTCCTGCTTTTTCTGTTTGGAGCCATCTTTCTTATCATTACTCTTCCTATATTTTCTGCTTTCTTATATGCATATGTAGACTCCGAATATGTCAACTTTTTCCGTGTTGGCGTTTTAGTCTCTGGTAAGCCGCACCACTCAGCTTCATTAGTTTACTCCGGGTTTTCTCAACCTGTTCACTATGGATGATTTTTGACGGTTCACGGCCAAGTATTATTGAAATGGAGTATGTTGTGCAAGTTGGATCCTTCAACGTAAATGTTGGCAGCTCATGGGCTGCAAAGGACATAATACGCTCTCTTCTGTCATTATGCTTTTGAGATTGTTGTAACACAGAACTTTCAACGTAGCCTACCACGTAGTGCACAGTATGCAGTTACTGCAGACAGGCGGCTTACGTTGCCATGAAAACAAAAGCTGGAAGCAAGCTTAATGTGGAATATGAAATGATCTGTGGGGTGCGCGCCATCTGTTGCAATCGGCAGCAAGTGTTTCCCAAGACTGTGAGGACAGTGGAGAGATATGGAAGCTGGCTATGTTACGCTTGATAATATCTTTAAAGCGCAGCTTGCGTCTGCTAGTTCTCTACGAAGTGCATTGTATATTTCGTCGTAAAGGTTGCCTCGGGGAGACAACCATTCCCCATACGACGGGCGTGGGGCAGGCCCTAATATTTAGTTTGATGGTGAGGTTGTGACTGTTCCAAACCTGAAAAAAAGTTGCCCGAAGCTGGTCGAAGCCTTTCCAATTCTTTGGTTGATTTCGTTGTCCAGATTATTGGAAGAGTTGAAATTAGATTCCAGATATAAGAACTTGTTGAAAACTTTAAAGCAGTGAGCCGTTGATAAGAATGCGTGGTGGATTGGGTGCTGCGAGTGTCATTGCAACGGTTTTCGTCAAGCTAAAGGTCCTGCCAGTGCTGGCTTTAGTGAAGCGATCGCACAAGTTTTGCAAGCGCATCTACTGTATGAGTGAGCAACTAGAGCAGCGTCATCGGTGTACTAAAGTTCACGAAATTCGTGAAGTACACTCTCGGTCTTGGCTTTAGCGCGCAGAAGTAAAAGGTTTAAAGTAATCCGCTGCTACGAGTGTGGGGTATGACTCGGTCCTCCTTTGATAAAGCGTGGGCGAGAAGAGCTGAAAAAATGCCGAACAACCTCAGAGCTAGGACGCAGTCTGGTTTGATCCTTTTGCAAGTTAGAAAAGTTTTGGACATGGAGCCACCAAAGTGGACTCTTGCCAATTCAGTGTTCATGTGGAACGCTACAAAAATGGAAAGTAACGTTTCAGGGAGCACTACAGTTTAAGTATGTTGTGCAAGGCTCACTGTATAGAAGGCTTTATTCAGGTTTATGAAAACCACACAGAGCGGGAGAGATTGCTCAACGGTTTTTTCTTGGAGCTGTCTAAGAGTCAGTGGTGTCGGTTTCAGCAATAACTTCAAGATCCGTTGACGGAAAAAGATATTACAAAATGGCTTGTCAAATACACAAGCTGATCTTGTTATCCATATCCAGCTGCCAAATAATAAAGCTAAAAGGGAAAATAAGCTTGTTTCTTTTTTTTATTTGCTAAAATCTTCAAATCAACAGAAAACTTGGTGGTTGAGTATGCAACGCACTCTTTTCCAAGTTGACTGTTAAGATCATTTAAATTTACGTGAAAGCCACGCTGTCAAGTAAACTAGTCTTTATTCCAAATCGTGATCTTACCTTTGTGTTACACCAAGGCAGAAATAACCCCATTGTAAAAACTGCAAGCATCGGACCTCCGAAGGAACCAGAGGCAATGTTCCCAAGCTGAACAATTGTAGTATCGAGGTGCTCAATGCACAGCGCATAGGTCATGGCAAGAAGACCAAGGCAAGCCACTGAAACAACAAACAGGCCAAGCGTTTTGAATTAAGTCAGTTTTAAAGGCGTTGCAAGGCTAAACATCCTGAGAGGTACAAATCAACCAGACACTCAGTGGCGTAGCAAGGGGGGCCTGGGGTCCAGGGACCCGGGCAAAGCCTTCTGGGGGGCGGCACTTTTTTGAATGAAAATTAATTATTGAAAGAAGTTTAAAAGTTGTAGCTTCTTTGTTTACTAGTTTTTTATTTTTTAAAATTATTTTCAGTTTTTGTATTTAGAAGCCCTAAATTGGAAGGCTAGCTCACAAAAAACAAGAAATGTGGTTGTGGTGTGAGCAAACTAATGAAATGATTATACAAAAATCCGGGTAAAATCCAATGTGCTAAAGTACCTCAGTGTTATTTTTTGAAACCAGGGCTGTTTTGAAACACTTACTGGGACGCAATTGTGCCCCAGTACCCACACATTTTCTCCAGACAAGACATCTCCCCTATCCCAGTAAAAGATCCTTTGAACAACGGAAAGAGATGGATGGCATTCGACCGCAGTCTAGCAAACATTACTGGTCAGCTAGTTTGAGGTTTATATTTCCCCTCCTCTCAAAATCTGATAAAAAAGACCTTAGCTACCTCTGGAAAAATCACTATTGGCCCTCCCTTGGAAAAGATCCTTCCGACACCCATGACCCCTGCCCTTTCATAAAGCGGACAACGGGGGCGGAGGTGCCTTTTTATGAAAGTATCATAGGTAATTTCATGGTTTGCCAAGACCTAATTGAAACAAATTTATTGCAGCTCTTCGAGCACCCAGAAGCTTCGGAATGGTTTTCTATAATTTCTGGTATTATTTTTGAGGTTAGCATCGTTTCTGAACAGAAAAAAGCATACTTGGTAACGATTTTTTGTTTTTTTACGAATTTGCATTGGTCTCAACATTTTTACTGTCTTCCCCTGCCCTACCGCTGCTCCGGCGTCCCTGATTAAACTCTTGTGAAGTAAACAATGAAATGTTCTTTACATCATTGAGATCATATTATCAAATTTATTATTATGGCCTGCTATATGCACTATATATGCGTTTTTCAGTTAAAGATGGGCATACTACACGAAATATTAACATACATAAAGATTTAAATCAATAAAGTAGGTATGCTGCCATCACAAGCCTTAAATTTTTTTGTTTGATCCCCTAGAATGCGCAAACGGTAAAAGTCAAGTGGTGGGCTTAGAGGAAACTTAAAACCAACAGGAAATAAATTTTGACGAAACATTCGGGGTCTATATCTGCATATGTAAAGAAAGCAGAAATTATAGGAAGAGAAATGATGAGAAAGGTGGCGACAAGCAGAAAAAGAAAGACCCATTTCAGTTTGTGTTTGATTGTGATTTCCACGATGCTTTGTTAATCCTTTTATCTTTAAATAAGCACGAAACATGGTCGTCTTCCATTTTAAATTCTTGCAAGCAAATTTTAGGGGTAACAAGGGCGGCAATTTTATGGTCGGCCCCGTGCGGCACTAGCCTCGCTACGCCAGTGCAGACACTGCTTTGCTATTCCGTTGCAACCTCGTAGGAAACAGGTAAAAGTTCCCAGTTCAAACGGTGATAACCAAACGCATGTAAATTTATGCAGAATGTAAGGAACATTTGTACCCGGTTCCATGACTATTGAGACCAATTCATTTGAGACCTCATTTGAGTCCACGACATTTGAGACATTCATTTTTCGTCTCTTTTATTTGAGGCCACATTCATTGGAGACCACATTCAATTTACGCTACGTTTAAGTGAAGCTTTTTTGATTTACTATGTATCAGATTTTTATGCTCCACCTTCCACTTCTTTGCGGGAGACCTGACGTTTTGCAAGGTGGCTATTCATTTGAACTTTTGCAAGGCTACGCCCTTCCTTGTCCAAGGTGACTCACCTTGGGTTGTAAATGCACTCTAAACTTGTGGTTGCAAAATGTAGTTCAAATTTTTCCGAAATTAGTGACTTTGTCTCGAGCAAGACATGCGAGCTGACAATGCGAACTACATTTTTTTGATTTGACAAAGGGAGCCAAAAGTTATGGTTATAAAAACGAAACTTCAAACGATCTGCCTATCATATGACCGGAACGAAAGGCTTGAAAGGGATTTGTGGCAAGACGTTCAGTCGGCGAACTAGACGCTATTTCAAAGGAGGTGAACTGCGCTAAACAAACTAAAATGAGCTTAACCCAAAAGCTTCCCACGGCTGGATTTGTGCTACGAAGGCAATGTTTGACCAACATGCTGCCAAAGCCAAGCTGTTGCAAAAATCACGTAAAATCAGTCATTTTAACAACCAGTGAGGTTAAGAAACACTTAAAGATTGCGGTGAACTGCTTTGCATGAATTCTTGATCCCTATCAACTCTATTGTTACTCCAAAAAAAAATGATTCGAAAAATATCTAACAGAACTGCTCATGACGGTGCATTCAGTTGACCTAAATCAAATGTTCCACAGAAGACAAAGGAGATAATCAATCGCATGTTCTATAAAAGAAAACAAAGCTATAGAAGAGCTGTGTCCCACCCAAATGGCCTACTGAGTCAAAAATTATGTCAATCTATCAGTCAGGGCCGCATATTGAATAACTAACTTTGATCTTAGCAAAGTATATTTAAATTTTTAGTAAATTTAGCTTAACCTAATGTACTTCAAGCGTTTGAATCTTAAGTGCAACGGTAACAGACGTGATAAAGTGGCATCGACAACTACCTGCATCAACAATGTCAAATTCAAGATTATCAAAATAACGACATGTCAGAAAAAAGGATCATTTATTTACTATAGCGAAAATCTACCCTGGACCGCAAGAAAAACTCGACTGAGTCCCATGGGGCCCGCGGGCCCCGGGTTGGACATAGCTGGTATAGAAAAAGACAAAGGAGAAAATGATAATGGGGAAGATGTGTTGTTCTCAGCAGTGCTTGAGCTCGAAATATATCTCCAACCTAATGATATAGAGAGTACATGGTCTAGAACAACGGTGCACAACCCGCGGCCGTACGGCCGCATGCGGCCTTCGATAATGAAATTTGCGGCCGTCTACATGTAATTTAAAATGTTGGATTTGGCGGCCGTGCTGGCGTATATTGAAGCAAAACAAACGCAAGGTAAGAAAATTAGTCGACATGATGCATAACAATCTGGATGGTGATGTCAAAAAGAGTTATAGAATGAATATGCAATTTGACATATACTGGATTAAATCTATTATTTAATTAAACGTCAGTAAACAAACTTTAGCCTTGCGGCAAGCTTTTCAGGAACGATTAAAACTCGCAAGCGTATCTATTTTTCATAGTTAAAGGGCACAAAGATGGCGGCAAGTAAATCAGTTATAGTTTATTGACGTGGAAACTAGTTTCCGCGTTTTCCAACGCATCATCATATACATTGTAGACGTATGCATAAGTTATAAGACTATCAGTTTTTTAACAAAGCCGTTAAACAAGTAGCTGATAAGTCAATTCAGATTGGCCCTCCTTTATTTTACGTTTTTCAAATCTAGAATCGCCTCTTACCTATGTGTGTGTAAAAATTATGATGCGGAATAGAAAGAAAAAGCAACAGTCAACCTGCAAGCAGACACTTGAGTGGTGAATTTATGCTACTCTATTCAATTAATACACTCGCAAATTTGGGTTTGAAAGAGACAGTGCCTCCCCAGCCACGAACCTCAGCGCACGTCACTGGAAAATATGTAGCTTCGGTGAGCTCCTAAATCAAACTTTTAATGCAAGCGATTACCTGCACTTGAACAACAAACTGCCAGAAGCAACATGCATACGTAAGTTTGTTCACTTTACCTGTAGGAATGCTCTTACTGTTAACAACACATGGCTACTAGCGCTGCAATGCAAAACATGTACCTCCAGCCACAACCTAAATAAATGACTGTAACTACTGCAATACACAAATGTTTCTAGATTGTGAATGCTTAACAAGTTGCAACAATCATTCTGATTGCAACCTTTCAATACCTCTTTCGTAGCATGCTACACATTCTGATATTGTGAGCCATAATGATAAGTTGATGTCAAATGATCTCTCCTTACTACCTTGTGACAAAAGATCTTTGCATAAAAGTATACGCAAGCTTTCAAAAATTGTATTTCCATGTTCAAAACTACCAGATATTAGGCCCATAACGCTGTCGGAAACACGAATTAAGGAAACTTCAATTATAGCACCACATCCAGGCTATAATTTCATTACAAAATTTCACAAATGCAAGCTGGAGGTGTAGAAGCTTACATTAAAAAAATTGAAGTATCTTCACAAACGTGACTTCCAGTTTAAACTGTGTGGATGTGAAAACATATGGTTTGAGTTATTAGGAAGCAAAAAACGTCAGAAAATAATTGTCGGAGTAGTGTACAGACACCCTCAATACAGCATAGATGAGTTCTCAATCATTTCATAAAAGAATAGCAAAAATTGCAAAATATGACTGTGCATATTATGTACTAGCTAGGTGATATCAACCTAAATCTACTTAATGTACCAAATAATAGCAGAATACCACAATATGTAGATGCTCTATGCAGTCTGGGCTGCTATTACTGGGGTAGCGAGGTTAGAATCTGCCCGGAGCCGACCATAAAAGTATCGCTTTTTCCACCCCTCAAATTGGCTTACAAAATTTGAAAATCTAGGAAGATCCTATTTCGTGCTTATTTAAAGGCATAAGGATTAAAAAAGTATCTTGAAAATCACAATCAAGCACTTCCTATTACATGTGCTAAGTGTTGTTTCTTGACTTTGTTCGTTACCAACAGAACCATCGCCAGGAGGTCTTCAATTGGGGGCTTTTACGTTTGTGCATGGGGATTGACATTCTAAAATTTGACATAACGTCAATTGCATTGTAATGAAACACTAAGTCCACCAAAACTCTCGTGGCAACGGCACTGGTTACCAACAGACGTCCTTTTCGAAAACTGTATTACCAAACCATGCCATGTGGAACATAGGCTCTTTGGATACTTAGCAGTGGTTAAACGTTTTACGTTCGGCGGTAACTGCGGTGAAAAACTTTATTCAGTGCGTCCATTCTCAAGTATTACAACCATTTTCATAAACGTCCTTTTAAAAAAACCTTAACCATAATCATATCTAAACATAACGTTTACCCTTGAGTTAGTTTTCAGACTAAGGTTCTTACTTCAAATTTATCAAAATATGAGCAACACCTTTCCTTAAGCTTTTCTTGTTGAAATGATTTGAAATTTTCTATGACCGCAAATGATACCGTTGAACAAAGGGGACTTTCACGAAACTCACGCTGCCTATATGCTGTCTCTGATTCACTCTACTTGCAGTTCAAACTTCCAATCTGAGCTCAAAGTGACCCACTCAAACACACCAACTGCACTACCCCGCTTCAAAAACGGCATTGTTCGACAACATTACGTCATGCAGAAAAACAGCAGTTGTACTGAAACTGTGCAACGTTACCTTTGCAAAGTTATTCACTTCAACCAAAAAATTCAATCTTGATAAACCCACCTAATGACTAAGCTGGAGCTTATGGCACTCATTGGGGATATCCCACTGAACATAAAAAAATACCATGAGATGTACCAAGAAATGTTTTTTTTACAATTTTGGCAACGGCAAGCAGCGGCATGCCAATGCCTGAAATATGATTCCTACCGGGTAAGTTAAAGACGAACAATCTTGCCCAAAGAGCGCTACTGCGATTCACTCACTGTTAGTGAATTGGACACACAACGTTTCATTTGAGAGGTGGACGCTATCACTTAGCTATCGCCATAGGCGTACGGGAAGGCGTTTCACCGGGTGGGCGGAAAAAAGTTGCCCTGAAAATAACAATTTGTCCTAAAAATAAACAATGTGCCCTGAAACTAACTTTTTTAGTTTGATCCAAATTGGGCCTGAAACCTCTTGAAAATCTGTTCTATATAGTTGAGTTTGTTTATAACGGCTTCGTATGTAACATCATTTCGCCTATAACGCTACATTTTGTTCGGGCTCGATGGCATCTCCTACATGCATTTCAATTCGCTTATAACTTCAATTCCGCAATAACGTTCTTTATACAATCCCTTAGAGATGCCGTTATAGGCCAATTCTGTAGTTACCTTGCTTGTTAACTCAATTTTCCACTGCATTGAATATATTTTTTACCACTCAGGATTTTTGAGCAACTTAAGATTGCCCTGACTTTCTTTACTGTATTGAATATATATTTTTTATCATTCAGGATTTTTGAGCAACTTGCGCTTTCCCAGAAAAACAGAGTTTCCCCGAAATTTTTCACTGTATTGAGTATGCTTTTACATTCAGGATTTTCGAGCAACCTGCGCTTGCCCAGAAAAACAGAGTTTGCTCTGAGAATTTTCACTGTATTGAATATATTTTTTTACTACTCACGATTTTTGAGCAACTTGAGATTGCCCTGAAAAACAGAGTTTGCCCTGAATATTTTCATTGTATTGAAATATTTTTTATCATTCAGGATTTTTGAGCAACTCGCGCGTGCCCTGAAAACAGAGTTTCCCTGAAAATTTTCACGGCATTGAACATACTGTTTATATCATTAAGGGTTTCTGAGCAACTTGCACTTGACCTAAAGAACAGAGTCGCCCTGAAACTTTCACTGTATTGAATGTATATTTTCTATCATTCAGGATTTTTGAGCAACTTGCGCTTGCCCTGAAAACAGAGTTTGCCCTGCATTTTCACTGTATCAGGTTTTTTTTTAAGGAAAATGTTAGGTACCCAGTATTAATCTGTAGGGACTCGATTTCTCTGATTCTAGGGACCCGAATCGGGTCCTTAAAACCCCTTAAAAAAACCTGGTGTATTGAACATATATTTTTTATCATTCAAGATTTTTGAGCAACTTGCGCTTGCCCTGAAAATAGAGTTGACCTGAAAATTTTCGCTGTATTGAATATATATTTTTTATCAGTCAGGATTTTTGAGAAGCTTGCGCATGCCCTGCAAACAGAGTTTGCCCTGAATTCACTGTATTGAATATATAAATTTTTATCATTCAAGATTTTTGAACAACTTGCGCTTGCCCTTGAAGACAGGGGGGGGGCGGCCGTCTTCCCCGCCCCGTACGCCTATGGCTATCGCCACCTTAGCGAAATTTTCTTCCCCAAAACCTAGGTGCCATGAGATGTTATGATGTGCAGTTAGAGCGTTACTGAACACCAACGGTAGGAGAAAAGATATGAAGCTAAGCTTAACCATTTGCCGTAGTTTTACGCAAAGCCTTTTTCATAAGATTTTGAGAGGAGGGGCAATATAAAACGCAAACAACCGGAAGTCTAACGTTTGCTAGCCTGCCGTGCCGTCGAATGTCATCTCTCTTTTTTGTTCAGAGGGCTTTTGAGTGGGGTGGCGGAAATGGCTTTGTCTGGCGAGGAAGGTGCAGGGACTGGGGCACAATTGCCCCCAGGGGCGAAAGCACGGGGGGATGAGGGGGGCTAGATCCCCCCCTCTAAGAGAAACCGCCTAAACACAAATTTGTTGCTGACATTTGTTAAAACACGAAACAATTCTGCACATGCATACATAGTTATATAAAGATTTCGATTATAAGTAGTGGTGTAGTGATCTGTTATGTTGTTACGTTACGAGTGTTACACTGCAATTGCACTAAGCAAATCGTGCTAAGACTATAGGAAACTCTCGCTGAATGCCGCTTTTCGATAAAGACGTTGTGATTCATGAGTCATAATGGCATTGAGAGAAACCGCTTCATACATGATATGACGTAGAAACTCTGCACGTGTTGCAAAATGCGTTACGATTGGAGTTGTTCGTCCTGTAGTTCGAATTTCGGGTACCGTGATAGCCAGAAGAGTGCGAGGAAAAATGGATAAGTTTGTAGTTGTACAACGCAAGCGGAAAAGGAGTTCGTCAAG